>Ga0316231_1003550_pt1 | contig 13608 bp, 7 predicted proteins | sample TBH18027metaG_FD_206002 | JGI IMG/M metagenome (GOLD analysis project Ga0316231, IMG submission 206002) | Freshwater microbial communities from Trout Bog Lake, Wisconsin, USA - TBH18027 | ecosystem: Environmental > Aquatic > Freshwater > Lake > Hypolimnion/Profundal zone | place: USA: Wisconsin...
GTAAACTGCCTAGCACGAAATTGTAGCCACTGATGCGACCGGTGGTCTGAATGAGGGTGAGATTCGTTGGATAAAACAAGATGGGGGGTAGCGCGGCGACTTTGATCGTGTTGCTCGTGCCGCCCAGGTTCAGGCTCGAAACATTCAGCGTTGGAATGCCAAATCTGAGAGTGGCGTTGGTCAGATCCAGATTACCCAGAATGTTGGTTCCGGCAGCACCGGACACATCCAGGGTAGCATTGCTGACCACCACATTCGCGCTGGCGGCAATCGAGCCGCCGCCGGCCAGTGCCAGCGTGCCCCGCAGCACCACGGTGTTGCCGGAGTAGCCGTTCGTGGCGATCAAAGTCAGAACGCCACTGCCATTCTGCGTCAACGAGCCGCTCCCGGAAATGGCCGTGGACACCAGATTCGTGATGGTTTGATTGAAAACCAGGGCACCGTTATCAGTCACCGCGCCGGCGGGGAGGGAGCCATTCGCGTCATTGTTGCCGATTTGCGCCGTTGCGCTGCTGGCAATGGTCAGTCCGCCGGCAATCGCGCTGGCGGCGCCGTCGAGCACCACCGTACCGCCATTGACGGTGATGCCGCCGCTGAAAGTGTCGCCACTTTCGGCCAGCGTCAGGGGCGCGCCACCGGCCTTGATCAATCCGGCCGCCCCTGTCACGCTGTTCGTGCCGGCGAACTTGTAATTCAAGATATTGTTGGTGACCGTCCAGAGGTACGGCGAGTGCGGCGCGGAACCCGTCAGATTAACCTGGTTGGTGTTGGCCGAGTCGTTGAACAGAACGAAATCATTTTCATTGTAGGCCACGGCTGCGCCGCTGTTGGTCCAGTTCGGCGTGTTCGTATCCCAGTTGTTGTTCATCCCGCCGCCCCAAACATCCAACTTGGGCACCGCGGGTCCGTTGGTGATTACCAGCAAAATCAGGCTGGAGTTGTTGTTGGAGATGTAACCCTGATAGCCGTTCGGTAAGGCGTTCAGGGCGAACCTCACTGCGTTCGCGCCGCCTGCTGGTGAGTAAATCAGCGGATACGAGGTTGGATAGGCCAGCACGATGGGCATGGCGCCGATGCTGATAGCCCCGCTGTTGTCACTGGCAAGTTTGGTGGTGGCCGCGTTGGTTTGATGGTTGGCCACCCAGAATTGCAGCGTGGCACCGTTACTGACCGTCAAGGTGCCCAGGGGCGCAGAGGGCGTACACAGCGTATTGCTGACCGCCAGCCAGCCGCCGTTCATCGTGAGCTTGCTGGTGCCGCCAGAAACGATGTTGTTGGCCAGCACCGTCCCGTTGGTGACGTTCAGCGTGCCATAAGCCGTGCCGGGCGCTCCGGGATCGTAGCCGAGAAAGAGGCTGCCGTTGACTACGAGCGTGCCATTGGTCAAATTCACCGTGCCATATACATTGGCGCTGGAGGCGGTGGTGCTCAAGTATCCTGCATACAGCGTGTTCACGTTGAACACGCCCGCGCCGAGGTCCAGGATGCCGGTGGCCGTGCCGGAGCCGGAGCTGGTCTGACTTTCGGCCACATAACAGGTGTCCACCAGCGTGTTCACGGTGCCACCGCTCAAATTCATGGTGCCGGTGAGGCTGATTCCGCTCGTGGCTTGGGCGGAATCGTCGCCTACCGTCAACAGGGTCACGCGCGCATTCGTGTTGCCGGTCAGGTAGAGCAGGGGATTGCCGCCGACCAGCGCAGGGTTGAACGCCAGAGTGGCGGTGGATTTGGAATGCCCGATGGTGATCGAGTCGGCGAAAATCGCATTGGTCTGACCCAGATAGAGGTAGGACGTGTTGCCGGGATTCGAACTGGCGTCGCCCACGTCAATAGCCGGTGCCGCGCCGTTGAGCCGGATGCGGTTCGTGCGCGCCAGATAAAGCGTTCCCGACAGATAATTGCTGGCCCCCGAGGATGACAGGTCGTAACCCGCGACCAGCAACTGGCCCGCAGTGAGGCTGAAACTGGCCAGCCCGGACAGATCCAACGTGGCCACATGGCTTCCGGAATTGGATGAGCCTTGTTGCACCACGAAAGCCGACCCGGAGTTGGTGTTGGCCACCGCCAGCGACCCGGCACCCGTCACCGTGGCGTACAAGGCTTGATTGACTCCGTTATCGGTTCCGGTGCCGGCGAAAACCAGGGCGCCAACTGCCTTGTTGGTCACCGCTAGGGTGACGCCTGCGTTGATTTGCGTGGCGTGGAAGCCGTTGGTATTCCCATATTGCAACGTCGAAATCGCGGTGTTGGAATTCACGATGTTGTTCACCACCCCTTGGATGCCGTTTGAGCCTTGGTCAAAAAACACGACGCTGGCGGACGGACCGGGCGTGCCCCCGGTCCAATTGGTGGCATCCGACCAGTTGGTGTTGAGGTTGCTGATGACGTCCGCGCCGCTCCAGATGACTTGGGCGCCCAGCAAAGGCTGGAGGGCGAACCAGATGATGAGCGCCACCGCCCATGACACTTTTTGTGGCAAGGAGAGGATGGTCAGGGAAAGGTCAAGCCGTGGAGCTTTCATCACGATATATCAAAATCAGGAAGGTGACAGACGCGTGCCACCGATAGCTGCAATGTCGTTGCTTTCCCCCTGCAACTCAAGGCGAATTTCTCAGGCTGGGAGTTTTTCTGATTTTTTCCGGTGCGCTTTCCGGCTTGGCGGGTGCTATAAATTGAAGACACAATTTTGTTTCCGACGGCTAAAGAGATTTCGCGCCCGCGGCACTGGGAGATTTCGGAAGCCAAATTGGTGGCGGCAGGCATCCTTGCCTGCCGTGGAGCCGGGCTTCCCAGCCCGGCGGAAAGAGCCTCGCACAAACCGGGGCGCGTTGGAGTATCCGTGCGACCCAACCCGACCTACGCCTGTTCCGGGCGGCAAAGCTGCCGCCCTTCATGTCAGGCACGGATGCCTGACGCTACACCACCGCTTCTTTTTCCTCGACGTTTTGCTTCTTCAATTCGTCTAGCGCGCGGAAACGGCTGGCGGCAAAACCGGCCTCCACGCCCAGGTTGTTTGCAGGATTGTACATGCCCACCAGCAGCAACGACGGCTCCAGCACGCGCCGCATGTCCATGATGAGTTCATCCGCCTTCACCCCCACGCGCACGGCCCGGACCACATACACCGTGTCCAAGACCGGCAGTTGCAAATAAAGCTGCTTGACCGTCTCCGGCCATTTATCATCCACGAGAACTACTTTTTGTCCGACGTTGAACATAATCTCATTAATAAGGCAATGGGAATCTTGCCGTCAATTCCCGCACGCGGGCGCGGACCTTGTGGGCGGCCTCGACGTTCTTGATATCCATCAAGACCTCGGAAATCATGTCGGCGATGGCGGCCATTTCGGCTTCTTTCATGCCGCGCGTGGTGCAGGCGGGCGTGCCCAGGCGGATGCCGCTGGCTTGGAACGGCGAGCGCGTTTCAAACGGAATGGTGTTCTTGTTGACGGTCACGCCGGCCACATCCAGTGCGATCTGGGAATCCTTGCCGGTGAGGCCCTTGACCCCGACGTCCACCAGCATGAGATGATTGTCCGTGCCGCCGCTGACCAACCGGTAGCCGTTGCGCTTCATGCCGTCGGCCAGCGCGGCGGCATTCTTGACGATTTGCTGCTGATAGGCCTGGAAACCGGGCTGCAACGCCTCGTGAAAACAGACGGCTTTGCCGGCGATCACGTGCTCCAGTGGGCCGCCTTGGATGCCGGGGAATACCTGGGAATCAATTTCCTTGGCGTACTTTTCCCGGCACAGAATCAAGCCGCCGCGCGGACCGCGCAGGGTCTTGTGCGTGGTCGTGGTCACGAAATCCGCGTGCTCCATCGGGCTGGGGTGCAGGCCAGCGGCGACCAGGCCGGCGATGTGGGCGATGTCCGCCAGCAAATACGCGCCGACTTCGCGGGCGATTTCCCCCAGGCGCTGGAAATCAATCACCCGCGGATAGGCGCTGGCGCCCACGGTGATCATTCTTGGGCGCTGCTCGCGCGCCATGGCGGCCAGTTGATCGTAGTCAATGCGCTCGTCGTCCTGGCGCACGCCGTAGTGGACGATTTCGAAGAATTTGCCGGAAAAATTCGCCTTGTTGCCGTGCGTCAGATGACCGCCGTGGCTCAAATCCATCGTCAGCATTTTGTCGCCGGGCTTCAAAAACGCGAAATAAACGGCCATGTTCGCACCCGAGCCGGAGTGCGGCTGCACGTTGGCGTGTTCCGCCCCGAACAGTTTTTTGGCGCGGTCAATAGCCAGTTGCTCGACCACGTCAATGTATTCACAGCCGCCGTACCAGCGTTTTCGCGGATAACCCTCGGCGTATTTGTTGGTGAGCACCGAGCCCTGCGCTTCCAGGACGGCCGGGCTGACAAAATTCTCGCTGGCGATCAGCTCGATGTTTTCCTGCTGGCGCTGGCGTTCCTGGTCAATCGCGGCGGCGATTTCCGGGTCCACCTGAAGCAGGCGCAGGTTGGCCGGGGCGAACTGGGCGTCCATCTTGAGCACGCGGCGTTCATGGCGGCCACCTTCAAACTTGGCGTTGAGGAAAGCTTCGAGAATTTTCCTGGCTATTTCGGGCGGTGTTTTCTTGCCGCTCAGGCACAGCACGTTCACGTTATTGTGCTGGCGGGAGAGCGCTGCCGATTCTGCGTCGCCAATGAGCGCGGCGCGCACCCCGGACACCTTGTTGGCCGAGATGCTCATGCCCACGCCGCTGGTGCAGATGAGCAGGCCCAGCTCCGCTTTGCCCGCCGCCACGGCTTCAGCCACCGGCTTGGCGAAATCCGGGTAATCATCCCCCGGATCTTTCGAGCGTGCGCCAAAATCCGCGACCGTCAACCCGCGCTCTTGTAGCCATGACTTTAACGTTTCCTTGAGCTCCAAGCCACCGTGGTCGGCGCCGAGCGCAAAACTGACCGCGCCGGCGGCGGGGTGGTCCTCGATTTTTGACAGCAGATTTTGTTGTTCCATAAATTTCAAGATGGTGGCGATGCCCAGTTCGATCTGGTTGCGGCAGTCCACATACACTTCGTACGGGCTGCCGATGGGGTCGCTGACGTCCTTTTCGTAAGGCTCGAGCGTTTCGTCGAATTCGTGCAGCAAAAAGGCCTTTTCAGCCTGTTGCGGGTAGAGCAGGGCCACGGTGTCCACGTGGCTGTGGGTCATGCCAAAAATGTAATCCGCCGCGCGCACCATGTCCGCCGTGAGGGCGCGGCTGCGCTGCTGGGAAATGTCCAAGCCGATCTCGCGCATCGCTTGCACGGAGAAATGAGTGGGCGGCTGGCCATCCATGGCGCCCAAGCCAGCCGAGAGTACGCGAAAATCGCCGCGGCCCTTGACAGCGTGGCGGAACAGGCCTTCCGCCATGGGGCTGCGGCAAACATTGCCCGTGCAAAGAAATAGAATTGTCTTCATCAAAAACCGCGTGCCTAAAGGTGGTTTTTCGGAAGCCAATCGTCAATCCGAAATCACGAGGTGGGTGCTTTTTTCAGAGCGAAGGGGGAGAGAAGGACCAGGACCAGGACGATTTGGTTGCGTCCTCGTGGCGCATTTTACGGTTTCGCAGTTTCGCAGTTCGGGTTCTTGGAAAATTGGTGTGGCGTTTTTCCGTCTGCCAATTTATAATGGCAGCGTTATTTGACCCACGCCGTTTTTTTTGATTAACCGGCGGAGCGTTTCGGAGTTTATATTGCATTGTGATCATTTTATGAAAATCCTGAACCTATGTTCAAAGCCATTGATGGTGCTGGCGGCCGCGTCGGCACTGCTGCTTCTGGCTGGAAACACCCCGGCCTTTGGCGCGGGGACGAAACAACTGTCCGGCCACGTCCCGGCAGCCAGCAAACAGCTTCAGCCGATCGGCGAGGTGGCCGCCGGCACACAATTGCATCTGGGCATTGGGGTGGCGCTGCGCGACCCGGCGGGATTGGACCAATTTCTGGCGGAGGTTTATGATCCGGCCAGTCCGAACTACCATCATTATCTCACGCCGGCGGAGTTCACCGCTAGATTCTGCGCCACGGAAGCTGATTATGCGGCCGTGAGGAGTTTCGCGCTGACCAACGGCTTCACCATCACCGGCGCGCACGGCGACCGGCTGCTGCTGGACGTGACCGCCCGAGCCGCTGATGTGGAACAGGCGTTTCACCTGCATTTGCAGCGCTTCCAACATCCCACCGAGACGCGGGAGTTTTTTGCGCCGGACGTGGAACCGTCGGTGGACGCGGCGCTGGCGATGGTGGACATCCAAGGTTTGTCGGATTATGCGCGGCCGCACTCAAAAATGCACAAGCTGGATCCGAAATTGTCAGTGGCCAAAGGCGGTTCGGCTCCCGACGGCTCGGGCGCTTATTTCGGAGATGATTTTCGCAAGGCCTATGTGCCGGGAACTGCGCTGACGGGGACCGGACAATCCGTCGGTTTGTTTGAATTCGACGGATATTATCCCGCCGACATCGCCGCTTATGCGTTACAGACGGGAGGGGGGCGGTCGAGTATTCAGGTGCTGCCGGTGATGATCGGAAACACCAACTGGAATGTTGGTGACCAAGGCGGCGAAGGTGAAGTGGCGCTGGACATTGAAATGGCGATGGCGATCGCTCCCGGCCTTTCGAAAATCCTCGTCTATGAAGCCGACTCGACCAGCTACATCAACACCATGCTCGACGCGATGCTGGCGGGGAGCAACACGGTGAAAAACTTGAGTTGTTCCTGGGGTTGGGGGGGCGGGCCAGCCACCACCACCGACAGCATTTTCAAACTCATGGCCTCGGCGGGACAGTCGTTTTTCAACGCCTCGGGCGATAGCTGCGCGTTTACGGTGGGCGCCGGTTCTTACAATGGTGTGGACAACCCCAACACTCCCAATGCGCCGTCCAGTTGCCCCTACATCACCCAAGTGGGCGCCACCACTTTGACCAATGGCGCCAGCGGTGCTTATGTAGTTGAAAGCGTTTGGAACTGGAACAACGAGTATCCCGGGCAGGGTTGGGATGGCGTGGGCAGCAGCGGCGGCGTGAGTTCCTACTATCCCATTCCGAGCTGGCAGACCGGCATCAGTATGGCGGCCAATCAGGGTTCCACGAGCCAGCGCAATATTCCTGACGTGGCGCTCACGGGCGACAACATTTATACTATCTCCGGCGGCTATACCCCCCCCCAGGGATCGGGAGGCACCGGCGGCACCAGTTGCGCGGCGCCCTTGTGGGCGGGTTTCCTGGCGTTGGTGAACCAGCAGGCGGCTTCACAAGTGGGTGGTTCTCCTGCCGGCTTCATTAATCCGGCGATTTATGCCATCGCCAAAGGTTCCAATTCGCTATACAGCTACGCGGCCTGTTTCCATGATGTCAAACTCGGCAACAATTATTGGTCGAGCAGCCCGTCGCAGTATGCGGCCGTCTCTGGCTACGATCTCTGCGCGGGCTTGGGCACGCCCACCGGAACCAATCTGATCAAGGCTCTGTCCATGGTGGTCGTACTCGAACCGCTGGCGATTACGGCGACGAATGGTTTTGCCGCCAGCGGAGTGGCTGGCGGGCCGTTCAGCGGCGGGTCACAAACGTTGGCGCTGACCAACACCGGCTCCAGTTCCTTGACTTGGAGCCTGATCAACACTTCTGCCTGGCTTGCGGTTTCAAGTGCCGGCGGCACGTTGGCCGGAAACTCCCGAACCAATGTCACGGTCAGTCTCGCCGCCGTTGCCAATACTCTGGCGGTGGGCACTTATTCCGCTTCGGTGTTATTCAGCAACCAAACCACTCAGGTGGCCCAGTCGCGGCAGTTCTCGCTGACGGTGTTGTCACCGCTGGTGATTTCTCCCGCGTCCGGGTTCACCGCTTACGGCGGGGTGGGCGGAAATTTCAGCGCCACTTCCCAAACCTATGTTCTGACCAATCTGGGCACGGCGGCGCTCAATTGGGGTCTCGTCAATACTTCGCTCTGGCTGAGCGTTTCGTCGTCGGCTGGCTCGGTGGCTGGCGGCGCGTACAGTACCTTCACCGCCAGCTTGACGTCTGCCGCCTACAATTTGCCGGCCGGTGTCTATGCGGCGAGCGTGCTGGTGACCAATTTGGGGGTGGTCTCCGCCAACCTGTCGTTCAGCTTGCAGGTGGGCCAGACCGTGGTGCAAAACGGCGGATTTGAAGCTGGAGACTTTACCGGCTGGACCCAAAACGGCGGCGGCGACTCAGTCACGGTCACGGCGAGTTCGCCGTACGTTCACGCCGGCGCGTTTGGGGCGGAACTGGGAGCGTCGAGCCTGAGCTATCTTTCCCAAACACTCGCGACTGTGCCCGGTCAGGCCTACGCGGTGTCGTTCTGGCTCACTGATGCCGATGGCGGCAACCCCGAGATCTTCCAGGCCAACTGGGGGTCTATGACCATTTATGCCCTCACCAATCCGGCGGCGGCGTTCGGCTGGACCAACTTCATGACCATCCTTACCGCCACCAGCACCAACACAGTTCTGCAATTTGGCTCCGAAAACGGTCCCAGTTATTTCGGCTTGGATGATGTCAGTGTCACGCCCATAGCCAAGCCCACTTGTACCGCGGTGGTCAAAGGCACCAATTATCTGGCCTGGACCTACTATACGGTTCCCGGCGTCGCGTATGAGGTCCAGTACAAGACCAATTTGCTGCAACCGAATTGGATCCCGCTGGCCACCAATACGGCCACCGCCAGCACCGCCAGTTTTACCAATGTCCTTGGCGCGACCCCGAAGTTTTTCCGTATCGAACAACTGCCGTGAGGCGATGGGCTGGGGGGTGTGCAAACACGTGGAGGCCGTGCTGCTGCTGCTCGAGACACGGCACAAAAGACTATTTCGCGCCGCGCAGGCCGGCGGTTCAGCCGGGCCCGAAGTTATCGTAGACCACGCGGCCGATGCCTTGCGGGTGTTGCACGGCCAAGGCGAAAGGCCGCGAGCGGGCCGCGCGCAAAGTAAAAATGGCGCGGGTGCTGGGCAGCACCGGCTTGCCGAGGAAGCCCGGGCCGCCTTGCTTGAAACCATGCTCGAATTGGGCCAGGCTTTGGCGGTGGAACGCCGCCTGCCGGAGCCGCCGAAGCTGGAAGACGCCCTGCAACCGCCCGTTTCGCACGGTTGGGGTGAAGCCTTGCCGATGTTGCGCGGCTTCCTCAAAGAGTCTGCTGCTCGTTGGAAACCGGTGGCCGAGTGGCTGGCCGTGCTGGCGGCCGCAATGTAGGGCTGATGTCCCGCCGGTCCGGGGGGAGTGCCGGCAAAACCTTGAACATGATGCGGCTATGTGGGACTGGTAAGCATTAAGGGTGACCCCTTTACGGCCTGTTCTAGCTATGGTTCGGTTCGGGCAATATGAGGTATGTGTTCACCCCCATGGTTACGCCAAATCAGCTGCCACGCAGTCAGGTTCTCATTTCCATTTCCAATTTGCCGGCTGCCTCACGCCAATCATCCAGGCGGTCGGCAACGCCGATTTCCGTGAGGTAATCGAGATTCAAGTCATCCGATCCCCCTCCCTTGGAAAGGGCATTGGCAACGTGGACAGCAGTAAGCGCGCTGCATTCTTTTAAGTCGCTCTGTTCCGGGGAGTGATGGAAAGCGACCGCCTCAACAACCGCCGCAGGCAATCCCCAAAGCCCTAGCAGATATGCGGCCAAGCCGGCATGGGTCGCGCCAAAAACCTCCATCTCCGCTTCCGTCAGCGGAATTCGCTCCAACTTCGCGAGCGCCAGGGCTTGTTCAAATTGATCAGGCAGGCTTTCGGCCAGCATCAACTTGCCCATGTCATGCAACGTACCTGCGGTGAAAGCATCCTCAGTTTCGGCTAATTCGGCTCGTTCGCCTTGCATGATGGTACGGGCGAGATGGCCACATTTCATGAGGTGAGCCCAGAGCTTATCCGCGGAGAAGGACGGCAACCGCCCTGATGTAAAATGGGAATAAACCTGGCCCGAAAGCACCAGCGAACCTACCGTTGTCGTGCCAAGTTGTTGCACAGCTTCCACCGGATCGTTGATTTTTTCGGGGAGGCCAAACGCGGCTGAATTGGTTATCTGCAACATTTTTGCCGTGATGCCAGGGTCTCGTGCGACAATGTTGGCTATGGATTGGATGGAGGAGTTCTGTGATTCTATCTCTTTAACTATCTCCAAATAGAGGGTCGGGAAGCTCGGCAAGGTCCGCATTTTGCCGGCAAGTCCGCGAAGCTTGTCGTCCCGCAAATAGGCGTCGAGGCTGCTGATGCGAGCGAGTGTGGACCTCAGAATTTTTACGTCAAACGGTTTCGGGATGAACAAATGAGTGCAGTTCAACGAGTCAGCGGCGACGGCTTGGTCACTGAAGCCAGAAATGATAATCCGCGAACTTTGCGGGTAGAGCTTGGCAACTTCGGTGAGCAATTCAATGCCATTCATTCCTGGCATCTGCATGTCTGAAACAACGACGTCAAAGGGCGACGCCTGCAACAACTTCAAAGCAGTTTGACCTTCAGGCGCCAAAGAGGTTTCCCACTCGTCACGACAGTCGGCTAGCAGGATGCCGTAAAACTCTAGCAGCAATTCATTGTCTTCTACGAACAAAATGCGTTTCATTGAGCTTGATGTTGTCTAAGCTTCCCTACAGGTTGGCGCGTGCGGAGGGATTGTGTCAATGATTTAATCCTCCACGTCTTCCTACCACGTTGAGGTTGCTGCCGGCATGGCGGGAGTTTGAGTGCATTCGTGCTTCGGAAACGTCAGCGGGCATGCGAACTGGATGGATACACTCGTCCGCATTAAGTTCCGGGGCCAAGCAATTGCCCCAGGCTCCGACCCAGATTCTCCCCTCACAATGATTTTGAGATTGGGCTTGGACAGCCTGGTATGGGAGGAGTGAGGGGAACGGTGATTTAGTGGGTGTTGTAAACACAATGACCGGAACAAGTGACATTGGCTCTGAAGCGGCTCTAATTCTTGTTTGAAGGTTACAGCCGTCGCTTGTGGTCCTTCCAGCATGATAGTTGAGAGATGGGTCTCATTGGTTTGCGGAGACAATGGGAGTAATCCGGCAAAGGGCCGAGCGGGGGGCAAAATCGCTTTGCCGCCATGCCCGCTCATATATAACAAAACCAAATCATCTGAAGAAATCACTGAGGCAAGGTAGTTCATGACAACCTTGAATATGGCTAGTCGCACGTCGCCCCTCCCCCCAATGCCGCGAAATCTTCGGACAATGTATGAGCTTTACGGCCACAGTTTGGATGCCTGCTGGTGGTCATTGAGGATCAGATAGGACGTTCCAGTCTTTGGTTCAACCGCAACAGCTTTTTGCGCAGTTCACCATATTCGACGCTTTGCACGGCAAGTTTGCCACGCACCGCTAGCGCCGCCGCGACGCCGGCGGATTCGCCGAGAATCATCCACACCGGTTCCATGCGAATGGAAGTCATCGCGATGTGGCTCGCGGAGACGCAGACAGGCACGAGCAGGTTGTCGCATTCTTGTTGCTTCGGAGTAATGGCGCGATAGGGAATCTGATAAATGCCTTGGTGCGCGGCATCGAGATAAAGCATTGAATAGTAGCCGCCGTAGAGCGCCACTTTGCCTGCGAAGGCATACGTTGCGTAGGGCCATTCGTCCACGCCGTAGGAGGCGAGACCGACGGAATCCCCAGGGTTGGTTTCGCCCGCGACATCCTTCTGCGTGAGCACATACGCGGACTGCATGCGACGCGCTTCGCGGACGTAAAGTTGATGCGGCCAGCCGCCTGTTTCATCGAAGGTGCCGGGCTGAAAGCCGATTTTGGTTGCAAGTTCTTTCAGCTTTGCAGGCACATTGGGATCGGTGCGGAGAAAATGGGTTATGCCGCTCATGAAACTCTGTTCCGCCTTCCAGATGCGGGCGCGCGTCGCGTAATCGCCATCGGGGTAGCCGGCGTTGCTGCCATAGTTGGTTGGCGCGAGCAATGCGCGGGCGAGATTGCCGGCGCCGACCGAGTGAACGCGACCGCCGCATGCCTCGAACTGCCCGAGCTTTCGCATGTGCCGCCCCACCTCAATTTTCGCCTGGTTCTGAAAACCGCGCCGATACAACTCAAACATGCGCGGGTCATAGTCATCAGGCGGATTCAGCGGCAGTCGTTCACCGTCCGCAACCATTTTCCAACGGAAGCCGTAGCCCATCGTCAATTTGTCCGGGCTGCCTTCGGGCTGCATCTGGACGTCTTGCAGCATTGGCAGCAGCCCGCTCTTCGGCTCGCCGGGCTTGATATACGGATCAATGTCATAAACCGCCAGGTTCGACTCCGCTCCCGCGAGGGCTTCGCCGTACGCTTCGCGCGATTCGCGACCAAAGGTGTAAGCCACCCCCGCTCTCGCCATAAGATCGCCTTCGTACGAACAATCAATGAAGACTTTTGCCGTGACCCGGCGGGCAGCGCGCGCTTTGGCCACCGCAATCGGACACCCAACTTTATCCGGTGGGGCGAAATCAAGAATAATGGATTTTATGGTCGCGCCCTTGCGTTCCACGGAGGCGACGCGATGCTCGAAAAGCACGGGAATCGCGTGGCGCTTGAGTAACGCGGCAAACGCCTCGCGATACTGCGCGTCGTTATAACCACGTTTTAGAAGGCCGCGCGCCGTGCCGCCGACCGCCTCCGCGCGTCCCCAATCAATGTGCATCAGCCCGCCACCCGTCATGCCACCCAGCCAGCGCGACGGTTCGACGATGACCACGCTCGCGCCTTCACCCGCCGCCGCCACCGCTGCCATGATGCCGCTCGCCGTCGCCGCGTAAATGCAAACATCCGCCTGCACGAACGGCTTTTCGCCGTCCGCTCCAAGCATCGTAAACTGCGAGGCGAGCAGCGTACTGCCGCTCAAACGCAGGAATTGCCGGCGATTGATCTGGTTCATGACTTTGATTGATGCTCACTGTTCAGCGGTTCCGGCGCAACCACGAACTGATGGCTGATCCGCCGGTAAACGTGGTGGTTTGGACTAATTCGGAGAGCATGCCGGGACCTGGGCAGAAAGCTGCGGCTCGAATATCCCGGGGCGATTTATCATCTGCCTTCGTGATGCCTGCCGGCAGCACAAATGTGATGATCGTGGCGATCTGCGGGAATCTATTGTTCGAACGCCGCGCATGTGCCGTCTGGCGCCGCGCCAGACGGACGCGCAGGCGCCATCGCCTGTGGCGACCACGCGCGAGGGCGCGCAGGGGGACGGTTGGCGGGGCGTCAACCGGTGGCACGCCAGGCGCGTGCGCTCCCCGGGGCAAATGGCGCTGGGCCATCCCCCGGCAGGGGGATGGCCAAATGTTTTGGCTTCTGGTAATATCCGGAAAAACAACACACTAAAGCATCACACTCATGCCGCACGTTAACTTGCAAACCCTGGACCTGGTGGTCATGGCGATTTATGTCGTGGTCCTCATTGCTTGGGGACTTTACCACTCCAAACGCAACAGTGCCGAGGATTATTTTCTGGGCGGGCGGGGGATGGCGTGGTGGCTGGTGGGGCTTTCGATGTTCTCCACCGTGGTTTCCAGTTCGTCCTTGGTCGGGTGGTCGGGAGATTGCTACAGCACCGGCATCTCGGTGTTCAACTACGGCATCTCCGCGGCCATCCTGCCGATTATTTTCGTCCTGGTTTTCTTCCT
>Ga0316231_1003552_pt1 | contig 13607 bp, 9 predicted proteins | sample TBH18027metaG_FD_206002 | JGI IMG/M metagenome (GOLD analysis project Ga0316231, IMG submission 206002) | Freshwater microbial communities from Trout Bog Lake, Wisconsin, USA - TBH18027 | ecosystem: Environmental > Aquatic > Freshwater > Lake > Hypolimnion/Profundal zone | place: USA: Wisconsin...
CCCACACAGGCGGTCCGGCAATGCTCCTGGGCGCTGCCACCGGCAAGGTCAAGCCACGGACCGCTTTCCTGGGTCTTGGTAGTATCGGTTTGCCCGCCCGCCCTGGCGCTCGCATCCGGCGTCGCGTCCACGTTTGAATTTGTCTCGATGCCGAATGCTTCAAAGGGATCCTGCCAGAGTCTGGCCTCCACTTTTTCCGCGGCCTTGGAGTCGGGGTTCACCGCCGCGTCACTATGCGAAAATGGGCGCGGGTTTTCGATCTTGCCTTGGATGAATCCGTAACCCAGCACCACGGAGAGAACTGCCGTGATGGCCCCGACTAATTTCGCCATTTGATTTTCGTCGTTCATCAGTCAGGAGCAATCCGGTTGCCCTGGGCCGCAGGCGGCGGTATTCGATCCACCGGTGGCTGCGCCAGGCTCCCGGCCAGCAGGGCAGTGAGCTCGGTCTCAAATTGCGGGGGTTGGTGCTCTGCCGCAGGGTGGGGGAGGTTCTGGCGATCGTGCCACCCGATATAGCCCGTGGGACAAACGCCGTAGTGCGACTTGAATTTGCGGGAAAAATGGGAAACCCGTTTGAAGCCGAGCTGAAAAGCCACGGTTTTAATACAACGATGTTCCTTCAAGAGGTCGCCCGCCAGATGCAGGCGCTGCTGATCCAGCCAGGCTTGGGGGCTGCACCCGAAATAGTCATGGGTGTACCGGCGTAATTGGCGCGGGGAGATTTTCAGTTGCTTGGACAAAGCCCCTGCGTGAAAGCCTGATTGCCGGGCCATCGCGAGCAATTGATTGATGTGCTGAATCGCCTCCGGGACCATATGCATTCAAACTCCTTTGTTGCTTTTCATATTGAGAAGTTTATGGGCTAATGCAAGGAAAATTCGCGGAAAAATGTGAGTCGGGGAGTGATGCGCGATGCGCGAATGGTTGAAGCGGCGCAAGGCGCCCCAAGTCCAGTTTAGGCCGCACGCCAATGGCGCTAGTAACAGATTTTCCGGCCTGTTCGGTTCTCCTGACGGAGCTGGAAATCAATTTCTGCTCCCCGAAACTACAAAGATTTCAGCGCTACGGGCTTTGGCTGGTTGACTTGTTCCCGCGCCTGCACGCACCACGCATCACGTCATCAAACATTTCCAGTATCGCCATCCCATGCCGCTCGATTACCATCATGCACGATGACTTTGCCACCCACATCCTGCGATTGGTGCGGATTTCGAATTTCGGGCTTCGGGCTTGATTCGTCGTTCGTCATTCGCCCGCCGCGCCAAAGCGCAGCGGCGGCGGGTTATTCGTTATTATCGTAATGTCCGCGCCTGCTTACATCATCGGCATAGACCTCGGCACCACAAACTGCGCCATAGCGTTTGCGGATCCCGCCCAGGGCGCGGACGCGCCGGTGCGCGATTTCGCCGTGCCGCAATTGCAGCGCCCCGGTGAAGTCGCGGCCCTGCCGCTGTTGCCGTCGTGTCTGTATGCCGCCGGCGAACATGAATTGCCGGACGGCTCCACGACGCTGCCGTGGGGTGAATCTCCCCGACTCCTCGCGGGTGCCTTCGCACGCTGGCAAGGGGCGCGGGTGCCCGGACGATTGGTGGCTTCGGCCAAAAGCTGGATGTGCCACGCGGGTGTGGACCGATCCGCGCCCATCCTGCCGTGGGGGGCGCCCGCCGGGGTGGCAAAAATCTCGCCGGTGGAAGCCTCGGCCCGGCTGCTCGCGCATCTCGGAGCCGCTTGGAATCATGCTCATCCGGACGCGCCCATCGCCCAACAGGAAGTGGTGATCACCGTACCGGCTTCGTTTGATGAAGTGGCCCGCACGTTGACCGTCACCGCCGCCCAGCAGGCGGGCTGGGAAAAGTTTTCGCTGGTGGAAGAACCGCAGGCGGCGTTTTACGACTTCACCGCGCGCCACCGCCACGATTTGGCCGCGGCATTGGAAGGAGTGCGGTTGGTGCTGGTGGTGGATGTGGGCGGCGGCACGACGGATTTCACGCTCATTCAAGTGCGCACGACATCCGAAGGACCGGCCCTGCGACGGCTGGCGGTTGGCGAGCATTTGATGCTTGGCGGCGACAACATGGATGCCGCGCTCGCGCGTGTGGCCGAGGAGCGGCTGCTGGCCGGCGGCCGGAAATTCAGCGCCACCCAGTGGACCCAACTGCTCCAAGCTGCGCGGGAGGCCAAAGAATCCTTGCTCGGCAATCACCCGCCCGAACGGCACAGCATTGCCGTGGCCGCCGAAGGCAGCCGCTTGCTGGGCGGCACGGTGTCCACCGAGTTCCAACGCGACGAAGTTGCCCGGGCAATTCTCGACGGTTTTTTCCCTGCCTGTACTCCCGGGGAAATACCGCACCGCATGGCCCGGACCGCCTTGCAGGAATTGGGCTTGCCCTACGCGCAGGATGCCGCCATCACCCGCCATCTGGCCGCCTTTCTGCGCCAGCACGCCGCCGCCGCTTTCACCGCGCTGGACAATCCACTCCCTCTTCCCTCTCCCCTCTCCCCGCTTCCCGCTTCCCCGCTTCCCCGCCCGGACGCGATACTCCTCAACGGCGGCGTGTTTAATTCGCAAGCCATTGCTGACCGGCTGCTCGCCGTCCTGTCTGACTGGTGGCCGGAGTCGCCGCGCGTGCCAGTGTTGCCGCACAGTTCGCTGGATTTGGCGGTGGCGCGCGGGGCGGTGGTTCATGGCCTGGTGAAGCACGGTTTGGGCCGGCGCATTAGCGGCGGTGCGGCGCACGCGTTTTATGCGGGACTCGCAGGTGAAAAAGGCGGCCCCACCGCCCGCGCCATCTGCCTGATCCCGCGCGGCCACGAAGCGGGCCAGCCGGTGGAACTCACCAGCCAGCCCTTCGAGTTGACCTTGGGCCGCCCGGTGCAATTCCCATTGTTTTCCACCACTTCCGACCGGTTTGACCAGCCGGGCGAGGTCGTGGAGGTGACCGAAGATTTCCGCGCCCTGCCGCCAATTCACACCTTGTTAAAGGCGGCGGATACGAAGCCGGTGGTCGTGCCGGTGCATTTGCGCGCCGTCTATACGGAGTTGGGCACGCTGGAGTTGTGGTGCGTGGCCAGTGCCGGCAACGAACGCTGGCGTTTGGAGTTTGAACTGCGCGGCAGCGCGGCGTGCCTGACCATGAGCGTGACCGAGGCGATGCCTGCGCGTTTTGCGGAGGCGCGCGCAGCCGTGGAGCGCGTGTTCGGACACAAGCCGCTGACGGTCGGGTCGAAGGAAGTGAAACAACTGCGCCGCGCGCTGGAACAAATCATCGGGCCGCGCGAAGACTGGCGGCTGCCGCTGTTGCGCGAGCTGTGGAGCGGACTCCAGGCGGGCGCGCGAAACCGCCGGCGCTCGGCGGATCACGAGCGGATTTTTTTCCAGCTCGCCGGCTTTTGCCTGCGTCCGGGTTTCGGTTATCCGCTGGACGAATGGCGCGGCGAACAAATGTTCCGGCTTTTTGCCGAGGGCGTTACGTTTCACGCCGAGCCGCAAGTGTGGAGCGAATTCTGGATCCTGTGGCGGCGGGTGGCCGGCGGCCTGACCGAGGCCCAGCAGCAGGAGTTGTGGAGTTATCTCAAGCCGCACCTGGCCCGCCGGATATCGCCGGCGGGAACAAAAAAGGCTGGCACCGCCCGTCCTGGAGCGCCGGTCTCCGACCCGGCTCGACTCAAAACCCACGCCACCGAGCCGGGTCAGGAGACCGGCGCTCCATTGGTCAAATTGAAAGGCGTGCGGCCGGAAGGTCTGGACGAAATGGTCCGCGTGGCGGCCTCGTTGGAGCACCTGGAGGCGGCGGAAAAAATCGAGTTAGGCAACTGGATCAGCGAGCGCTTGCAAAATCCGGCCACCGCGGCCGGTCCTTGGACTTGGGCGCTGGGCCGGCTGGGCGCCCGGGTGCCGGTGTATGGCAGCGGCCACAAAACGGTCCCGCCGGATCAGGCCGCAGCCTGGCTGTCATCGTTGCTGGCGGCAGGCCTGCATTGTGTGGATGGCTCCGCGTTTGCCGCCGTACAATTGTGCCGCTTAACGGGCGATCGGTCCCGCGATCTGGATGCGGAAATTCGGGCGCGGACCCAAGACTCCTTGAAAGCGGCCGCCGCCCCCGCCGAGTGGTTGCGGCCGCTGGCCGAGGTGGTCCAACTCGCCGCCGCCGATGAAGCCCGCGTGCTGGGTGACACGTTACCCCTCGGGCTGCGCTTGCGCTGAAATGCGCCGTAGCGGCTGGCATCCATGCCGGCCGTAGAGCTGGGCTTCCCAGCCCGGCGGAGAAAATCGCGCGCAACTCAAGACGCGTTGGGATTTTGTCACGACCAGCTTCACCCACGCCGGTTCCGGGCGGCAGAGATGCCGCCCTCCACATCAGGCAGGGATGCCTGATGCTACACGGGAGCAGCCTGTTCCAGCGGTCAAGGCCGGACGCCGGCGCTGGCGGAGGTTGCCTTCACTTGGGCCAGCGCGGCCAAAATTATCTCCACGTTTTGCGCGAGCAATTTTTTTTCGGCCGCAGCCAAACCCGGCGGGTCGAACCGATACCGGTAATGCAAGAATAGCAATTCCCGCAACGGCTGGCGCAGACTGGCCAGCGCGGGTTCCGCCAGCGCCCGTTCCAGCCAGTCGGCCAGGGGCTCCTGCGGCTGCCGCGGCAGACCACGAGCAGTCAGTGATTGCTCCAGCCGGTAAAAGGCGGAATCGTGCCCCGGCCACAGGATCGGCGCTTCCGGCGCTACTTTTTTTGCTGCGGCCCGCGCCTTGGCGCGACGCTGGAAGAAAATGTAATACAGCAACACCACAATTACCGGCGAGATCGTCCAGATGAAATAGGGCCGGAGATCCGTCTGCCGCCAGCGGAATTTTTCAAATTGAAACACCAGCCAGGAACGCAGGTCGGACAAGGCGTCCAGCAGCGACGCGTTGCGTCCTTCGATGGCGATCCACGAGGCAGGCGTGGTGTCAAAATCCTCCCAGATTCCGGTCTGGCGATTCCAGACCAGACACCATGCGTGGGCGTCGCGCTCGCGCACCACGAAGCCGGTGCCCGCGGTTTCATGCACGGCATAACCCACCGCATACCGGGCCGGGATGCCCAGTTGCCGCAGCAGCAAGACGGTGGCGGTGGCAAAGAATTCGCAATGGCCGCTGCGGCGGTACAACAAGAAACGGGTCAAAGGCGTGTTCGTGCTGCGGCCAGTCGGCCGCTGCCACATGCTGTATGTGAATTTCTGCGCAAAGAAGGCCTGAATGACCTGGCGGCTCGCCGCGTCGCTGCAGTTTGTGAGGCTCATTTCGGCGAGCACTTGCTGGAGCGCGGGAATTTCGTTGGTGGGTACGGAGAGATCACTATATCCGCTGGTGCCGAAGTTGGGCGGCGCGTCCATGGTTGCCCCGGGGCCAAAACGCGCGTCGAAGATCATCAAGCCCGGTCCCGTGGCCAAGACCACGCCGGTTTCGTTGGTCTGCACGGTGGTGAACGAATTGGCCGGCAGATTCTCCAGGCGGCAAGCGCCTGACGGCAACGGCAGCACCCCTTCCGGGGCGCCTTCGGACCGCCCCTCAAGATAGCAGGCTATGTTGACCGTGTTCACAGCTTTCTTGGCTGGCACCAACAGCCAGGTTTTGTTGTCGGCCTCGGCCTGTACGGGGCTGAAATTCGTCCGGGCAAACCAAGACTGATTATACGGCCCGTATTTGCAATAGCTGGCTTCGCGCAAATAGGACGGAGCCATGCCAACCTCGCGTGGCTCCAGCCGGATGACGATGCGCGGCGACAATTTTAATTCGCCGATCTGGCCGATGGCCGTCATGCTTTGGGAGGGATCAATCCGGGAATGAGTGAAAAAAGTAATGATGCGAACATCCAGCCGTTGCACCAACCGCGCGAACTCGTTGATGCCCAACAGTCCAAAAAAACCCAGCACCAGGATCACAGCCAGCGCGCCCGCCCATACCTTGAGACCAAAACGTCGCGAGCGCAGCACCCAGAGCGCCCACAAAATCAAGACCGCCTGCCCGCACAAATAACTGTAGGTGCCCAAGTAGGTACCCTGACTGGCGTGGAGACCGGCGGAAAGGATGCAGACCATGAAATATGCCCACGCGATGTCCACGTAGCGCCCCGCTAATGCCTTCTCCCCGCGGCGGCGGCGAATCCGCAGCGCCATGGACACGGACGTAAGCGGGACGGTTGGGCGGACATTGTAAATTTGCGCGGCGAGGAAGGGGAAGAAAATCAGCGGCAGCCAGCGAAACATGGTGTTGGCGGCCACCGAGGATGAAGTGGTGGCATTGCGGAGGGCCATCGGCCCCTGCGTCAGGCCCGACATGCCGCCGCCCTCATCATTGGTCGTGAAAATGTAGCCGAAGGTCGCCAAGGCCACCACCACACACAAACTCCAGAGCCGGTTGAAATCCACGTCCTCCAGATCCCAACGCGGTTTGAACACCCGGGCGGCCTCCAGCACCGCGCCCGCGAGCGCGCCGTACACCAGCAAATGCGACTGCCAGCCCCAGAAGAGCAGCGTGGCGAACAGCAGAAACGGCGGGGTTTTCATGGCGGGGAAAACATTCAACATTCAACATTCAACATTCAACATCGAACTTCCATCGAGCCGGGTCGGAGACCGGTCCGCCCTCCGCAGCGCTACTGAGGACGGGCGCTCCGCACACTTCGAGGTTGGGAGTTGAATGTTGAATGTTGAATGTTTCTTCATTTCAGCTTCGCCAGTCCTTCGCTGATCTTGCCGGTTTCCAGGACGTGAAAATTCTCCGGCTCCTCCCCCAGGGTTTTCGGGTCCGGCTTGGGGTCGCCCGGACGTACGATGAGCAGCACCATCACCGGCACGCTGAGGGCCCGAAGCTTTTTGATGAAATTCCGCCGCGCGTCGTCCCAGTGTTGCAGCACGCAGACGCATCCACTCATGATGGAGATGTGCTCGAACACCAGATGTTCCAGCGTGGCGAACGGTTTGTCAGTGCAGTTGCGGACCGAGGCCAGGATTTCCAGCATCTGGTCCGACGTGCCCAAGCCGCGGCCAGCGGTGAAACAATAAGATTTATGGCCGACGAACAGCAGGTCCAGCAGCGATTCCTGCGTGAGCACAGTGCAGGCAAATGAAGCCGCCACAGACACAGCCTCCTCCAACACCTCGCTGTGCGGCTGGTCCGTGAAAGTGTCCAGCACAAGCGCGTGCCGCACAAAAAATTCGTCCTCGAATTCCTTCACAATGGGTTTGCCGGTCTTGGCCCAGCTCCGCCAGTGAATGTGTTTCAGCGGGTCGCCATGACGATAATCGCGCAGGGAGACGAATTCCTCGCTGCAACCCACATTCGCCGCGAGCGCCACGCCCCCCTCCTGATACCTCAACTGGCCCGGCAGCGCGATGGGCGGCAGCGGATAACGCTTCGGTAAAATCAAGACCGTTTGCGGGCAGGGCATGCGGCTGAACGAACGGAACAGCCCAAACGGGTCGGGACACGCCACCGTCGCCCCGGTGAAACGCAAAACTCCCCGCCGCAAGGGCAGCACGTCCATCGTCACACTCCCCTCGCCGTTGGCAGGCAGGGGCGGCAGGGCCGCGGCCTTCAGCTTGGCCCGCCGGAACGGACTGCGTTCCCGCGGTTTCGTGATGCTGAAAGGCCGGATGCGGCGGCTTTCCGCAAGCTGGAACGCCAGCCATTCGTCGAATGCCGGGCGCGGATCATCCAGGTCGTCCAGCAAAGTGAGCCCCACTTGCGGTTTGGCCGTCAGGTTTCGCACGGCCACCTGATAATGCAGCGGCTGCCCGGCGGTGCCAAACCGGGGCAGCGAACGGCGGGCGGAAAACCGGCCGCGAAAGAAGCCACTGCTCGCCAGCGCAAAAATCAAGAACGCCAGCAGCAGCGCGAACGACTGGTAGGTGATGTTGTGTTCGATGTCCACCCCGAGGGTGCCGGCCGCCAGCCATCCGCCCGCCACACACAGGCCCGCCGGCGTGAACCGCCGCGCCGCCCAACGCCACAGCCCGGAAGAGTAGCGGTACGTCCAGTAAATCGGCTGGTAAATGAACTTCACAATTCAACGTGGCGGCGACTCGGGAGAGCGCCGCAAACTGGTTCAATGATATGGGCGGTAATTGAGTTTCACAACGCAGTGACGCGCGACAGTTGCGCAGTGACACGGGCTTGGCGCTGCGGAATGTTATCACGCATCACGCTTCACGCCGGCACCTTGATCTGCTTGAGCACTTCTTCCACCACGCCGCGCGACGTCACGCCGGAAAACCGCGCTTGCGGTTCCAACACCAGCCGGTGCGCAATGACGGACACGGCGAGCTTTTGAATCTGTTCGGGGGTCACGAAATCATGGCCATCGAACAGCGCCTCGGCCTGCGCGGTTTTCATCAGGGCAATGGAGGCGCGCGGGCTGGCGCCCAGTTGCACGCCGCTGGCCGTGCGCGTGGCCGCCACCAAATCCACCGCATAGCGCTTCAACTCGTCGCTGATGCGGATGTCTTCCACCGCGCGTTTAAGCGCCAGCACTTCCGCCAGCGTGGCGCACGGCTGCAATTCATTCAGCGGATGATTGTGTTCCTGCGCGGTGAGAATGGCCACCTCTTCAGCCGGCGAAACATAGCCGAGGGTGAATTGCATGGCGAACCGGTCCATCTGCGCCTCCGGCAGCGGATAGGTGCCCCGGAATTCCACCGGATTTTCCGTGGCAATGACGAAGAACATGGAGGCTAAATCCCGCCGTTCGCCCTCCACGCTCACCTGTCCTTCGCCCATGGCCTCGAGCAGGGCGGATTGCGTGCGCGGCGAGGCGCGGTTGATTTCGTCCGCCAGCAGGATGTTGGTGAAGACCGGGCCTTCGTGAAAATGAAACTGCTGGTCGCGCTGGTGAAAAATGGACACGCCCAGGATGTCTGATGGCAGCAGATCGGGCGTGAATTGGATACGCTTGAACTGCGCGTCAATGGATTTGGCCAGCGCCTTGGCGAGCGTGGTCTTGCCGGTGCCGGGATAATCCTCCAGCAGCACGTGTCCGCCCGCCGCCAGCGCCGCCAGCAGATGCCGGGTGGCGCCGGACTGCCCGCGCATGATCTTGGCGATATTGTCGGAAATCTTGCGGTAAGTTTCCCGCGCGGCGGCAAAGTCAGTCGGCGTGATCATTCAGTTGGCACTATTAAAGCATTCGCCGTGCCGGTTTGAAAGGACAGATTGCCGTGGCCGGAAAGCAAAACGGCGGCAGGAAATTCCCGCCGCCGTTGGCATTCGATATCGCTGTTACTTGACGCCAACCAGATAGCCGAAGCGCTTCTTGAATTCTTCAGGCGTCAGTTTGACGACGGCGGCGAGCTTGGCCAACTGCTTGGCGCCGTCGAAATCCTCGCGCGTGAGCCGGATCATGTAGGCCTGGGCGCATTCAAAGGCCTCGCCGTCCACGTTGACTCGGCGGTTCTGCATGCGACCGGTCTTGGGATCAAGCATCTGGTCGAAGGGCAGCGGGTTCATTCTGCCGTCCACAAAGCTGATGATGGCGCCGTATTTTTCAGCCTCGGGCGAGCGGAGGAATTTCACCGCGGCGTAGCCGAGATCGCGCGTGTATTCGGCGTCGAACGGAATCGGATCGGCGCAGCGGAGCTCATAGCCGAGATCCTTGTCGATGAACGTCATTTTGATGCCAAGCTTCTCTAGGCGCTGGCTCAACAGTTCCTTCATCAACCGGCCAAATTCAATTTCCCCAAGGCGCAGATGGCCATGGTCGTCACGAATGACTTTGCCAAAGCGCTCCAACTGGCCTTCGGGCAGCGAGGCGACCAGACCCTTTTCGCCGATCGCTTCAATCAATCCCTCGGCGAGCACCACCAGACCGTACTGCGAGCCTTCGGCTTTGCGCTTGACGATGGAGCCAATGATGATGTCGCACACTTCGTCCACGGTGACGGGGCGGCCGCGGAACTCCTCGGAGATGATGGAGAGCGTGGCGGCGGAGGCCTTGGCGATGCCGAGCGCGAGATGCCCCGCGGCGCGGCCCATGCTGATGATGATGTACCAGCGCGAGGTGGTGCGCGCGTCTTCCATCAGATTCCGCACGAGCTGCACGCCGTAATGCCGGGCAGTTTCATAGCCGAAGGTGGGCGTGGAGCCGGGCAGCGGCAGGTCGTTGTCAATGGTCTTGGGCACGTGCGCAACCTTGATCTTGCCGCCGCTGCGCTTGGCCACGTGGCTGGCGGAAAATGCCGTGTCGTCGCCTCCGATGGTGACCAGCGCGGTGACGCCAAGCTTTTCGAGCACGCTGAACACGTTTTTCATCTGCTCCTCGGACTTGGTGGGGTTCGTGCGGGCGGTACCCAGAATTGAGCCGCCTTTGATGTGGATGTCCTTCACATCGCGGATCGACAGGGGTTTGGCCTGCGTGGTGTCGCCTTGGGCGAGATACTTGAAGCCGTCGCGAAAGCCGATGACTTCGTAGCCTTGATTGATGCCTTCGATGGTGGCCGCCGAAATGACGCCGTTCAAGCCCGGCGCCGGACCGCCGCCCACCAATATTCCGAGTCTGCCTTTATTGCTCATGGTTTTCAAAAATAGATGTTAATAGATTTTTATGACCGCAAAGCAGATATTCTGCCTGCCCGGCGAAAAATTTCAATTCCATTCTTGCCCCATTCACACCACAATTGTCCAGCGCATGAACCGAATTGCATTTCTCGACCGCGCGGTGGCAGACCCCGACGTGAGGGGGCTGGCTCCCAGCCGCCGTTGCCGGCGCCCACGTGAGGAGGCGGCCCCCCAATGAACCGGGCCGTATTCCTCGACCGCGACGGCACGCTGATCGCGGATAAGAACTACCTGCACCGGCCGGAAGACGTGGACATCTTTCCCGGCGCGGGCGCGGCTTTGAAACGGCTGGCGGACGCCGGTTTCAAACTGATCGTCGTCACCAACCAGTCCGGCATCGGCCGCGGCTATTTTACGCTGGCGGACGCGGAGCGGGTGAACGGCTGGCTCGCCCGCGAATTCGCGCGCGCCGGCGTGCGCTTCGAAAAAACCTACCTCGCGCCGGAAGCGCCCGACCAGCCCAGCCGGGGCCGCAAGCCCTCGCCGCAGTTCCTGTTCGACGCGCGCGATGAATTTGGCTTGGACCTCGGAGACAGCTTCATGGTGGGCGACAAATTGATTGACCTGGAATGCGGCTGGAACGCCGGCGTAAAAAAAAGTATCTTGGTCCGCACCGGCTACGGCGCGGAGGTGGAGCGCGAGTCGCCGGAAAAAATCCGGGCGGCGACAGTCGTGGACGGCCTGCCGGAAATGGCGGCGTGGATTTTGGAAAAATGAGACGTGACGCGTGATGCGTGATGCGGATTGCATTCCGGCGTGGTGAGGTTTTTCACGCATCATGCATCATGCTTTAGCAGTTCAACGATAAACAAACAAAACATATGTGCGGCATCATTGGATACGTTGGAAAGAAATCGGCGACGCCCATCCTGCTCGAAGGGTTGCGGCGGTTGGAATATCGCGGCTATGACAGCGCGGGCGTGGCTTTGTTGCAGGGCGCGGACCTGCTGGTGCGCAAGAAAAAGGGCCGCATTGATGAAGGGCTGGCGCGACTCCTGCAGTCGGAGCCCGCCGCCGGCTCCGCGGGCATCGGCCACACGCGCTGGGCCACGCACGGCGTGCCCGCCGACGAAAATTCCCATCCGCACCTCGATGGCTCGGGGACCATCGCCATTGTTCACAATGGCGTGATTGAGAATTACGACGCCCTCAAGCAACGATTGCTCCGTGCCGGCCACAAATTTCAATCCACCACGGACACCGAAGTGCTCGCGCATCTGATCGGCGAGCATTACGACAAACTCAAGGCCGGCCGGATTGCGCCACCCACGCCCGGAGCGCGTGGAACTCGTGGCGTCCCGCCTGCGGGTTTGCCCGGCGTCTCGCCCGGCGATGAGACTGCCGGCAGCACGCTCACCCAGGCGGTGTGCGGCGCGTTGCGCGAGGTCATCGGGACTTACGGCCTGGCGGTCGTCTGCCGGGATTGTCCCGACACCATCGTCAGCGCGCGCCGCGGCTCGCCCATCATCATCGGCATCGGCCAGGAGGAACATTTTGTCGCCAGCGACGCCAACGCGATTGTGGCGCATACCAAGCGGGTGGTGTACCTGAACGACTACGACGTGTCCACCATCACGCCGGATCGCTTCGACGTGGTGAATCTGGGCGCCGACACCGCCCACGTGCAGATCAGCAACCTGGAGTTTTCCCAGGAGGACGCGGCGCGCGGCCGGCACGCGCATTTCATGCTCAAGGAAATCTTCGAGCAGCCGCAGACGGTGCGGAACGCGCTGCGCGGCCGGATTGACCTGGAAGGCGCCACGGCAAAGTTTGGCGGCCTGAACATGACGGCGGCTGAGTTGCGCGGCATTGACCGCGTCGTCATCGCCGCCAGCGGCACGAGCTGGCACGCCGCGCTGGTGGGCGAATACCTGATCGAGGAGTTGGCGCAAATCCCGGTCGAGGTGGAATTCGCGCACGAGTTTTGTTATCGCAATTGCCCGCTCGAAAAGAACACAGTGCTGCTGGTGCTTTCGCAGTCTGGCGAAACGGCCGACACCCTGGCGGCGTTGCGCGAAGCCCGGCGCCGCGGCCATCGCGCGCTGGCCATCGTCAATGTGGTGGGCAGCACCATTGCGCGGGAATCCGACGGCGGCATTTATATGCATGCCGGGCCGGAAATCGGCGTGGCCTCGACCAAGGCGTTTGTCTCCACGCTCACCGTGCTGACGCTCTTGGCGGTCCACCTGGGCCGGCTGCGCCAGTTGTCGGCCGTCCGGGCGCGGGAGATTTTGCGCGGTCTCGAGGCGCTGCCCGCGCAGCTTGAGGCCATCCTGGCGCGGAACCCCGCGCTCAAGACGCTGGCCAAAAAATATGCGCGCGCGGAGGATTTCTTTTTTCTCGGCCGCGGCTGCACCTTTCCCATCGCGCTCGAAGGCGCGCTCAAGCTTAAGGAAATTTCGTACATCCATGCCGAAGGCTATTCCGCGGCGGAAATGAAGCACGGCCCCATTGCGCTGATTGACCCGGAGACGCCGACCGTGTTTCTGGTGCCGCAGGATGCCATGTACGACAAGACCATGGCCAACCTGGCCATGATCCGCGCCCGCAAAGGCCCGATCATCGCGCTGGCCACCGAAGGCGACCAAGCCATCAAAAAGGTGGCCGACTCGGTGATCTACCTGCCCAAGACCCTCGACCTGCTGAATCCGATCACGGCCATCGTGCCCCTGCAACTGTTCGCCTACCACATCGCCGTGGCGCGCGGCTGCGACGTGGACAAACCGCGCAACCTGGCCAAGAGCGTGACGGTGGAGTGACCCACTACGCACCGTTCGGTTTCAATGCCCGGAGGACAATTAGGGTCTCCCCATTTGGACGGTGGTGGCACCCCAAACATCGGGTCTCGCGTTTGCTGGAAGGTTCTGGCGTAACGCCCAACCTGCCAGGAGTAGCCATCATTGGGTCAGTCACCCGTTGACTCATGGATAAAAGACACCGGGGGTTCTGGGTAAGCTGGTCGTTTCGGACTCAGGTTTTGGTTTCTTGAACTGTGATATAATTTGGAGTGTCCG
>Ga0316231_1003553_pt1 | contig 13607 bp, 10 predicted proteins | sample TBH18027metaG_FD_206002 | JGI IMG/M metagenome (GOLD analysis project Ga0316231, IMG submission 206002) | Freshwater microbial communities from Trout Bog Lake, Wisconsin, USA - TBH18027 | ecosystem: Environmental > Aquatic > Freshwater > Lake > Hypolimnion/Profundal zone | place: USA: Wisconsin...
GATCGTAGAACGCTTTGGCGATGAATGCGCGCGCTATCGAGCGACGGTCGATCCGTCTACGACCCGTCAGCGCTCCGCCCCACGTCACATGCTTGCCGATGTCGATCTTGCCAAAGATGTCCAAAAGGTCTTCAAGCCTGGCGGTCAGACGCTCACGCTGACAGGAACAAAGATTTGGGAAAAGAGACGCTTGAATGATGCTCCCTGCGGCAAGACCGCAGGGTATCTAAAGAGTTCCGCCGTAGACCTTTATCGGCTCTTGCAGCCCAAGTAGCTCGGAACGGCGACCTGCAATGCAGGCTACATGTTTGGTAGCGAAAGTTGAGTAAATCGGCGTAGCGTTTGTGCGGGCTCTACGCCCTGGTTTTTGACGTACTTATAAACAGTTTCCCAGTTGTTACGCTCGCCAACAGTGGCTGCGTAATAGCCGTCAGACCAGAACTCGCCGCCCCACAACTCGTTTTTGAGTTCGGGAAACGTCTTGAATAGCTCGCCAGCGGTTAGGCTCTTGTAAACCCGCACGATGGCGCCAATGCTCACTTTGGGGTGGGCCGAGCATAACAGGTGGATATGGTTCTTATCCGCTCCCATCTGTTCGATCTCGATGTCAAAGCGCTCGTTAATCTCGCCAGCTATACGAATCAACTCGTGTTCGACCTCTGGCCGAATAAGCGCTCGGCGGTATTTGACAGGAAACACGATATGGTAGTGGATCTCGTAAGCACAATGCCAACTCTTCTTAACAGCCATACTTTCAAGTATGACACTATCGCTTCGCCATACCAAGCACGTGGACGGCAGATTCAGAGACGCGCTGGTCCGTGGCAAGCCACGGGGTATCTATTGTAATGAAAAGGATGATTATGATGGCAACTGCCGCACTTCTGTGTGCTTCCGGAACAATGCTCATGGCGAAGGAAGCCATGGCGCAGCCGGTGCCGGAAGTGAAGACGGTCAGCACGGACGTTGCCGAATGGTGTACGGTAACTGTTCCGGAAAGCGCGAAAATAGGCGATGCTGTTGAGGTAAAGGTCACCCTGAAAGATGTAAGAACGCCCACCAAGCTCAATTGCGATCTGCATTGGATAAAAGAAGGCGGCGCACGGGGCGGTCTTTGGCTTGAAGGCAAGGCGCAGGATGTGGACAAAGCTAACGGAACCTACACCTTCTCGTTCACGCTGCCCCCAAACGACGGCGCAGTTGAAGCAATGCCAGTAATTTTCCTTTCTCCTGACGGTAAATGGGACAAAATGACCGCAAACTTCCATTGTTCATTCCCGCTCTCCAAATAAGTCTCGAATGCGGTTATTCCAACAGGATGTCAATACCTCGGGGCTTAAAGGACAACGAATCGCGTTAACGCGGTGTGTTTTTTGCCGCAGCGATACGTTGATCTTCGGTAAGCCATGGTTCGCGTTGCGCTATTCAGAACCGCTGACGATCGTCGTCGGCAAAAGTCCAAATTGGAAATTCAGTTTGACTTCATTCTTTGAAATAAAAGATTGTAACCAGAAGCTCTGGAAATTAGACATCTGCGCCTCGCGAAATCATTGCGTCCGGCCACGCTCTTTGTACGGTGCACCATTAATCCAGCTAGTCAGTTTTATGTCTCGGACTTTTTGAATACGCTGGAAATCGCTGTCCATTGATGCTATCGTTAAGTCGTGCCGTAGCGCTATCGCAGCTATCCACAGGTCATTGTCGCTAAATCCAAGGTGTGTGATCGTAGTATGTTGTCGCTTGGATCGTTCCTTGGGGCCAAATACGTCGTAGATATCTGCCTTGAGGCTGCCGTAGATTTGCGCGGTTGCCGAATCGACATGAAATATGCGAACGGCTTCAAGGAATGCGGATATTCGGGCGGTATTGGCGGCCTTTCGAGCGGACCCTTGAGCCATAAAGACCAACTCTCCTTCTGTGATGACACTCGTGGCCATTGGCATATCGGAGTTTGCTGCTACGTTGGCGGTGACGTCAGGATCACTGTCTAGAAGGCGACTGCAATGGTTGGTATCAAGAAGGAACAACTAAAAGCCAGCCTCTGACCTTGTGTCGTACGCCGCATCTAGCCGAGATTGCAGGTCGTCTCCGGCCCATGTGCCGGCATACTTTAACAACGAGGCGCCTGTGCTTGGTCGTTGGTCCGGCGCGATCACGGGATATGACTGCTCCAAGGCAGTTCGATACTGAGAATCAACCATGCGACTGCCGGCATTTCGCACTGCGCGCGATTTTGGAGCAAGCGAACGCCTCAGATATTCCTCCGGCGTCAAGCCTGCTCGATTAGCCCGCTGTTGAAGGCGAACTTCTTCTTCTTGCGTCAATTCTAAAGTAATTGTCATTGCGGCATGCTCCGATAAAGGTCGTGAACATATGATACCCGCTCTGAGAGCAAGGCCATCTACCCGTGAATCGCGGGCACTTCGAGGGAGAGGATTCTGGAGATGCCGGGTTCTGACATCGTGACGCCGTACCAGATCGGGGCGGCTTCCATGGTGGAGGGGTTGTGGGTGATAACGAGGAACTGAGTTCGGGTTCCAAAGTCGCGCAGAAGCTCGGCGAAGCGCTCGACATTGACGCCGTCGAGAGGGGCATCGACCTCGTCGAGGACGCAGAACGGCGCAGGCCGCACTTCCAGGAACGCAAAAAGCATTGCAACGGCGGTCAGAGCGCGTTCGCCGCCGGAGAGCAGCACGAGATTCTGTTTCTTCTTTCCCGGTGTCTGAACAATGATCTCGACGCCCGTCTCCAGCAGATCGTCGGGCTTCGTGAGCACAAGTTGAGTTTCCCCGCCGTTGAACAAGCGCTTGAAGATACTATCAAAGGCTTTACCGACAGCATTGAAAGAACCCATGAAGACATCGCGGGTACTCTCGTCGATCTCGATAATCGCCGCGGTGAGCTTTGCCTTGGCTTCCTCGCTGTCCAGCTTTTGCGAAACAAGAAACTGCTGACGCTCGACGAGGCGCTCATATTCCTCGGCGGCGCCGGTATTCACATCGCCCATAGCGCGCAGTTCCCGCCTGATTCGCGCCACCTCGCGCGGCGTGTCTTTGGGCGCGTCCGGGTCCTTCTCCAAAGAGAGCGCGAACTCGGCTGGAGTGTCATACTCCTCCAATAGCCGCTGAGCTGCCTGCGTTGTCTGCATTTCGAACCGCTGCTCACGCAGTTCGTGCTTGCGGATGGCTTCCAGAGCGACAGCGCGGGCTTCATTGAGATTGCGCACCTCGCCACCGGCTGTGTGGACTTGTGCTTGCAGATCGTGCCGCTTAGCCGATGCGGCTTCGAGCAACACGGCCTCTTCAGATAGGGATTTAGACGCGGTCTGGTGAGTATCGTCACGCTGCTTGGCGGCAGCCTGGAGCTGTCCGAGATCCTGCTGCGCCTGCGCCTGCTGATCGCGCCGCCGCCGTATTTGAGCATCGACCCGGTCTGCGTCTTCCTGCGCCGACCGCGCCGACCGTTCCAACCCGCTGGCCCGTTCCGTAAGCCCCGCCACCGCGATGCGCTCCTGGGTCAACCCTGCCCGCACCGATTCCTGTTCGGCCAGCAGGGCCGCGAGGTTGTCACGCTCCTGCTCAGCTCCCTGCTGCGTCTGGGCAGCCGCAAGCTGGGCATCGGCAAACGCCGAGGCATGCTCCGCGACCGTCAACTTGATCTGCGCCAACGACATCGCTGTCTGTTCCGAGCGCCGCCGAATCGATGCCAACTGCTCACCGGTTCGCTGAGCCTCGCGGGCGATCCGGTCGCGCTCCTGCTCGGCGCTCGCTTGCGCCAGGCGCGCCGTCGAAACCTTTCGGTTTCCTTGTTCGGCCTGCACTTCCGCATCGGCGATCCGTTTTCGCGCGGCTTCCAGCGCATCGCGCTCTTCTTGTTCGCGACGAGACTGCGCATCGAGCTTTCGCTTGAGGTCGGCGATCTCCGTCTTTCGCCCCAGTAGCGAGCTGCCTTTACGCTGCTGATAACCACCAGTCATCGCGCCAGTGGGCGAAACGACCTCGCCAGTCAGGGTGACTATTCGACTCCAGCCGTCCGCAACACGCGAAACGCGCAGAGCATCGTCAAGAGCTTCGCAGATCAGCACACGTCCCAAAAGAACGTCGAGGGCCGGAAGAAACATTGGATCGAAATCAATCAGACTCAGCGCGGGGCCCAGGAACCCGGATATTGTCTGCGCACGGCCTATCGACATTGTCGTCCGCGCCGGTCTCATTCGATCGAGCGGCAGAAAAGTCGCACGCCCCTGACGAGTTTCCTTGAGATACTCGATCCCGGCTTTCGCCTCGGATTCGCTGGCGGTGATGATGTCCTGCAGAGATCCGCCAAGCGCGGTTTCGAAGGCCGTTTCGTAGCCGGCAGGAGCATGAAACGCGTCGGCAACCACCGTATAAGCGGCATCGATTTCACCCCGACGCGCCGCCTGAACCGCAGCTCTGACCCCCTGAAAATAGCCCTCCTGGGCGGCTTCGAGCTCCTCTAAACTCCTCAATCTAGCCGAAAGCGACACGGCTTCGCCGCGAGATGAATCGGCGCTTTGCTGGGCAGTGCGTGCTTCATTGCGCGCCACCTTCACAGCCGCGTCCGCCTCAGCGGACGCCGCCTGAGCGTCTCTGAGATCTGCGACAGCGTTCTCGACTTTCGATACGGCCGACTTGGAATCACGGTGCAGATCGCCGGCTAGCTGGGAAAGGCGCTGCTCTTCTTCCCTGAGAGCTGGAATGGATGCCTCGACCTGAGCGGCATTGGCCTCCGCTCGCGCCAATTCACCTTGCTTGGCTGCCTGCTTTCGCGCAATCTGCAGAGCTTCGATCCGCCGCTGCTCTTCGCTCTTCTGCAAAGCCGCGATTCTCTCACTAAGGCTCTTTGCCTCAAGATCGCCGCCACCCAGACTTTGAGACAACTCGCTGAGTTGGGCCCGCGCGGCGGACGCCTCCACCGCAAGCGCCGCCGCCTTTTGAATGGCGTCGGCATGGCTCGATGCCAGATGCTCGATCTCTTGCTCAATCATGGTCAACTGCGTGGTCAAGCCCTGTGCCCGCTGCGTTGCAAGCTGCTGTTCGCTCTGGGCTCGCTCGACTGCGCTGAGCGCAGATTGATGCCGGTTTCGAGCCGCATCGAGAACGGCTTCCGCTTGGGCCAGCAAGAGTTCGAGCGCCTCGCAAGCTTGTTGCGCAGCGTGTAATCTTTCCGTGAGATCGCTCGCCTGAGCATCCTGCGTTTCCCGGCCCGTACGCGCCGCGTCAAGCTCTGCATGGGCGCCGCGCAGCTCGACAATCAAATAATCGCGCTCGATATTGGCTAACTCGCCGCGAAGCGAGTTGAAACGAATCGCGATTTCGGCCTGCTCGCGCATCGGCTCGATCTGGCCATCGATCTCGCTCAAGATATCCGCAATGCGTGTAAGATTAGCCTGGGCGGCTTCGAGCTTCTTAAGTGCCTCGCGTTTCTTGACCCGGTACTTCTTTATTCCGGCCGCTTCTTCAAACAGACCGCGGCGAGTCTCCGGATCGGCAGACAAGACCGCATCGATTTCGGTCTGATTGACCAGAGCGTAGGCTTCGCGACCGACGCCGGTGTCAAGGAACAACTCATAGATATCCTTGAGGCGGCAGTGGGTCTTGTTAATGAAGAACTCCCCCTCCCCGTTCCGGTAGGCGCGGCGAGAAACGGTGACCTCGTCGAATGCCAGGGGAAGCGATCCGTCGCTGTTGTCGACAGTTAGCGAGACCTCGGCCAGGCCCATCTGCTTTCGCTTGGCCGATCCGTTGAAGATGACATCCGACGCCTTGGCGCCGCGCACGGCGCTCGCCTTGGTTTCGCCCAGCGCCCACAACAGCGCATCGCCGATGTTGGACTTGCCGGAACCGTTGGGACCGACAATGGCGGTAACGCCCTGGGAAAACTGAATTTCGGTTTTATCGGCAAATGTCTTAAAACCGGTGAGTTGAAGTCGTTTCAGATGCAATGCGAGAGCTACCCCGACGGCGGCCACTGAGACCTGTGGAAAGTGCCTTATTATGGCGCAGGCGAGGGGCGATTGTCAAACGAATTGTGGGTGTGGTTTGTCTTCAGAACGGGTAAGTATTCGTCACCGGATTTTGGGGAAGGAGTACAACATGAAACTGAAAATGTCCGCAGCAGCGGTTGCCTTTGTGGTAATAAGCTTGGCTGCGCCAACAATCACTCCGGCTGCAACGAGACACCAATTGCACCGGCACCAGTACTTTCACCGGTACTATCACATGGCGATGGTGAATTACAAGGCCGACGCCAATGCTGTATTTATCGGCGGCGACACGATAATGCGATTCCGCATCGGCGCTGGCGGCTACTCGCCACAAGAACGAGCTGCCGAAACTCAACTGCGCTTAAACGCGCTGGTTGCAGGCAATCCGATATTCCCGGAAGACATCACCACCGAGGTGCGGGGCGATAGCGCCGTCGTGCTCGTGAAGGGCGAGTTGCTCTTCACGGCCGACCCGGACACAACCGCGATCAACGACGAGCGGACACCACTCGATCTAGCAAACAAATGGGCAGATAGGATGCGTATAATTCTGCCTCCACTCACCGAGATGCATTGACGACCACGCAATTAGGATGGCCGTAGACAAAGCAAAGGCCCGCTATCGCAATTATGCGATTACGCGGGCCTTTGCGCGATTCAGGGTTGCGGCGAGACTAACTGTCTCTCACGCTCCTCGAACGACGCCATCTGCTGCGTTTGAAAGATATATGTCCGGCCGGGCACAGTCGAATAGGCGGCATGCGCTCCGCTACTATCGAGGGCGACCAGACTCATGACCGGCTCGACATCGGGTGGCAGCGGGATCGTGAGCAGATCGCGCATCGCAAGCTCGCAGGCTGCATCCAGCGCATACCTAAGTTGCAATGCCATAACGACTGTTCGCGCAGTCGATGCGCGCAGTGCCCACTCGCCGATCCCTGTGCATGCGCTGGCGCCGTACCGATTATCGCAATAGTTGCCGGCGCCGATTATCGGCGAGTCGCCCACACGCCCCGGGTGCTTGAATGCCCAGCCCGATGTGGAAACCGCCGACGCGATCCGTCCGGCGCCGTCGATCGCCAGAAAATCAACCGTCCCGTGCGTCTTGTCCGGATCGGCAAGCGAGCGCTCCGAAGCCCCTTCCACCAATGCCCCGCGCCGATCAATCCATGCCTGCCGCGCCTCGGCGGTGAGCAGTTCCGATTGCTCGAAGCCCTCATCTGAGGCAAATTGCGCGGCCCCCTGGCCGACAAGAAGCACATGCTGCGGCAGGTTCTCCATCACACGGCGTGCGACGCTGATCGGGTGCGCATAACCCTTGAGGCCTGCAACCGCGCCTGCGCGACGCTCGCCGCCTTCCATAATGCTCGCGTCGAGCTCCACCTCGCCGGCGGCGTTTGGATATCCGCCCACCCCCACGGAATGATCGTCCGGATTGCTCTCGACAAGCCGGACTGCCGCCTCGACTGCGTCCAGGGCGCATCCACCTGCGCGCAAGATCTCCATCGCCGCCCCGATCCCAACATTTCCGTTCGCATCTGCTATTACGATCATCGTCGATACACCTTACAGGAATTCTCAGAACCGCCTAGCGGTTCGGCCAAGGCACTCGCGATTCCTCCATGAGGTTGCACTTGACACCCTTCGCCTGCTGAACCATACTTTAGGCAGGAGTATCACAACATGGAGATCATCGCTCACCGCGGCGAGTCTGCCGATGCGCCCGAGAACACGCTGGCGGCGTTCAGGCTTGCCTTGACGCGTGGCGTGGGCAGCATCGAATTGGACGTTCACCTGAGCGCCGACGGGGATTTGATCGTTTGCCACGATCATGACACACTGCGAACGACGGGAGAATCGCACAATATCAATGAGACGTCAACTTCGGTCTTGCGATCTCTTGACGCGGGCAAATGGCGAGGCGACGAGTGGACAGGCGAAAAGCTGCCGCTGATCGAGGAGGTTCTTGAGACGCTTACAAAGGACCGGCGGTGTCATGTCGAAATCAAGGACGAAGATCCGGACACGATAGCACGCGCCGTCGAGCGGCTCGGAAGCGCCATGGAAGCGCAGCATATGCGCCCGGAGCAGATCGCGGTCATCTCGTTTTCCGCGAATGCAATCGCGCAGACGCGCCGCATCCTGCCCCAGGTTAGGACCGCCTATCTGTTCTGGATAGACATCCAGACATCCGACGCATCCGAGCGATGGGATGAAGTCGTCGGCACGGCATTAGAGGCGGGCGCGCATGGTCTCTCCATGGGCCATTACGGCAATGCCTTTACCCAGGGGATCAGCCGCGCCCGAACGGCCGGACTCGATGCGTTTGTGTGGACAGTGGACGACATCGAGACCGCAAGAGCGGTGTGCGATCTGCGCCCCGACGGTATCACGAGCAACAACGCTGCGTTCTTGAAGGGGAACATCCAATCGAAATGATTATTACTGCACAAACCATCGAAGAGTTACACAAAGCGATTCCATCCGGGAAGACTGTCGGGCTCGTTCCGACCATGGGCGCGCTGCACGAAGGGCATGCTTCGCTGCTGCGGCGCGCCAAAGCCGAAAACGATCTGGTGGTAATGTCTCTGTTCGTCAATCCAACGCAATTTAACGATCCCGAAGATTTTGAGAAATACCCGCGCGACCTGGATCGGGATGCGCGCATCGCCGAAGAATCGGGCGTCGAAGTGATCTTTGCGCCTAACATGGAGCAGATGTATCCCAAGGGGTTCGATACGGTTGTAACGGTTCGGTCGCTAAGCGGCGTTATCGAAGGCGCGTCGCGTCCCGGACATTTCGATGGAGTTGCCACAGTGGTGACCAAGCTGCTCAATATCGTTAACGCCACCCATGCGTACTTCGGCGAAAAGGATTATCAACAGCTCCAGATCATCCGAACATTGACGCGCGATCTGGATATACAAACACAGATCGTGCCCTGCCCGATCGTTCGGGAGCTGGACGGCCTTGCGATGTCGTCGCGGAATGTGCGCCTGACGCCCCAAGAGCGCAAGGCAGCTCTCGTGCTCAGTCGAGCGCTGAGCTATGTTCAGGACATCGCCGGCACGGGGGTGCACGACGCGTATCAGCTACAAGCATGGCTGGCTCAAACGATCGAAGTCGAGCCGCTTGCCACGCTCGATTACGCAATGATCGTCGATCCGGACGATCTTCGCGAGGTGGACACCATCGATTTTGGCGCGATCGCACTGGTTGCCGCAACATTCGGCAAGGTCCGCCTCATCGACAACAAGCTGCTCAAGCCCGCGCCGGGGCGCGAGGTTCGGCGGTAGGAAACCTAACCCCGCCGGCGGCGATGCTCTGCTCAAGAGCCTCGTAAATAGTCGAATACGACAATCTTTCAGCCAGGCCTGCAAGCGACTTGCCGGTCGCCGGCTCAAGATCGGCAATGTCGCGGATCGCCGCGTCGATATTTGCCGTATCGAGTTGGACGATCGCCGACATGAGGCGGCCTTTGAGTTCGTCCGGTACTATTGCCAAAGACAAGACCGGCATTGTGGTCACTTCCAATAGGCCACCCGGCTGCGAAGAAACCGCGTCCTCGTAGTTAAATTGTACGCCGAGATGCTTGACCATGCATCTATAGATCTTCCTTGGCCTGAACGGCTTTCGACGGAAGTCGTCCATCCCGGCAGACAGACATTCCTGCCGGTTCTTATCGTACGCAAGAGCGCTTAGCCCGACGATCTTTACGGTATCTCCGCCCGGCAGCCCACGAATCGCTCGTGTGGCCTCAAGACCGTCCATCACGGGCATCAGCAGATCCATCCAGATAAAATGCGGATGCCAATTCTCGAATTCCTGCACAGCCAGTGCGCCGTTTTCGCACACTCGAACTTCAAATCCTGGCGCTTCAAGAATCTTGCGAAGCAGCAAAGAGTTGTCGGGCTGGTCTTCCGCAATCAACACTCGATACCTGGGCTGCCCCGATGCGAGAGAAGTAACTCGGCCCATCGGGTCGATCGTAGGGGAGATCTCTGGCTCGCCGACACGCTCGACTGGAATGGTCACGTGAAAACAGGTGCCTATACCGACGACGCTATCGAATGTAATCGAACCGCCCATGACTTCAATAAACTGCTTGCTAATGGTCAACCCGAGACCGGCGCCTTTGCGATCCTGAGAATCGCCCAGTTGGCAAAAAGGATCAAAAATGCGCGCGCAATCTTCGGGGGCTATGCCCGGCCCCGTGTCTCGCACATCGAACATCAACATGTCCGTGGCAGACTTAGAGTCGGCGGCGATATCGAGCCGGAGCGTTAACGTGCCGTGCTCAGTGTATTTGACGGCATTGCCGATCAGGTTGAGCAGCACTTGCCGCAGCTTTGCTTCGTCGACCTGTACGAAGCGAGGGAAGCGCGCCGATTGGTCGATGGCTAATTGAAGGCCCTTTTCTTCGATCCGCAAGCGCATCAGGTCATTAATATCCTGCATCATTTGGACAAGGTCGCACGAGGTCGGATCATTCGCGATCGAACCCGATTCAATCCGCGCCACATCAAGGACATCGTTGACTAAGCCAAGCAAATGCTCGCCGCTACGATTAATAATATCGAGAGTCTTGCACTGAGCGTCGGTCGCGCCAGGGGCGCTGCGCATGAGGCTCGAGAAGCCCAGCACCGCGCTGAGCGGCGTTCGAAGTTCGTGACTCATATTGGCCAGAAAGGCGCTCTTGGCGCGATTGGCAGCCTGGGCCTGATCTCGCGCATCGATCAATTCCGATGTTCGCTGGCGGACCAGTTTGTCAAGGTCTTCTCTGTAACGATGCAAGTCCGAGTCCACTCGCTTGCGTTCGGTAATATCGATGACGATGCCCAGAGTAGCCGGTTGTCCCATATATTCGACTGCGGTAGCCAGAACATCCACATCGATAGCATCGCCACATCTGGTTAGAAACCGAGCCTCGTAATGCCTGCGGCCATGCTTGCTTTCAATGTCATATTGCAAGTAGGACGTCGCGCGCTCCAGATCGTCCGGATGGATCACGCTCCACGGTTTAATCGTCAGCAGTTCCTCAGGCGTCCAGCCAAGCATTTGGACATAAACGGGATTGACATACTTGAATTGTCCATCCTGATGGATGCACACCCCGACCGGAGCCTCTTCGGTTATCGTCCGGAACCGGAATTCACTTTCCTTCAGCGCTCGTTGCGCTTGCTCGAGTTTATGCACCGAATGCAATGCTAAGATGCCATATTCCAGATCGCCTCTGAGCTCTTCCAGAAACTCTATCTCCTCGGAAGAGAAGGCGCCGGGTTCTGCAGAATAGATACCCAGCATGCCGAACGTGCGCTGTGCGTCCGAAAGGGGGATCGTGATGCTTGAGTTGTAACCTAAGCGCAGCGCGTCCTGACGCCATGGCTCCATAACAGGGTCGGTCAATATGTTCTGGATAACCTGGGGCTTGCCCGTTCGGATCGCGGAGCCCACCGGACCACTGCCTCTTCGATCATCGTTCAGGTCGATATGGAGATTGGCGAGATAACCGTTTTCGATTCCGAAAAAGCTGATAGGGAGGACGATCGTATCGTCGGCGGGCCCAATGTAGCCAACCCAGGCCATACGATACCCGCCTTCTTGAACTATAATCCTGCAAACCTCGTTCAAAAGTGTAGTTTCATCGGTAATGCGCACCAGAACCTGGCTGACGTCGGTATGCATCCTCAAAGCTCGATTACGCTTGGCCAGTTCTATTTCCGTCTGTTTGCGCTCCGTGATATCGGTAAACATCGCGAACATGTTCACCAACCGATTGTCATCGTCGAAGATACTGCTTCCGGTGGCAAGCGTCCATAAAACCCGGCCATCTTTACAGCGAAAGCGGCGTTCAAATTGTCTGGCCACTCCTTCGCGACGGATCTGGATTTCCTGTTGGTACATGGCTATATCCTCATCCAGCAGGAAGTAGGTTACTGGCTGGCCAATCATTTCCTCGGGGGCATAGCCCAGCATTTTAGCCATACTGTCGTTCACAAAAGTCGTCTTAGCATCCTGATCCAGCAACCAGATGCCCTCGAAGGCGCTATCGACGATGCCTCGATACTTTGCCTCGCTCGCTTTCAACTCGGCAGTCGCCCGGTCGCGGTCGGCGAGCAACTGAGCTAGTTGAATATTCTTGTAAGCGGTATTGGACAATTGACGGGCCAGGCTAAAAAGCGCCCGCGTAATCTTTTCGAACTGATGGCGAGACATGGAAGGAACTTCATAAAAGGCCTTCACGGCAGCGATTTCGTCGGCGCCTATTTCCCTGGCATACGCCCGAATTCCCTCTTCCGTCTGCGTCTCGTCCCGCACCTGGCCAATTACCCAGTTGGCGATATGCCGTCCATCAACCGAGATCGCGGCTCCGGCATCCAGGAGACCGCCGCTCAAGCAGGGCCCAATGTTCGAACCGTCAAACTGAAATACACCCAGCGAAGCATCGGACAGACAACAATTAACGAGGCCTTTGGGCGTCTTGCGAATGATGTCTTGACATAGGCATCGGAAGTTGCTAGGAGCAGTGATCCGAGTCCCATCCGGACGCATAATTATGGACGCAACCCCAGCCGCGTCCGAAAACTCGTCCTGAAGCTTCTGAAGTTCCTGCAGGTCAAAGAGGTCCAATAAAGAGAGGTTCTCATGTGCATTACTCAAGAGTATCCAGCCCCATAAAATGGAAAAGCGGATTGTCCTGCTTTTCACGACCTTGCTCAATAACGCCGATCGTGCCGCTCACGTTGGTCAACAAGTAAAGACGATCCACCATACTCAGGATCATCTTCATGCCATACCCCAATGTCCCCGCAGTCGTGTAGCCCTTCTTAAGGGTCGCGTGCGGCAGATGATCGAGCGATATACCCGATCCGTTGTCCTCCACACGCACTTGCACTTTTCCAGTGGACACGTCGGCAAACAGGCTCACCATGCCCGAGCCAACGTGAACAATGGCGTTCATGGCCGCCTCGTGGACGCCGTTCACCAACTCGAAGCAGCGATCGCTGCTAAAGCCGCAAGCATCGCCGGCGGCACGGACGCATTCGCGGACACCGGACAGGTCGCGCGGATCGCCGATCGCTATCGGGTCGCCAAAGCGAGCCAATGCCGCGGGCAGTTCTGCCTCCTCGTGGCATAAGATCAAAACGCCGTCGGTCACGCTTGCCAGCGTATCGCGCAGGAATTGCCTCTGGAACTCCGCATTCTTGCGCAACTGTTCGATTGCCCCATTGAGTTCGCCAGTTCGCTCTGAAACCAGCCTGTCGAGCCGTGAGCGAAGGCGGGCAAGTTCGACATGCGTTCGAACTCGGGCGAGGAGTTCTTCCCGCTGATAAGGCTTAACTATGTAGTCTACGGCCCCAAGCGAAAACCCCTCAAGACGCTCGTCGAGGTCTGACGCCGCGCTGATGAAGATCACGGGAACATCGCGCGTTGCTTCATTCTGCTTTACGCGACGGCAAACTTCATATCCCGTCATACCGTAAGCGTCCAATAGTACGCACATAGCGGCGGCCTGGTACCCTGTTAGTGTACGGCGGGCTTGGTTCTTGAACCAACTTGGCTGGTTTGAGGGAGGCTTTCGGCCCAGGGCAGAATTGTG
>Ga0316231_1003554_pt1 | contig 13607 bp, 11 predicted proteins | sample TBH18027metaG_FD_206002 | JGI IMG/M metagenome (GOLD analysis project Ga0316231, IMG submission 206002) | Freshwater microbial communities from Trout Bog Lake, Wisconsin, USA - TBH18027 | ecosystem: Environmental > Aquatic > Freshwater > Lake > Hypolimnion/Profundal zone | place: USA: Wisconsin...
CCGGAATAATGGGTCAACAAGCCGCCGTCGTTCAGCACGGAATGATGGGTCAACAAGCACAGCCCCAGGTTCAACCTGGAATGGCCAGATTGCAACAGATGGTTCATACGGCTCCTCCTCAAAATGTAATGAATAAATTGCAACCACAGATGAATCCTCCAAGTTTGCCACAACCACCGAATATGTAATCATAATCATAATCATAATCATACAAAATAAAACATCATTTGTTGGAAATATATCATATATTGTATAGTCAAAAATCGAAACATATAATGTATGATATCCTCATTGTAGGCGGCGGTATATCGGGATTATATGCCGCCCATCGAATACAAAAAACAACACCCCACGCCAAAATAATGATCTTGGAACAAAATACAAAACAATGTTTAGGTGGTCGCGCAGGAAATGCCAATTTCCAAGGCGTCTCTGTAGTTCGCGGAGCAGGTGTCGGCAGAAAAGCAAAAGATTATCTATTGATCGATTTGTTGCGAGAATTGCGGATTCCTACGCACGAATTTCAAACCGGCACCGGATATTCTTCGGCGATCTACGGATCGTGTACTATCCGTCAAACATTGGTCGATTTGAAACGACACTACCGCGAGATCAAGGAAACAATGAAACCGAAATCAAAAACATTTCGCGAGTTCGCCGAACCATTTTTAGGAAAGGATAAATACAAACATTTCACCGTATGTGCGGGATATACTGATTACGAGAAAGAAGACGTATATGATGTTTTGTATTACTACGGATTCGAGGACAATTATGCGGAATGGACGGGCATTTCCGTCCCTTGGAAAATGCTGATCGACACCTTGATTTCCACCATTACTGCGACGAGTGAAGGTAAAAACTGCAAAATACGCACCTCTTGCCAAGTGTCCAAGATTTCCGCCGTCGAGGAAACACATTTTGACGTAGAGATCAACGGACTCACGACGAATTCATTGACGGCAAAACGCGTAATACTCGCCACCACCATAGATAGTGTGTTGCATTTATTGAAGGAACCGTCCCATCGCCAAATATATAATCAAATCGGTGGACAGCCTTTTTTGCGGATTTACGGCAAGTTCACGAAAGAATCGTCGGAAATAATGCGGGAAATCGTGCAACGTCAAACGATTGTTCCGGGACCGATTCACAAGATCATTCCGATGGATGAGGAAAAGGGGGTGTATATGATTGCCTATACAGACAATGAGGGTGCAGTTTCACTCCGCAAATATGGCGAAAATACCGCGCAAAATCGCGAATCGCTATGCCGCATCTTGGAAAATGCGCTCAATTTGAAACGGGGAATCTTGGAATTACGCGCAATTCTCGATTTTTATTGGCCCATCGGAACTCATTATTACAAACCACTTACCGGACCTTTTCGTAATCGCCGGGAATTTATCCAGGTTGCACAACGTCCGATGCCGGGAATGTGGGTGGTCGGTGAAATGGTGGCGTTGAATCAGGGATGGGTCCAAGGTGCATTGGAAAGTGTCGATGCAATCATGTAATAAAATCGGTAAAATCGGTAAAATCGGTATTCTCAATAAAATTGAAAGCCTTTTTCTTCGAAGACTGGATGATATCAATACACCAAACAAGTCTCTTGTTTCCTATCCGTTTAATTCGTCCATCCATCCATCAAAATGTCGTTCATCGCTTCCGACTCTACTTTTGCTGCCGCCGACGCCACCACCGGCAATCGAAACAGCAACGGCACGTTCAACCGCATTGATGTCGACTTCACTTGTATCACCAATATCACCAGGCAAGGTGATTTGCCGTACCCCCGCCCCACTTCCAATATGGATTCCGCACAAGACCAAGACCCATCCTCGATTACCGTGTTCCAGCCGGAATACGGAGGATCGATCTGCATTTGCCGTTTGCCCTATGAGATCGACAGTGAAAGCGCCGTTCGCTGGCTCGTGGAGACCCGTCTCTTTATGGGCAGCGTCGATTCCGTCTACCTCTTTAAACAGATCGGTCCAGACGGGATTGAATACCAAGGCGCCTACATCGATTTCGCGCATTGGTATGCGACATCTTCGATGTACGAACTTGAATCAAAAATCAAGAATATCGTAGACGATCGACAGGCCTCCATTCACATCCTCAATGTGTTTCGTAAGTATAATCGCGCTTCTCCCCCCTCTCCCTTTGGCCAAGAGAGAGGATTCAGCAAGTCCGACCATATCTATCATTTAGCTAAAGGTGGCTATCAAATGACCTATTTGCGCGTGCGACCGGTCCCCCGTGGATCTGGCGGAACCGTTCTCACTGTGTCCGAGCTACCTCGCCTCCAACTCGCCCAGGATGATTGGACCGGATTCTATATCCCACACATCCCCGAAAATCTATACCTGGACCAATTTCCAGTGATTGATCAAGATACCTTTGTCACGATCTTTGAAAAGAATCTTCGTTGGGGGAAAATCAAGCGTGTGGATTTCATCAAGGGTCCCGTGTGTCCGGCCAAGCCTACCAACAACAAGATTCAGTCCGCCTATGTCCATTTTGAATATTGGTGCGACACGGCCGAAACCCGCTCACTTCGCTATACCCTGGAGACGCACGGATCGTGGAAGTTGCACGGGTTTTCAAATGTGGAGACTGACGAGGCGATGCGTTTTGCGGTCCAAAATACCAATACTGGCGAAATGACGCCCAGATTCCTAAACCTCAAGGTAAACCAGACGCCGATCCCAGATGCCGATTCCTCGCTCAACGTTCACCAATTGGCAATGATTGTTTCGTCATTGGAGCAGAAGTTGGCCATCTTGACCGAGGTAAACAAGACTCTGGAGGCGGAGCGCGATATGTATCGTTCGATGTGCACGGCGGACTGCTAATCGAGAGAGAGAGAGCGGGGGAATTTAGACAAAATCAAAATCAAAAATAAAATAAAAATCAAAAAATAGCATATCAACAATCGCACAATTTAACCCGAATATTACACGAATATTACACTAACCCACTAACCTTGTCCCCCCACCCCCTTTTTTCATGCATATCTATATTATTGTTTCATGCATATCTATATTATTGGATGATGTAAACGTTCATCTATACAAAAAATAGTATACACAGTATTTATTATTTTGTCTTGTTCTTTGACCATCGATCAGTATTTTTTGTGAATGTCGCATAACATTGATCATTGTTTCTATATAAATTTAGACAAACGTACGGATCGCCAAGATGAGATTGAAACCGAACTCCAATCGTTCGGATGGACGAGTACAACAACAAAAACGACAACTGGACAACTCCAATATGAAAGAGTCCAAGGCATTGAACACGCCCCACCAATGGGCATTTTAGGATGTGGAAAATCACATTTGAAAGCATTGAAACTGGCCAAGGAACGCGGATATAAGAATATTTTGATCTTGGAAGATGATTTTATGTTTGTCTTGTCCAAGGAAGTCGTGGAAGAAAGGCTCCAACAATGTTTTGATCGATTTAACAACAATCCAGGCACAATCCCGCCATTCGACGTCTGTTTTTTGGCACACGCGCTTCATAGTGGAGAGGTTGTCCAAGATTGCCCGATTCTGACACGCGCATACAAATCGCAATCCGCCTCCGGATATATTGTGAATCAGCATTACTATGACACATTGATCAAATTGTATGAATTTGCAATGCCGAAACTAGAAGAAACCCAGATGCATTGGGTATATGCCAATGATATTGTTTGGTTTGATTTACAATCGAAGGATCGATGGTTTTGTTTTACAGAGAGACTGGGTCTACAGCGTCCAAGCTTTAGCGATAATTCCCAACAATTTATGGATCGCAAATGTTGATCACCGAATCTTGTTCTTGCAAAATATATATACATTTCAAAAAATGTATAAATAGTGGAGGCATTGGTATAATATATATTAATGGATATTTCAGGTGCATCAATTACGACGGCGACGACTTCTTCTTCCCAAGAGACCGAAATGTTCGACGTTTCGGGTGAAAACCATTCGGCAATTGGGGACGATTCTTCTTCCGCATTCGACTGTAATTGTTTCCCTTGGACCGCGTACACCTACAAAAAAGACGTACAGCCGGTGCAAACATCTTCTCCTGATGAGGTGGATAATAATAATGATGAGGCGGTCCAAGAAAACCCCGTTGCGATTGATCCTCCTGAGCAAACGATTCCGATGGATTCGAAGTGGCAGGCCGATTTCTTCAAGAAATTCGAATGGCTAAACAAACCACGCGACACCGATAGTTCGTCCTCCGATGAATACCAAGAGTACCGCGTCGTCGATCCGCAAAAAACCGCCAGATTCGAGGAAAAATGCAAACTCTTCAACGATGCGTGCGCATATATGGAGAAACTGCTCGCGAAAACGGATGTGGATGTGGATGTGAACAAGGATGTGTCCACTGACCCATTAGTCAATCCCGAGATGGCCAATCTCCTCCTCTATTTCGTGGCGCTAGAAAACAACAAAATGCTATTACACGCCAGTTTCAAAAAGCCCGTGGAACAGATTATGCGTGATTGCAATTTCCTCTATTCATTTGCCCAAACCAATCTCCCGACCAAGGTGGTCTTCATAATGGACAATATCGATTTCTACGACGTGGACAAATACGTCAAGATGTATATGCAGCTGTTTGGCATCGATGATACTCGCGGCGGATCGTACAAGGAGACGTTTCTGCCCGGGTACGTAAAGGACAATATATTGCGCGAATTTCAGATCACATCCCTGGATTATTACGTGAATCAAGAGACGCTATTGCGGATTGCAATGGCCAATACCTAACCCATTATGCAGGAAATCCAGAGAGACTGAACGTGTCCAAAATCGATTGGCGAGGCGGAGGATTGATTATTTTGGCGTTTGAAAATTGGTAATAATACGGATCTTCTATTCCGGATAGATTCGCAATCGCACTCAAATGAATATTATTTATATTCGACTGGGATTCCTGGACCACCACTCCATTTGCATCATATTCCGTATAGTTGAATTTGAACTCCAATTTAAATGTAAACGTATATTCATTACACACATTTAACAAAACATTGTTCAATTTCAAATTACCCACGAATTTACCCGCCGAAAAATTCCCCAAAGCCGAAGCCGCGACGGATACGGATAAATCCGAAAATGTGAATGGAATATTGTTTTGCTGATACATTAATACATTCGAATAATAGGCCAGCAAAGAAACCGAAATAATTTGTGTGCGTATCGTCGAAACGCCAGTCGGTCGTGTTTTATTCGCCTCCAATAAAATGGCAATCGTGCTATTCATATCGAACGAATATTTGCGGTGTTCTGGTGAGAAAATGGTTAGATTTGCCAATATATTCGGCGTATTTTGTTCAAATTGGGAATCGATGATGGGAAGGGGGTGCCAATCGATTTTTCGATCGTTAACATCGACACCATTAATTCGATTTGATTGATTTATAATTGGTTGAAAATTATATAGGGGCGTGTTGATATTATTATATAACATTATCACGGGTCCAGGCACATCGGAAGAAGACGTCGGTACATAAATAAGTTCGTTCTTTGAGCAATTCTTTTGGGCTCTGCCATTTCGGCGATTCACCAATCGCGCAAATGAACTTGCCTTGGTCGATTGTACAGTAAGTGCATTATTTAAATGTTCCAATGTCCTCGCCTTTCTTCTCATATCCAATGCCGCTTTACTGTAATGAAGATATGGTGACAATGGATCAAACCTCCCGGGATCTCTGTTCACAGTAATCGCATATTCTGTGCGTTGTATAAAATTATTGCAAATCGATCGATTCATTCCGTCCGTTTGATTATTGATAATTTGTGCAATAAGATTGGAAACGCCATTGCCGATACTCATCGAAATATTATACTAGAAATATATACTTATATTATAATATATTGAACATTTTAAACTGCGGAAGATTTACTCTTACTGCCTAAAGTGGCGGGGGGTGCCACTCCCTTCCTCTTAATAATTGGTAGAATACCACAAACTGGATAAATAATAGGGGAATCCAGTAGCATCCGACGTCCCCGAAGAATTGGTGGGTTGTGTATTGCGCCCCCAAACGACAATATTATTGATTTCGAAGACGCTCAATGCGTGGTCATAGTAATGCAAGTCGGCGATCGACCCATTGAATCCCCCGTTTTTGCACACGTTGATGTCCTCGTAGTTTTGTTTCGGCACGTCCTGCATTATCAATCGCCCCGCGATGGCGCCGTTGATATACGCATCCATTACCGTGTTTTCTAAGCGGATCGCACAATGAAACCATTTTTGTAGGGGCAAATTCGGCACGTTCAAATATTCGACGGGGTTGAGCGAGGAAACGGTATTCATCGCGATGCACAATTGATTCCCGCAATTGTCAAAATATAGGCCGGGTCCGTTGAGGACAGTGGCAAGTCCGTTGGGACCATACGTCGCATTTCCCTTATTAAAAATATTGGAATATTGGGGGGTAGGGGCGATATCGTTTATATATATCCAAATCGACCACGTAAATTCGATGCCCGAGTTTTGATTGTTCGAACGGAGGACGGGGATCGAGGATTTATTCTTCGGATCTTGGGAAATTACGATTTCATTCGCACCATTCATTGTACCTTTGACAATATACGGATTGTGTGCGGGTTGAAGGAAATATCCAATCAATGATATTCCTAAATTTGCGAGAAATAGAAAGGCGATGAGAACCAGGATAATAAACGCGAATTTGGCAACAATCGTATTCGATTGAAGGAAACTTTGGCTTGCTCCCACGGCATCGGTAGAAGAAAACTTGTCAATCGAACTTTGAAGATATTCCGACGCATCCGCGGTATTATTCTTTATCGAAGTATAGGCGTTGGATGTGGCATCAGATACAGAAGAAATTCCGCTGGAAACAAATTCTGGTAATTTTGTACCATTTGCACCTTTATTTGAAATTGTGGGTGATGGTTCTGGTCCGTTCATTTTTGTTACTATCGATATATTATATTATTATATATTGATAGGAATATATTTCGGCAGTAGAGAGAAGACCAAGACGGTATTGTTTCGAAACGAAACAAATCATATTCGTGTAGATTCCATATTTCTCCGTACCCTTTGACTCTAAATAATCTTATAGGATGATTGTTGGACATTGTCCTTGGATACCGTGATATTAACCGCGTACTGAGAAAAGAAACGGGATACCACATTGCTGTTTCCGCTCATATAAGAATCCCAGACTTGTTGAGGACCGACTGGACTTGGCCAATTTTGAAAGCCCGAGACGTAGGCATCCCACCCCGATCCCAAAATAATGGGCGTATTTGTGGGAACACTCGGTGCATTCACCTTGGTCGAATTCACCAATTTCCCGTCTAAATAGCAGTCTACGATGGTAGTATCCGAACTAATGACGACATATACCCATTTCTGGACAGGGAAATTGCTCGTGATCAGAATCGGGCCTTGATTCGAAGTGTTTTGGATTTGGCAATAGAGAGAGGGGGTCACGGTATCTAAATACAATGAAATGTTTCCACTGCGCGAGAAAATCGTTTTTACATTGGTCGTGTCCCACGTATTGACATAGACCCAAATACCGTAAGCATATCGAGTCGATTGTCCACTACTTATGGTGGTAATTTGACTATTTGTCCCACTTTTCAAACTCGCCGAACTTGCTAAAACGGACGATTTTTTCACAAAATATTTATATAGGAGGTAGATCAGAATAATAACAATTATGGCCAAAACAATAGTTGCAATCATAGCAAGACTCGATATAATATATATATGTACTTATAAATAATATATTATATTTTTGTGCAGATTTTGTGTAATCGATGCCGTGATCACTTGTTCATCCGTATCTGGTCTGAATATTAGCTGGGTTATGTGGGTTATGTGGGTTGGGGGGTGGTCGAATTTCGGCTTTTTGGGACAGGGGGGTTTGAACCCATCATCGTATTATAAGAAAACGTGATTTGATCCGAGGAGAGTGGATGATTGTAATAGGCCACGTTGCAAATTGCGCCCCTCAATCCATCCACCGATCCGACGGTAATATTGTCCAAATCACTATATGTGGGAAGCGTATTCTGCATCGAAAAACTTCTTTCTAAAACACCGTTGATAAACAGATCCACGATGTTTCGATTGTAATTCAACACGATTTGATTCCATTTTTGGTTCGGAATATGGACATCGTAAAATGTATCCCCGGAACTGTCGTATTGTTCGATCGGCGGATATCGCGAAAAATAGAACACGTATTTGTCTCGTTCGATGAGTTGATCCGTCCCGTCCCCTCCCCCATAATATCGAATCATCGGTTTCACGTGCTGAACGCCACTCCCATCGGTATACCCATAACTCAATATTTCCGTCTCCTTACTATAGGCCGTTTGGGACGGATTTTGCGGATTCACGAACACCCACATCGATATGCAGTAATTCGTGCGAAATTGGCTTTCACTCGATCCAGTCGTTGTAGGGGGCACGCGCAGTATGTCACTCGTTGCAATGATTTTGGGGCCTTTATCCAGAAAATAGACGTTGGACAATAGCTGTGTTCCGTCTTTCAAGCCCGTGATCGAATTGCTAATACCCGGCAAACATATGTATATGACAATGAGGAAAATCTCCAACAGTATGAAGGCGTAAATGGCGGCGGGGGTCATTTGAAATTGTTTGAATATGTAGAGCCAGAGATCCCAGAAGATACACGGGATATAGAAGATCAATTGAGCGATGAACCCGGGCCATCCGGTCAGTCGGGACATGTAGCGGATCAGCATATTATAGGCGAGTCCAAGGGCCACTAAAACAATCAGTATCAATATCCCGTAATTGGTATATGCAGTAAATGCAAACGTTTCGCCCGTGCTTTGCGAATAATAGTAGGTCAATCCACCCAAAATCGTCATCACGGTCGCGATTTTGAAGAACGTGGTCCGGGCATTCTGCGAATTTTCCACATTGAGCAAGAGCGCAAACATCATTATGAGGGGAAACGCGAGGATGAAGAAATAGTGTTCTACATTGCGCGAGGCCGAGCCCGGATTCCGAATAATATTCAGGATAAGACTGCAAACGGCGACTAAAACGAGGGTCATCGCCGAATATTTGAACACGCATTTTTGGAAGAGACGGTCCTCACCGGATGTTCCGCCCATTTTATCGAAAAAAGTGGCGGTGGTTGAAGGTTGACCATTCGTTCCACTAACACCAGTGGCACCACCATATCTTTTGGCGGATTTCGTCATTTGGGTGAAATGGTGGAAAATCAAAAAATCGAACAAAGATGTTATATATAGTGGTCTATAAAAAATACGCCGCATAGTTATCGAGGGTTTGGTTGATCCGCGTAATCAGCCGCTTTTTCTCCATATTATATCCCCGCATACAATCCACACATTCTTCGTAGGTTTTCCACTCCATTTTACTGACTTCCGCGCGTTCGAACTGGCCCATTTTCATCGTATCGCCGTAATTCATATACATCAAATAGTATTTGTGCTTGTATGATTTATAGTTCGACCCCGTAAATATTTCCTCGTAAGGCAAGATGTTTTGCACATTTTGCAGGAGATGCGCCGAATATCCGGTCTCCTCTTGGAACTCGCGTATTGCGCATTCGAAATCCTTTTCCTGGTGATTGCGGCGTCCCTTGGGAAACCCCCATTCCGCCTCGGTCCACAGATTTCCCTCGTCTGCATCGCTTTCATTGATGAGATCGATCAATGTATACGTATCTCCGGACGTTTCGACGCCATCCCTCAATGCCAAATACTTTTCCCGGGAAATGGTTTCCTCGTTTTTGTATTGCGTGGAAATCGCATTTCCGCCCCAGAGCGTTGCCCACAAAAAATCGAAATCCCCCGACTTCATCCGTTCTTTTTCCTCCACCGTCATTTGATTTAGCATCTTCAGAATATAGTGTCGGTTATAAATCGAATATTTACCGCGCATAAAATCGATGTGTCCTAAAGTATCTTTCCTTCGTATCATTAAATATTTGAGTTTACTTTGCGAATCCTCTTCGCGAATTGTCGGATCTCGGCAAAATGCAATAATTCCAATGCTGGTGATCGGAATTTTGCATTGATGATATACGTGTCCCGCTTTTCCACAATTGTTACAATATGTTTCGGTCATTGTTTGAATAAAATATAATAATTTTGGTTTTGTATTGGGCGCGCCCCTTCTATTTTATTATCTTCGCACGTTTTTATATAGTTTTTGGGGGGATGCAGGATTTTCACGAAGCAAACACCCACCTTCCAAACAATAATGCCGCTGCCGCAATGAATTCGGAAAAATTCGACCCGGGAGTTTGGGGTCCACATTACTGGTTTTTTCTGCAGACGGTCGCACATACCTATCCCCAAACACCCAATTCTGTGACCAAACGGAAATACTACGATTTCATCCAAAACCTCCCCTTATTTATTCCAAATCCAGACATCGGGGATCGATTTAGCTCCCTCTTGGACCAATTCCCCGTTTCTCCGTATTTAGATAGTCGCGATTCCTTTATTCGATGGGTCCACTTTATCCACAATAAATTGAACGTGATATTGGGGAAGGAGGAGATTACGTTGTTTGCCGCCTTGGACAATTACCGCGCGCAATATTTACCGAGACATATAAAGATTTCGGAACGATATCATATTCGCAAAGAATACATTGTGGCATTTATTACCGTGATATGTTTGATATTGATCGGAATCTTTTATAGGAATTAAATCGAATCGGATCAAATCGCCATAATAAATAAACCTTCGATTTTTAGTAGAACACAGGCTTGGACAAAATGTGGGGAATATATAACTACCCTCCTCTATCTCTATCACATTTTTGGGTCGAATGCGAATCGAGATTATTTTGTTTATTTTGGCGGGTCTCCTGGTCGCGAATATTTATACCGACGGTAAGTATTTGAAACAGGCACTTTCATACAAAAAATATTATCAAATGGCGGGGATTGTGTTTGGCGCTTTCGTCTTGTATATGCTGATTAAGAAGAATCCGGCCAATGCGCAAAATATTATTATGACGTCCAATGAATATATCAAATATTTACCGGTGGACCGAAACACCACGGATATGCTTTCGCCCATCTTGGATTTTACTTCGAAACATAGTTTTTCAAATGGACAGGGGGGTGGAGGTGGAGGTCAAAATTTTGATTATCCCGTTCTGCCGATTCCTAATGGTGGTGGTGGTGGTGGTGGTGGAGCAGGTCGCGAGGATCAATATACGGAGAGAATGATGCATTCTGGCAAAAAAGGGACCAAACGATCCGTGAGTGAAACGAAAAAGAAATTTGTGGCGTCGAGACAGAGTTGGAAATGCGGAGATTGCGGGGATCAGCTCAATGCTTGGTTCGAGGTAGATCATAAGGTTCGATTGGAATATGGAGGTAGTAATCACGTGGACAATCTGTTGGCATTGTGTCGAGAATGCCACGGCAAAAAGACTACCATCGAGAATTTGTAAGTTTGGGTAAAAAAATGTGTATACAAAATATACACATTTTGTAAGTAAGATAAAATATAAATGGAAGGTGCATTTGAAAATCTTGGACAGCCAGTAATCGTAAAACGTAAAAATGTGACGAAGCGTGCAATTCCATCCCCAATTACGTCCCCACCTCCACCTCCACCATTTGCTTTAGAAGATCAACCTCTTGCGGAATTGGCCAAACCTAAAATTCCGCGCTGTCCAAAGGGCACTCGTCGAAATCGTAAAACGGGATTATGCGAGGAACATGAGAAAAAGGTGGCGGCAGAACCGACCGTGCCCTTACCGGAACCTGTGACTGAACCCTTGCTCAAGCCCTTACCCGAACCTGTTACTGAACCTGTTGCAGAACCTGTTACTGAACCTTTGCTCAAGCCCTTACCAGAACCTGTTACTGAACCTGTTGCAGAACCTGTTACTGAACCTTTGCTCAAGCCCTTACCGGAACCTGTTGCCGAGATCTCGCCAGTGCCCTTACCCGAACCTTTACTCAAGCCCTTACCAGAGGCTTTGTCCGTCATTGACCAAGAGATCTCCGAAGAGATGAAAAGTCCATCATCTCCAACACTCATAAATCCGCCAAAAAATCCAAACAAAATAATCTTGGACGATCTTCTGCCAACCGTCCTCAAAGGCACAAACGACTATTTGCGTCAAAAGGAAAAGATCGAGTTTGACACGCGTTCCCTCCACACAAGACACCCCTATTTATACCCAGATTTAGACGATCCGGAATTCGCCATAAAAATCGCCAGACGCAAAGAGTTCCAAGACACCAAGTACGACGGAACGATACAATCGATCCAAGAACAAGCCGACAAAATGTGCAATTCCGAGTTCGAACTACTCCCCCACCAATTGTTCGTCAAGAATTTCCTTTCCCTCCAGACCCCCTACAATTCACTTTTGCTGTATCACGGACTCGGTTCGGGGAAAACGTGCAGTTCAATCGGAATTGCGGAGGAGCATCGCGCCTATATGAAACAGGTCGGCATCAAACAGCGCATTATCGTGGTAGCCTCGCCAAATGTGCAATCCAATTTTAAACTGCAATTGTTCGATGAGCGTCGTTTGCGCGAAGTGGATGGGATGTGGACGATCGATTCGTGCATCGGAGATGCACTCATACGCGAAATCAATCCAACGAGTCTCAAAGGGGTACCGCGCGATCGCGTCATCAGCCAAATACGTTCCATCATCAACCAATATTACGTTTTTATGGGATACATCGAATTGGCGAATTTCATCACCAAGAAAACCGCCACGCCAAAAGATTCCGGATATTCCAAGGAGGACCAAAAGCGGGTCGAAATACAAAACATCCGCCGATTCTTCAACAATCGCCTCATCATCATTGACGAGGTCCACAACGTCAGCCTCTCGGACGAAACGAAAGAATGGAAATTATCGCAAGGATTGATGAAACTCGCCAAATATTGCGCGAATTTGCGTCTATTGATGTTGTCGGCCACGCCAATGTATAATTCGTACAAGGATATTGTTTGGCTCGTAAATTTGATGAATATCAATGACAAACGCGGAACAATTACCGTAGATGAAGTCTTCGACAAAGACGGGAATTTCAAACCGGCGGTTTTTTCTGCCGATGGAAAAACCGTGAGGAAAGAGGGGGGGCGTGAACTTCTCCACCGCAAACTCATCGGATATGTATCTTATATTCGCGGGGAAAATCCATACACCTTCCCCTATCGCATTTACCCCGACGAATTCGCGCCGGAATCCACATTTAACGATCAATCGAGCGCACTCGGATCTTTAGCGAATGCCGGACTTTCTTTGATCGGCTCGGGTCCGGCCAAGAAAATAAAAACCCCTACCGTCCAACTCAATACGCGGGTCATCGAGAAACCGCTCGAACACTTGCCCGTATATGTGACGAATGCGGGTGAATATCAAGAAAAAGTCTACAAATTGGTGATCGATGCTTGGCAAGATCAGGTGAATGTATCGGAAAACACGTCATTCGAGGAGATGGATAAGTTCGGATTTCGTCGATTGCAAACCCCCCTGGAATCGCTAAACATCGTATATCCAAGCCCGATCTTGGACGCCTATTTGGCAAAAGGTAAAATCGAGAGTCCAAG
>Ga0316231_1003557_pt1 | contig 13596 bp, 15 predicted proteins | sample TBH18027metaG_FD_206002 | JGI IMG/M metagenome (GOLD analysis project Ga0316231, IMG submission 206002) | Freshwater microbial communities from Trout Bog Lake, Wisconsin, USA - TBH18027 | ecosystem: Environmental > Aquatic > Freshwater > Lake > Hypolimnion/Profundal zone | place: USA: Wisconsin...
TAACTCCATATTTTAACAATAGACAGTCAATGTAATATTTGGTAGTATTTAGATAGATTATGTAGATAAAGGGGTGAATACACAGTATGAAATCAACGGGTATTGTAAGAAAAGTGGACGAGCTAGGAAGAGTAGTAATACCTATCGAGCTGCGGCGTACGCTTGATATTGCAGAGAAGGACCCTTTAGAAATTTATGTCGATGGTGACCGGGTTATCCTGCGTAAATATGAACCAGCCTGTGTATTTTGCGGTAATGCGGACGAGGTAATTGACTTCAAAGGTAAAAATGTATGTCAAGAGTGTCTATCCACTATGGGTCTTAAAGCGGTTTAAAAGTTCACTTGTGGTAATAAGCAATGGACCGGGGGATTTCCCCCGGTCTTTATTTTTTAGAGGGAAGGGAATATTGGTTGTTGGATAGAATCAAATAAAGCTCCATAGTTATTGATCTATTATTACGTTGAGGGGACCAAACGATGAGCAATGGCCTAAAAAAAATTAACTGTTTGCATACTGACACCTGAAGAAATCGAAAAAGCACTTGTGGACAGGTATGGTGACAAGCTTGCACCAGTAAACCATACTAAACTAGCCAATAAGCGCAAACAGCAAGAAAGACATCGCAATAGTATAAGCAATGCTGAATAAGCCATGTGTAGACAATGGGGGAAAATAAATCAGTATAAGACTTATAGGATGAGGCATAATGCAAGTTGATTTTTCCTCTTCCACAGCCACCTAAGTAGGTGGCTGTTTTTTGTGGGTCTCTGGATGGTTATATAGATCAACGAAAGAGCAGTGTTTTCAAACAGCCCTGCTCTTTCGAGTGAAAACGGTAAGATTAGACGCAACGAAGGAACAGGCGGATAACCGACTGGTCCTTCGTTGGTACTCGTTATGATCCTTATGACACTTAACCGAGTACACGATGCTGTTTGAATTCTTTAAGGCTATTTTTCTGGTGACTCCTTACTAGAAACCAGGATAATAAGGACATACACATCTTAAAACGTGGAAGCAATGCGTCCACGGTTGTGTGAGTGTGATATCAGCAATAGTGTATGCGAACATAGCCTGAAAAAGGGCAGAACCATCCTCAGTGAATCACATCGCATAATTTGGCGATGTTTTTTTCTTGTTGCAATAAAGTAGCTTGCTGTTCCTTCATGTTTTGCGTCAGTATCTGCACTTCATTCAGAAGTTGCTCCAGCTTAGACGCGAATGTTCCGGCAGGGCTGAGCGGATTGCCTGAAAGACTGTCGATAAATGAAATGAGATCCTTTCTGGTCAGCGGTTCAATTCCCGGCGACTTAATTACTGAAAAATCACCGCTGCTTTCCAGCCTCGCCATCTTAATGTCCGGCAAATTAGTGAAATCAAGGCCTTGTTTATGCAGTTCTTGGCGTAAATCGTCCAGATTGAACTGTGTCCTCACCAAGTTTTCGCGGACGATGCGCCCGTTTTCAACGAGCACAACTGGTGTTCCTTCAAACCATTTGCGCAAAAGCCGACTTTTGAACGACAACCGCGATAAAACTTGCTGCAGAACCAACAAGCCAATCAAGGCTTCTGCGCCGATTAGCAAGCTTTCACCACGCTGCGTTGACATATTACCGACTATATCGCCGATGCTGACCATCAGCACGAAATCGAAAGGAGAAAACTGCCCAACGGTCCGGTTACCCATGATCCGGACCGCCACAAGGGCAATGGGGAAAACGACTATCATTCGCAAAAAGGACTGCCCTATATTGCCATATTCCATGAAACACCATCCTTTCTGCTGGTATTATTCACAGACGAATTGAGTGATATACCGCAGCAAAATACCGCCATTAAAGCCAGCGTTATTAGCTTGTGGCAAGATCCCGAGTTTCTCCTTTTATTTATGAACAAGCATTTATAGTCAATATCAGGGCATTCAGTACTGCAATCCTGGTAGATGGTGACCACTCGGTCAGGGACGGCTCGTACAATAAAAACGGCTATCGGATAAACATGACCATCATCGGGATAGAACCTGGGATCCACACGTGGAGCGACGAGCCAACAGGCATGGTGGCTGTCGGTAAGTCGCGCAACGAGGGTGGTTGACTTGCTTGTACAAGTCTATGACGGCGGACCAGACAATGAATACAGAACGCTGCGGCGTTGTCGGACTTAGCTTACGGCGCCTTCATCCGGAACTTCGCCGTCCGGCACTTAGCGGAAAGTTGTATGTAACTCCGGTTTTCCCTACTGGCTGGGGTGCTGGCTCACGAAAAAAGAGGTTGTGGTATCCTTACCCCCAACGTGTCACAAGTAAAATTTGATCTCACGACAAAGGCGATGATATTAATCAGGCTGGGGGTAGGGTAAAAAGCAAGGGTAAAATTAACAAATAGGGGTATGCTAGTTCTGGGTGTAAAATTGTGCATGCTACATAAAATGTTGGGGGATATCGTGATTGATAAAGAATTAAGAGATTTAATCAATAATCTGAAGATCCTTGAAGAGGTAACAGAAGTAAATATCACTAAGCAGCAAGGGAGCTATTGTAAACATCAAGAAACCTTACGAGATGTTATTGAGACACTTGAAAATTTAGAGTATTGCGCTCAGGACGACTAACTAAAAAAGACCTATCGACCTTGTTTGATTCCGCGGCGGCCCGGAAGTACTTGACCAGTATGCTTATGTAAGGCCGCGTCCACTCCTGACCAGATAGTGAAAAGCACCCGGCTAATCCCTTGATCATGATAAAATATCTATTAGATATCCGGAATTGGATGGAGGATTTTTCTTGAACAATGATATTCAAGCCAAAGTACCACCATGCCCTTCCTGTGGTTGCCCCACTTCTACGCCAACATCACCAGTAGGTGGAAGAACGTTTCACTGCGATCGGTGTGGAAGACTGATTGGGAGCACCGAACTAAGACTAAACAAACCGGGAAACGGGGTCAAGAAGATGTCAGACGCTGCCCGCAATAGGGGATAATCTAAAAAACAAAGTCACCCGCCATTATGGCAGGTGATTATTTTATTGCCTATTTCTCTTGAACTCTGGGGTGTAGGTTTTTGATTGCCTAGAATTGTAAGCAATACAAAGGACGCATCTTATTTTACCGGGGTTGAGTTGGATTCCCGCTAAATAGTCGCATAAGCCATAGCAGAATTACTGCTCCAATTGTGCTAGTGATTAAACTTCCTAAGATCCCATAAGTGGTAATTCCTAGTAAGGAGAACAAAAATCCCCCGATAAATGCGCCTATAATACCCACGATGATGTCAGCCCCAATTCCCAAGCCGTGACCGCGTACGAATTGACCGGAAATCCAGCCGGCAACCGCACCAACAATCAAATACCAAATTACATAGCTAAGCATAAGATTCACCTCCAAGCACTAGGTTTCCCCGGCTTAATAACATGTACTCAGAGTAATTCTATCCTATTCTAGGTTCGTTTACCGTGTATCTGATTGGGCTATTTTATTGATGCCTGCAATCCGGTTTGGTACAAAACACATAATTCCAAAGCGGCAGCCTTAATTGGATGGAGTCATTTCGATAAGTGCAACCTAGAAGAATCCAAAACTAAAGGAGGACATTCAATGTTGGATTGTGCAATGAATTGGGATAACAATTCTGGCAGCAACTATAGTTTCAATATTGTTCATTAAGAGAGTTGAACATCAAAAAAAACCAGGCGTTTGGGAGATTCCCGGTGCCTGGTTTTTTGTTTTTACTATAACGGCGGAGTTGCCTACAGCGAGGTTTTATTTCTGCCAATCATGACCAATTTTGCGACTGAATTCTTTCAGAATTGCCTCTGCTGTTATTCTGTCAAGTTTCGATGCTTTACTGAAGGTTGCGGAATTTAGAACAATTGACTGTCCTGCTTCTGTATCAGTGATTGTTAATAATGCGCTCCCAATGTGATCTTCGAACTCAAATTTAATATTGCCAGCTAAAGCCGTTTCTATAGATATGAATAACGACCTCCTTGTGTTTAAAGTTATCCACTACCTTTTCTATTATCCCACAACATTAAAATTGAATACCTGCGAGCCGCGTGGAGGACCTCAGAAGCAGGCGGTTAATTGTCACGCAGGCAGAAATTGTACGGCGGGAAACACTGAGCAAGGTGCGATTGACAAGGTGCTGCGGGGAATTGATGGTGTGCAGTAATTCGACGAGGAGTTGTTCGGGGGCTGGGTGAGCGGGTACGAGTAATGAATATTGTTCAGGTGGAATTTGTGCTGCGGTCTGGGGCTGGGGTAATAGAAATTATATAACAAGCTTCCATCGCATATGCGCTCGGCTATGTTGTCCGCGTAACATCGCATCATGCTGTCACAATAGAAACTTCTTGCAACTGCGGTCAGGCATGCTCTGGCGGAGGTTGTCCAGCATACCACGAACATTTGCCGAAAGAAATAACTTTCCTGTTCGAGTATCCTAACCGATGCAGATAGGGTTATAAACTAAAAGAGTCGGGTGGCGATCCCGACTCTTTATCGTGAATATCAATCTAACTTTTATGTAGCCAGAAGGGCGGGCTATGCTCTTTTCGTTAGATTGAGCCAGATTCTTCGTCACCAATAAAGAAGAACAACAGAAGGATTATGATGATGAAGATGAAAAAAAATCCTCCACGACCTCCTCCACAACCGCCACCGAAACCCATTGACACTACCTCCTTTAAAGCTCTATCGGAATTACCTAGAGTATAATATGCAAAACAACGATTTTTGCTTGCCGGAGGCCCTAAAATAATATCCATATGGGCGGGCCTGGAGATGGCTACGCTGGTGAAGATGAATCTGACGGCGGGGGTTGACACTGAAAATTTATAAAGTGTATATCGCCACAATAAAAGCCAGCATTTCGGTGCAAAAAAAGCATTGCTGGTTGGACTGATAATCTTTGAGGTGTGTGCAATGGTTAGTATAGACTTTGGGCGATCAAAAACAACCGGTGTCTCGCCGACATAAGATGATATGGGGGTGAAAACAATGGCTCATTCTATTACAGTCGACTTGTCCGCTCGCCAACTAATCCTGAATGAAGAGGGGCGTCAAGTTAAAACTTACCCTGTTGGTGTTGGTAAGATGCTGACCCCGATGCCTACTGGTACTTTTTATATCGTTAATAAACAGCTTAACCCAGGGGGGCCGTTCGGAGCAATGTGGATGGGACTAAGTAAACCACATTATGGTATCCATGGGACAAACAACCCGGCTTCGATCGGACATATTGTGTCTCACGGGTGTATCCGGATGTATAACCAGGATGTTATTGAATTATCCCGTATAGTAGAAATCGGTACTCCGGTGAAGATTATTAATACGCTTCAGTAAATTCATAAAATAATACAGGTAAGCACAAAGGAGGCTGAGAAATGCAAAACGGATCAATTTATATATCATTTATTCGTCCCATCAACAACGATAGTGTGAATGCTCTTCTCGAAAAAATCAACCAAGCTATTGCAAAGGGATACCAGGATATTGTACTTCTGATGAGTAGCGACGGAGGTCAGGTTGTACCCGGATTTGCCGCTTATAACCAACTGCAAATGTCTCCTATTTATCTGACGACTTATAATATTGGGAGCCTTAGTTCCATTGCGGCACTTATGTTTTTGGCTGGAACAAGACGTATAGCGGTTCCTAACGCAACATTTCAATTTCATGGTGCCGCTTTGGAGGTTAGCCAGGGAGGAGAGATAGGAAGATATCAATTACTCCAAGATATATCAGAACTCGAGGCTGTCGAACGAAGAATCAAGGACGTTCTTATATCTAAGACAAGCTTGCAGCCAGCCGAAGCAGAACTGCTGATATTGGAAGGGAAAACCAAGGATGCGCAGTTTGCCAAAGACGTCAACATCATTCAGCATATAGCTTCTTATAGCATCCCAAGAGATGTTCCCATTATCCAGGTTTAATATATTTGGTCAGATCGGGATGGTCTAATATACTATTGAGGAGCTATCAAGTAATGAAGGGGTGGTTCGGAGGCTAGAACTTTACCCCTGACAAAGCAAGCCCTGTACCAATTTAGGTTCAGGGCTTGCTTTTCTTTGTAAGCTGTCGCTATTGCTGCCGACTAGTAACCATATTATCTGATTCTAATTAGGTTTACTTTTGTCAGGGTCGCCCGGCTTCGGGTTCCAGGACTATTGAGCATATGCCAGGCAGTATACTGTTCGGCATATGGATTATTAGCAGACATACCATCTACGGGAACAATGACCTTGTAGCCCCGAAAAGCGGCGGCTGTGGCTGTGTGAAGTACTGCACCGTTCGCAGCATAGCCAGTGACGAGCACAGTTTTAATCCCGTGTTCTTGTAGTATCCGATTTAAATTAGTCTTATAGAACTTGTCAACGTATGATTTTACAATAGGATCATTTGGTGTAGGGGAAAGTTCCACAGCAATATCCGTGGGGTTTCCATTATGGGTCAGGCTATAGACAACCAGCATACCGTATTGACGAGCCTTATTCATTAGCTGCTTAATTTTAATGATAGAGGCCAAACAGCGAGGATTATTGCATATCGTAGTCTCCATGTCCAAAATTAGAAGTGTGCTAGTTTCGGGATCAGCCACAACCGACTTAAGTTCGGGCGTCGGAGGTATAGGTACGGTTTCCCATTCGTCAATAATTGTTTGATCGGCAGATCCAGCTTGGCTGCCCGCATCAACCCAGCTACAAACGGGATTGTGATTATAAAATTGATGCCATCCACCACAAATGGGGCAACGTTCAATCATATAAATCCTCCTAGTTCGATACTGCTATATATTATGTTAAAGAGGTCGAACCTGCCATCGCTTTGTCTTGCAAAACATTCGCTATTGAGGCTTTGGTCTGGTCTGACTGTTCTCGGTTCTTATCCGTTAGTGAAGACCTGGTAGGTTGCCGCTTAGGTATTGCCCTAAGATTAGTGTGAGAGCGTTTAAAACTGTTAATGCCTGGATTGATCACTTTCTGCTTCAAATTATAAAAAATTACCACGAGCTGGGTGGAATACATGGGAGATGGGTGATCAATACTGGTTATATATCGATCAGAGGAGCGTGTTCTTTGCTGCAATCAATACGTCGGAGTGTCATTACGCCCAACACGAAGCTATGTTCCAAATTTGGTGGTCGTGCAGCGAAGCAGCATGGTACTCATTCGAGTATTCAGCATTGGTATTGCAAGTGTCAGTCGTGGTCATAGCGCTCAGTTGCAGTCGACTACCGGTGAAGTGAATTCTGGACGAACTATACCCGGACAGAACACAGCAGTTAGTCTCAAAGGGGATAAGAATTTGAAGATTCCACTAAATTACCAGCGGTCAGAGTATGACTGTGTTCCGACTACATTTTTAAATGCGTTGAGTTATCTGTGTGACAGAGAGGAGATTGACCCCGTAATAATAAAAGCTATTTATCGGCACTCGCTGGACAGTCGCGATAGTCATGGCAATCCGGGGAAACGCGGTACATCTGAGCAGGCAGTGAAATCACTAGCGATATGGGTTAATGAATATAGCAGAAAGATCGGCCTCGGCATCCACTGTAAATTTCTTTCGACTAAAAAAATAACTTTGGAAAGTTCCTTAATTACTACTAGGGTCAATCTTGGGGGCGTATTGTTGGCTTGCATTCATTTTGCCGGTTCGTATCACTACGTTTTAGTAACAGGGCTTGATGAGCATTTTGCCTATGTTTTTGATCCCTATTATAGGACAGTGAATTCTGAGGAGCAGGAATTCGATTTCATAACAAGCCAACCTTTAAATATGAATAGGCGAGTAAGGAAGGAAGTTTTTTTCGGGGTAGAATCCCAGCCTTATGCGTTAGGAGAGGTGTCGAAACGGGAAGGCGTACTTATGTACAGGGAAAAGACAGGAGGAGCTGGCTAAGCCGGCTCCTCTTGTTTATCAATCTACATAACATGTTGGCGGCTCGCTGCATATTGTATAGTAAGAAAGGGGGCTTTTGTTGATGAAGTGGGAACACGAACAAGAGCATTGCAAACCTAAGTGCTGCAAAAAATGTGTTGGCGAGATGAAATTTAAAATCTACGAAGAGTGCTGTCGCATTGTGGTAGCGGTCTGCCCTCAGTGCGGCCACGAATATGAGTACCATAAACATCACTGTTGCCCGCGGTGCCAGATGTCACACCATAAGATGTTCGACCCGCCGGACCCAGACTGGGGAATGTAAAGGCTCAATCCATATACCCTCCCTTATAAAGGAACCTGTAGCTGTTTTGCTACGGGTTCCTGTTTTATAATTTTTTTCTGCCGAATACAACCTGAGCATAGATTCGGAATATTGGACGCTTGGACGAACAGAGAGTTCTTCAAGTAATGAAAAAGAAGGAGGCAGCACCTCCTTCTTTTTTTAGTCTTGTTGGTTGGTTCCTGTGGCACTAGTTGTACTACCGGCCGCCGTAGTGGAGCTGCTCAATTGGTTTTCAGCAGTAGAGCTGAGACGGCTTTGAATGTTGGATATATGCCGGCCCATATCCTGCTCCATCTGCTTGAACATCTGTTTAGCATTCTGGTCATCGCTAGATGCGGAAAAGGTCGCATAAGTTCCTTGTGCCGATTCTGCGGCGGCTAAAGCCTTTTCAAGGTCTTTTTTCACTGTCATGGGATATGCCCCCTTAAAATTTATTGGATTCACATCCTTGTATTATGCCCGGCTATAAACCTTCTTATTTACCTGGCTGTAGGGCTCCAGCAGAATGATCTCTGTGCCAGTTCATTCCACTTATAAATCGGATTTTTTACCGGATAATACTAATACACGTTGACTAAGGGGAGGCCGCTTAATGACAGTACAAAAAGATTTGAAGAAGGCCCTGGCAGCAGCGGAATCAGCGAAAGGAACTTATGCTGCATTCACCGAGGCCACTGACGACAAGAATGCCCAGCAAATGTTTCAGTTAATGGCACACGATATGGATCGCCATATTTCTCAGATTAATGGGCGCCTCGGGGTGGTTGCCCAGAACCAATTAAATAACCAGGGGCAATAGTAAAAGGAGGTTTTAACCTCCTTTTACTATAGAGCCTTATAGCGAGGTGAGGGAATGGACTGGCACGAGTTATTCCGGGACACATGGCAGACTGGTATGATCTTTATCAGCCTGTTGGTCATAACGCGAATTATGGGGAAGACCCAGGTTGGGCAATTGACTGTCTATGAGTATATCAGCGCAATAACCATCGGAAACATTGCCGCTTCTGTTGCGGCCGCTGACCCTGATAAAGTCTGGAGCCACTACTACGACTTTGTTCTGTTCGCCGTCTTGACCTATTTCGCAGCCTTTCTTACCTTAAAAAGCCGCCCCTTGAGGAAATTAATACAGGGTACACCGACCATAGTTGTTGAAAACGGCCAGATCTTGGCCGAAAATATGAAAGGTATGCGCTTCGACCTTGATCAACTTTACAGCAAGCTGCGCGAAAGTGGGGTCTTGGATATTTCCGAAGTTCAATACGCGATCGTTGAAACCTCCGGCGAACTTAGTGTAATAAAAAAGACCGACTTTCAGCCTTTGACGAAAACTGATTTTAATATCCATATACCGGGACCATCGCTCCCGGTGGGATTAATCCTGGATGGAAAGATTATTGAAGAAAACTTGCGTTCACAGAATCTTTCACTGGTCTGGCTGGAACAACAACTTAATGCTCAAGGCATCTCAGATATAACGCAAGTGACTTATGCTGGAATTGATTCTAAGGGACAATTAGCTGTGAGCAAGGCTACCACTTCCGAGGGTAGTAATAAAACTTTGTAGGCGGGTTGAAATAAAGGGTAACCGAATAAAAGGAGGCTATAAGCGTGACAGCTATTCAGGAATATCAAGGTCAGGGGGTCAGTATCATCCCCGAGATACCGAAACCTGAGCGGCCGATGAAACTTATCTATAACGGCTTGTTGGCCCAAAATGGAGCGACGGAGGTAATGGCTCATGTTGGTTTTAACGAGTGGAAAGATGTACGTGACTATAGAATGGTAAAAACCCGGAAAGGTTTCGAGATCTCAATCACGCCACCATATAATGCAAAAAGCGTCAGCATTTGTTTTAAGGATGTCATCAATAATTGGGATAATAATTCTGGCGTAGATTACAACTATGATTGGGACTTATCTAGCATTGTGCATACAGTGGTGGACTGAATATTCCTGGAGTGGGGGAAGAAGAGGAGGAGGATGTTCGATGCCCAATCGGTTTCAACCCCCGTTCGTTCTCCTGCAAGTTAGCATACTAGTCGGGTGTCTGTTGCTGGCTGGCTGCGCTGACGGTTTCAGAAAGCCCCTGACCCAGGATTTGGGCCAAGTACCCAAAATACAGGTGCCACAGGCGCAAAGCGCAAATATATCTGAGTACCGCAACACCCCTATTGTCCGAGCCGCACAGTCGGCGGGGCCGTCGGTTGTAGGCATAACTAACAAGGCTTACAAGCGGGATTTCTTTGATCGACAGGTAGTTGAGCAGGGTAGCGGCTCAGGAGTCATCTTCGACCCTAACGGTTATATTGTAACCAATAACCACGTCGTGGAGGGCGCGGAGGAAATTGTGGTATCTTTGGCTGATGGACGTTCCTTAGCCGGACGGGTGCTCGGAACCGATCCAGTGACCGACTTGGCAGTGGTCAAGGTTGAGGCAACCGGCCTCCCTGCTGCGGTACTCGGTGATTCCGACGCTATTGTAGTGGGTGAGCCGGCTATCGCCATCGGGAATCCATTGGGTTTAGAGTTCAAGGGTACAGTGACCGCGGGAGTAATTAGTGCTCTTAACCGATCGATCGATCTAGGTGAGCGACGGTTTAAGCTTATTCAGACTGACGCCGCCATTAACCCAGGCAATTCGGGCGGCGCGCTTGTCAATGCCGACGGAATGGTGATCGGTATCAACAGCGCAAAAATCTCCGCCGCCGGGGTGGAAGGCATAGGTTTCGCCATACCGATGAACAGCGCTCGTCCCATCATGCAATCCATTATCGACACAGGGCGGGTAATAAGGGCCTATCTTGGGGTGGGGCTGATGGACCCCAGTGTTGCAGTACAGTACGGTTACGACGTTAAGACTGATAAAGGGGTTTTCGTAGCAAAAGTGGATAAGGATGGGCCAGCTGCCAAGGCTGGAATCACCGAAGGAGATATTATCATCTCCGTAGACGGATCGGAGACCAACAGCGTTGTTGACCTACGTTCGATAATTGACTCAAAGCAGGTTGGCAGCGTCGTTCCTGTCGGGATTATCAGAAACGATGTGCCGATGACGGCAAACGTTACTTTGGAAGAAATGCCGGCTACGTAAATTGAGATACTCCGATGAGGGCGGCTTCCGAGGGTCAACGATTAAATCATCACCGTTGTAACGTTACAAACATTACCAAGCCAAACTAAGCTGTTTCCTCTTGAAAGGGGGAACAGTTTGGAATGCCCCCTGATCCTTGTACCAGTAATTACAGCATAGGCAGATCAATATAGGTAGGTGCTCTTCTTATCTTTGTGGAACAGGGGTTCTGGCTATGCACTCTAATCAGGGTTAAGCGGTCTACAAGCGTAAGCCACCAAAATCCTTTGAAATAGGTATTTTGGTGGCTTCTTAAACGGTTGCATACCGTGTTCATTCATACTCTCACATAAATAAAATTGGTAAGAGCATCTATTTTCAAAGACGAAGAGGCATTTATTATATTGGGCAGCTTATAATGGCTTTTTTCGGACATTGCACCAGTAGGCCCTGAGGGTCGTGTCGGCTATTGTCGAGTGATCAACGTGTATACAGTCAAGCCTATGCATATGACGGCAACAAAAAATACACCCATTGCTCCCGTGTTATTACCTTGCTTCTTCTCCCATAACCCATACGTAATCGTATGAACACTGGCAAACACTGCCGCAACCCAAAAGACATATTCCACGCATATCAGTCCTTTACTGAGTAGCTGTCGGTTTATAAGGTGATGATCGCCACATTAATCCCAAACGGCGAATTTTGGTAGCGACTTGGACTTTGACATCTGCAGTTTTATAGAGCTGCTCTAGGTTAACTTTTATAAGTTCATCATACGTCGCAAAATGCGGTCGTAGATAAGCACCAAACCCGAATACATCGCAGCCCAGCTCTTGCGTGTGGCGGACAAAGCTTTCAATTTCCTCTGTAACCAGAATAGATATTTCATTTTCCAATAGCTCGCGGAATTGCTCTTGTTCGTAATTGATACCGCTCGGGATGCCGGATGCTTCACCTTCTAAAAATACGCTGATCTTTATTACTTCCCGCCCGTCGATCATGTCAACGTCAATTTTAGGTTTGCTGCCGTTGCGCAGATTAACATTGATCGTTTTACTTGGCTCCAGGGGATCAGTTACGACAACAAAGCCTCGCGGGAGGTTGTTTTGCAGCATAGCAATTATCCGTGCTTCTTTGTTATCTAGCGAACCGATCATCTTATCCCCTGAGAAAACGGCCATACCGACAAATTCGGAGGGATTCTCGGTTCCGGTGCGCGGAATGTCCGCAGGAAGATATGAGTCCGTCTTATCATTAGGAAATTTCTTGCCTGTCGGCTTATCCCGACTTGTGAGCGGATTTAAGCCGACATAGGCTGTGTAGGGCGATCCGCCAGGGTTTTTTAGGCGCATGTAAAATTCATGTACATCGGTACGTGGATAGTAGCTTGCTTCGTCCGAACTTAGCATAAATGATTCGTAGAATTTGGATGGCAACAAATCGAGGGTGGGTTTGGTCTCCCGCATAAAATCCTCAGCCTTCCCCCGCACAATGCCGATGAAAATGCCGCCGCGAAATTCACGGTAGCGCAAGAAAGGAGCGATCAAATCGCCAATGCCTTTACTTCGGGCTAATTCTTCACTAAAAAGAATCGCCTTCATATGAGTGAGGTTCGAAGTCCGGGACATCGAGGAGCTGAGCAAATCGCGCGCTTCGGCGGTACTAGGGGCGGTAATGCTGTTAAGGATGGTCGGCTCACCTTGAGTGCTTTGTCCGCCACCTTGTAATCCGCCTACAGCCCGTGGAGTGATAAGCTGATACGTAACTTTAACTTTCCCGTCCTCAGCCTTATCGACGCCCATAGCCACAATGTAAGCAACTTGATCAGTCTCTTGCGTAGTACGGCATCCGGTCATCAGGAAAAAAAGACCGACGACGATTACTGACAACATTAATCTACGACACATGATTTTCTGTCGTCCTTCCTTTGACTAGAGCAACAACCAATAAGATCATCGGTATGGCGAATAGGCCAGCAGTTAAACCACTATTTGCAAACACACTCAACTCAATAACAGTAGCAACGTCCGAGGGAAGTAAGGCTAACTGGGCAGCGACGATTGCCAGTGTCCAGACCAACGGGCGCATGGAGGCAAGATTAAATAGCCGCGTCAGAAGGTAGAGCGCAACATAAAAACTAATCGCAATTGTGGCTATGCCGAAGATGACCCAAAGCACGATAAAAAATGCCTCCACCCGCTGGATAAAACGGTTTACATTGATGAGTCGCGCCATTTCGAAAAAGGGCAGTACCTTTTCCCTGCCGACTGCCACACTGAATATTCCTGTATA
>Ga0316231_1003561_pt1 | contig 13585 bp, 9 predicted proteins | sample TBH18027metaG_FD_206002 | JGI IMG/M metagenome (GOLD analysis project Ga0316231, IMG submission 206002) | Freshwater microbial communities from Trout Bog Lake, Wisconsin, USA - TBH18027 | ecosystem: Environmental > Aquatic > Freshwater > Lake > Hypolimnion/Profundal zone | place: USA: Wisconsin...
GCGCAGAAATCATCATGACGCGCGGGGACGACATCATCGAGGCCATTCTGACGACTGCCCGCGAACAAAAAGTGACGCAACTCGTCGTCGGCCGGCCGATTGGGAACCGAGTGGTGGAGATTTTGCGCGGCGGGTCACTTGTCAGCAAACTGGTCCGGCGCGGTGGTGACATTGACATTCACGTGATCCGCGCCGAGCGCAGCGGCGGTGGGCGCGCGCCGGCGGTGACGCAGTTGCTCGGGTTGCATTTGGGCCGGGATTTCGGGTGGGGGTTGCTGACGGTGGCGGCGGTGACGGCGGTGTCGTGGTTTTTGCAGGCGCTGACCGGCTACCAGGCGATCGGCATTTTATACATGCTGACGGTGGTCGTCCTGGCGACGCTCTTGAACCGGTGGGCGGTGCTGTTCGTGGCGACGCTGAGCGCGGTGGCGTGGGATTTTCTGTTCATTCCGCCGGCGTTCACGTTCCGGATCGACTCGGTGCAGGACAAGATGATGTTCGCAATGTATTTCGTCGTGGCGGTCGTGGTCGGGCGGTTGACGAGCCGGTTGCGAACCCGCGAGATCGCTGAACGCAAGCGGGACCAGCGGACCCAGGCGTTGAACCGGTTGCTGGAAACGGTGGCCGCCAGCACGTCGCTCGACGACAGCCTGCAACGCGCCGCCCGCGAAGTGGACGCGGTGTTTCGCGCGCACACGGCGGTCTTGCTGGCGGATGCGGATGGCCAAAAACTCGGGGGCGCGCCGCATCCAGCGAGCACGTTCCAACCGGATGAACGTGAACTGGCGGTGGCAACGTGGGCTTTTTCAAAACGGCAGGCGGCCGGCCGGTTTACTGACACGCTGCCGAACACAGCGGCGCTGTATCTGCCCCTCGAGACATCGAACGGCGCCCTTGGCGTGGTCGGGATTAATTTTGGCGACCGCCCGACGCTGACATTGGACGAACGCGAATTGCTGGAGACGTTTGCAGCGCAGATTGCGGCGCTGGTTGAACGCTACCGGCTGCTCGACAACGCCAGCGCAGCGCGGTTGACGGCGGAGTCGGAGCGGTTGCACCGGACGTTGCTGGATTCGGTGTCGCACGAATTGAAAACGCCGCTGGCGGTGATCGAGGCGGCCACCGACGGGCTGGATGAGCAACTGACCGACGCCGGTGTACCGCTGGCCAAGACGTTTCTCGACGAAATCAAGCAGGCGAACAAACGCTTGAACCGGGTCGTCAGCAATCTGCTCGATATGACCCGCATTGAGACTGGCCGGCTGCCGTTGAGCTTGGAATGGTGCGAGCCGGCGGAATTGCTGCACTCGGCGATCGAGCAGGTCAGCAACGAGATTTCCGCTACCCGCATCCACATCCACGCGCCCGCTGATTTGCCGTTAGTCCGCCTGGATGTTGGCTTGCTTGAACAATCGCTGTGCAACCTGCTGAATAATGCCGCCGCGCATAGTCCGGCTGGCGCGCCAATTGAGTTGGCAGCGCAGTTGGAGGAGAAGACGCTCGTGTTGAGCGTCGCCGACCACGGCGTCGGGCTGGGGCCGGGCGAGGAGAAAAAAGTGTTCGAGAAATTCTACCGCGGCCCGCACGCCCGGCCCGGCGGTGCCGGGCTGGGCCTGTCCATCGTGCAGGGCTTTGTCAAGGCGCATGCTGGCACGATCAGTGCCGAAAACAATCCCGGTGGCGGCGCGAAGTTCACGCTGCGACTGCCGGTCGAAATCGCGATCAAACCCGCATGAAACCAATTGTCATGGTCATCGATGACGAACCACCAATCCGCCGGCTCTTGCGATTGACGCTCGAGCCGCAAGGCTATGTCGTCTGCGAAGCGGAGAACGGCCAACTGGGGCTGCAGGAGGCGGCCGCGAAACGTCCGAACGTGATCCTGCTCGACCTCGGCCTGCCGGATCTCGACGGCCTGTCGGTTTTAAAACGACTGCGCGAGTGGAGTCAGACGCCGGTAATTGTGTTGACGGTGCGCGACAGCGAGGCCGACAAGGTTGCCGCGCTCGACAACGGCGCGGACGATTACCTGACGAAGCCGTTCAGCTCCGCCGAACTGCTGGCGCGGTTGCGGGCCGTTCAGCGTCGCGCGCCCGAGGCACAGGAGGAACCGGTGCGCGTCATTGGCGAGTTGCAGGTGGATTTCGTCGGGCACAGTGTCAAGGTCCGAAACCGTGAGGTCAGCCTAACCGCCACCGAGTTTGCCTTGCTACGGGTTCTGGCGCAACACGCCGGCAAGGTTGTGACACACAAGCATTTATTGCGAACTGTCTGGGGACCAACAGCCGAGGAACAATCGCAATACCTCCGCGTTTATATCACGCATCTCCGGAAAAAATTGGAGACGGACTCCGGCAAGAAACTCATCCAGACCGAGTCCGGCATCGGCTACCGGCTGCTCGCGCCCGATTGACAAAGCGGGCGAACCCAAACGCCGGGCCGGTCAAACTGCGCTGTCGCGTGGCGAGCAAAGCAGGACAAGTTTCCGCTCTCTCGTGCGATGAGGGGAGAATGGTTGCCCCCCACGGCCAGGCTTTGAGGAGGCCGAGCGGAGCGAGGCCGACGAAAAGACTGGCCGTGGGGGGCGGCAGGCAGGTATAACCGCTGCTCATGAAAAGTATCAACAACTTGTCCATCGGCATGCGCCCTCCTTCATTCGGCATATCCTCGAAGCCTTTCGACTGCGCACGCTGACGGCCACGGCTGCTGCCGACCAGCTCGGCGGCTCCCGCAGTCGCCTCTACGCCTTGGCCACCGCTTACCGCCGGGCCTACGCACGCCAGCAACACCGCGGCTGGATCCCCGGCGCCTCGGGTGGTGATCACACCACAGCTTGGCCACAACCCGTCCTGGCCCTCCGCACCAAGCGCCTCAGTTGCGTGCCGCCATGCCCCTCAGCTTTGCCGCTTCCGAGGCCCTCCGCCTCCACGCCTTTCCTCTCGACCGGGCACAGGTGCGCCGCTGGCCGCTCGGCCATCAACTCGCCCACGCGGTCCCGACGCAACGCGGCGTGGCGCCGGTGCGGCGCTGGCAGCGCACCCGCATCGGCGAACTCTGGCAACTGGACGCCTCCCCACACCGCTGGTTTCCCACCGCGAAAGTCTGCTTCCCCAGGCTCAACAGGCGCGATGATTGCAGCCGCCTCTTCACCGGCTCCCGACTCTACCAACGCGAACTCCTCCTCACCGACTACGACTTCCTCCCCGCGGCCTTTCTGGCGCACGGGCGACCACTGCAACTCTATGTCAATTATCACAGCTTCTTCTTTACCAATGTTCCCGAGGCGCTGACCCAACTGGACTGGGCGCTCAAGTTCTACGACATCAGCCTGCGCTACGCGCCCACACCCCAGGCCAATGGCAAAGTCGAACGCGAACACCAGTACTGGCAAGGCCGACTCCCGCCTGACTTCGCCAGCGAAAAGATTGCCCAAAGCGCCGGCGCCAATCCCCACATCGACGCGTTGCGTGCCCACCGCAATGCCCACGAAATCCATCGCGAACTCCGGCAGACTCCGCAACGCGCCGGGGATCAGGCCCGACAAGAAAACCGCTCCGTACTGCGACCGGTCCCGCGCTGCGCCTGGCGGGACTATGTCTGGAGCGTGCGCACGCCGCTGACGATCGGCCCCGATGGCCGGGCCCCCATCGGCACGCAACGGCTGCGGATCGAACAACCGCCTGGCAGCAAAGTTGTCCTGTGTCTGCACACCACCGGCCATCACTCTGTTCGCGCCGCCTCGCCCGTCGCCAACGCCAAACCCATCCCGCTACTCACCAACCGCCCCCATTGAAAGGGTCCTGCTTTGCTAACTACAAAACATTCCTGCTTTGAAAACTACGCGACACCTGGCAATTCTCAGCTTGCGAAAAATCTTTTCCCGCACCGCCCAACCGGGCTAACATGCCGGCCATGCTTCGACCGCAAACACGTTTTGGCAATCTCGTCCTCGGCCTCGCGCCGAAAGTGGTCGGCACTGTCTCGCAAGCCGGCACACTGGCCAACCTCGCCGCCGAAATGGACCGCCAATGCGATATCGTCGAACTCCGCCTCGACCTCCTTGGCACAGGTAATGATCACTGGCTCGAACACGCCAAAGCCATCGAAGCCCAAGGTTTACCGGTCATCGCCACACTCCGCCTCGCCAGCGAAGGCGGGCAGTGGACGCAGGCCGATGCTAAGCGCTTACCGGTGTTTGAAGCGGCATTGACGCAACTGGCCGGCGTCGACATCGAGTTCCGGAGCCCACTCCTCGAACAAATTTCTGCGTTCGCGGCCAGCCGCCAAAAGGCGCTGATCATTTCATACCACGATTTCGAGCGGACACCGCCAGTCGCCGAACTCCGGCAAGTCATCCGCAAAGCGGCCAACTACGGCACGGTCGTGAAAATCGCCACGTTGACACAAACCGAAGCCGACCTCGCAACGTTGCGGGAATTGTTCACCGAGCAATGTTCCGCGTCGGTCTGCCTGCTCGGCATGGGCGCACTCGGACCGGCGAGTCGGACAATCTTGCCGCGGCTCGGTTCCTGCCTGACCTACGGCTACCTCGATGCGCCCGTCGCGCCCGGTCAGGTTGCCGCCGCCGAATTGCTGCGTCAGCTTGCCGGCGGGAAATAATTGGCACACTGTCGCGCTTTGACAAATCGAAAGACTCCGTTATTCGGTTCAACGCGCGCGCGGATTTGACAACGTTTGCTAGCTTGTCGATCTCCATTAGTTACCATATTCATGTAACAATTGTTACAAATAATTAGTAAGTCTCAACATCGCACAGCGGAAGTAAAATTGACAAACTGGGAACGCGTTTCTACCGGTAGCGGAGCAAACGCATGGCGTTCAGAATGACGATAATGCTGCTGCATTGGTGGGCAATAGCGCCGCCGATCATGTGCAGATGACCGGTACCAGCCAGCGTGACCATCGTGACGTTGTACGCCAACGCAAACCACAGGCCTTGCCGGATAATTTTCAGCGTCTGCCGGCTCAGGCCAACGCTGAACGCAATCTTTGACAAATCATCTGCCAGCAATGCGATGTCGGCTGCTTCGTGCGCGACGTCGGTGCCGGTTACACCCATCGCCATGCCGACATCGGCCACGGCCAATGCCGGTGCGTCGTTAACGCCGTCGCCAACCATCGCCACCGAGCCGGCCTTTTTCAACTCCGTGATGTACTCAGCTTTTTGTCCCGGCAACACTTCGGCGCGCACTTCGTCAATGCCGAGTTTGCCGGCAATGTCCAACGCGACGCGCCGGTGATCGCCGGTGAGCATCACGATTTTTTCAATGCCAAGTTGCCGGAGCTGGCGGATAGCGTCACCGGCGTCGGCGCGCACGGTGTCGGCGACGGCGATACTGCCGCAAAGTTTGCCGTCGTGTGCAAATAAAATGTCGTGATGCTCGCCAGTCACGTCGATGGCGTGTTCCGCCAGAAATTCGGAACGACCGACAACGAGCGTCTGGCCGGCGTGTTCGGCGACAACACCACGCGGGTGCGACGTGAACGAACTTGGATCAGCCGGGGTCTGGCCGGCTTTGCGAACGATGGCGCGCGCGACCGGATGCGAACTCATTTTCTCAGCGACGGCAGCCAAGCCGACGAGTTCGGCATCCGTGTGATGGCAATTGCGCCGGATCTCCGTAACTTCCGGTTGGCCGTGGGTGAGCGTGCCGGTTTTGTCGAAGACAATCGTATGGAGCCGGGCAGTGGCTTCGAGGAATTGGCCGCCTTTGATGAGCACACCGGCACGTGCAGCGCGAGCGATGCCGGCCATCACAGCAGTTGGCGTCGCCAAAATCAACGCGCACGGACAGGCGACGATGAGCACCGTAATGGCGCGGTGCCAATCGTGCGTGAGCGCGAAGACCAGCCCGGCGAGCCCGAGCATAACCGGCACAAGCCAGCCGGCGAGCCGGTCGAGTGTGCGTTGGATCGGCGCTTCGCGTTGTTGGGCGTCGGCAACAATGCGGGCGATGCCGGCCAGCGTGGTCTCTTCGCCGACGCGCGTGGCTTCGACGCTGAGCGCGCCAGATTCGGCCAGCGTCCCGATAAACACTTCGGCACCGATGGTTTTGGTGACCGGCATGCTTTCGCCGGTGACGGGCGCCTGATTGACGCTGGCGGTGCCGGAGCGCACGATGCCGTCGGCCGGAATGCGTTCGCCGGCACGGATGATGACGATGTCCCCGGTTTGCAATTCGGTGGTGGGAATTTCGATTTCAGTTTCACCGCGCCGGACGCGAGCGGTGGCCGGCAGGAGCGCGAGCAAGCTTCCAAGCGACCGGCGGGCGCGGCGGGTGGTGAAGTTTTCGAGTTGTTCGCCGAGTTGCATGATGAAGGCAACTTCGCCGGCAGCAAAGAATTCGCGGACGGATGACGCGGCGATGATGGCGATGGCGACGAGGACATCGGCGTCAAGGCGGCGGGCGAGGAGAGCTTTGCCGGCCCGGTAAATTATCGGCCAAGCTCCGAGCATGGTGGCGAGGATGATGGCCGGTTGGAAGTGGAAGGCCCAGCCGCCAAAGAGGAGCACGCCGATGCCGGTGGTTTGGGCGAGATGCCAGCGGGCGTGCCGAAGTTCGTCGGCGGCTTCATGCCGGGTTGGCGGGCGGGCCGTGTAGCCGGCTTGCTGGACGGCGTGAATCAGGTTTGGTTCCGTAGTCTGACTGGGATCGAAGGTGATACGGGCAGTTTTGGCAAGGAAGTTGACGTGGGCAGTTTGCACGCCGGTCGCGCTGGTCAACGCGGTTTGGACGGTTCGGGCACAGTTGGCGCAAGTCAGCCCGTCAATCTGGAGCGTGATGGTTTTCACAACGCGATTACGTTAGCCCGATTGGCGGAAATTGTCGAATTGCCAGCAGCGGCGGAGCGAGCGGCTAGCGCAGGATGAAATCCTCTTCCCACAGTGCGTAACCGCGGATCTGGGCGTTCGGGGCGTCATCCACGATGTAGTTCACCACGTAGATTTCACCGTCAGGGAACTGCACCCAGCCGGTATAGCCACAGTCGCTGTGCGGGCTGCGGTCAAAATCAAGGGGCCGGATGCGGACTTGCGCCTCGGCGCGTTCTGTGGCGAGACAGGAGGCTTCAGTCGTCCAGGCGGCGAACGTATTCTGGGTCCACCAGCCGGTCCAACCTTTGCCACCTTGCAGGTACCGATGGGTAATCAGGATCGCGCCGCTCTGTAGTCGACCCGCCACCGGCCGGTGACAGCCCGGGATTGGCATCCGGTACGGTCCGTGCCAGGTGCGCCCACCATCGCGGCTGATCGTCTTGTAACAGTCCAATCCCGTGAAGGAGTTTTCGCGCAGGAAACAAACCAGCTCACCGCCCGGCAGCTCGAGCACACTGCCTTCGCACAATTTCAGTTCCCGTGAGGCTGCAATGGTCACCGGGGCTGACCATGACCGGCCTTGGTCGGAGGAAAACCAGCCACGCTCGATCCATTCCCGCGGTTCGGGTCCCGGCACGATTGTGTGCGCCGCCAACAGCCACCGGCCATCGCGCAGATCGGTCACCTTATTCGGCACGATGCCCTGAACCGGTGTCGGGTGCGGGCCCGTCCACGTGTGCCCGGCATCGGCACTAAACCACAGCCAGTTGCTCTGCTCGCCGCGATCAGAGCCTTCGCCGGGACCGGCAATCCGGTCGACCACCGCCACCAGTTGGCCGTTGCGCAGGGCGGTGATGCGCGCGCAGTTCCAATGCACATCGGTGGCCACCTGCTTCCGCAATGGTTCACTCAACGGCCGTTTGGGCGTCCACGTCCGACCCCGGTCGGTCGACTCGGTGAGCATGATGCGGGTATAACTGCGGTCGCCATGGTGGGTGCATTCCGCGAAAATACAGATCAATTTACCGGCGGGCGTCAGTGCGACGTCCGGCCAAGCGTGGTAGAGCGTGTCATCCCGGCTGATAGTAAATTTTTGAATCATGATCGGTTCCAGATTTGCGAAAACAGTCGATTTGTCAGCGATGCCGGAGCGCACCGGGCGTGGTTTGAAAGTGTTGCCGGAACAAGCGGCAGAGCCGGTAGGCATCGCCGAGACCAACGCGGGGCGCAATTTCCTTCAACGGCAGGTTCGTGGTCAGCAACAAATCGCGCGCCATCTGCAACCGCAGGAGCCGCACGTCGGCCATCGGCGTGCGACCGGTTAATTTCCGATACCGGCGCACGAAGTGAAACTTGCTCAACCCAGCGCGCTTTGCCAGATCCGCGAGCGCAACACGGTCGGCGATATTTTGCCGGAGGTGGGCGCGAATCCCGGTCACGAGCGGGTCATCGTTGTGGGTCGCGAGCCGGTCGTACTCGGCGAGGATGGCGTGCAATAACGGGTGGCCGGCGCTGCGGGTCTCGCGGTCGGCAAACAACCAGCGTGCCATGTCGCTAACCCGGCCGTGCGTATCGGTTTGTTGCACCGGCCACGCCGCTGGCAATTCCCGCCAACGCCAACTGACAAACAATGTTTCGGCCGGCGCGCGCGGGCTGGTCCATTCGTGGTGCACCACGTCGGGCGGGTACCAGAGCAATTCGCCAGCCCGGGCCACGCGGGTCTGACCGCGAATTTCCACGCAAAGCTGGCCGCGCAACACAATGATCAGTTCATGAAAAGCGTGCGCGTGCCGCGCCATGGACCAACCTGGTTGGGGAACCAGGTGGCCAATACTAATAAGCTGGGCGGCGGTTAATTTCATGGCGCAATTTTCGCCAATAGTTAGCAATCCCAGCCATTGCCGGCAAGGGGGATTTACAGTAGTGATTCGGCTTCCAAACAAGGGAGATTTATTATGGCTAACAAAGTCCGAATCGGGTTTGTCGGTGTGGGTGGAATGGGGCAATGCGCGCACTTGCGCAATTACGCGACCGTGCCAGAGTGCGAAGTGGTCGCGCTCGCGGAATTGCGCCCGAAGCTGCGCGACGCCGTGGCGCGCAAGTATGGCGTGGCGCGCACGTATGCGAATGCGGCGGAAATGCTGGCGCAGGAGAAACTGGACGGAATCGTGGCGTCGCAGCCGTTCGATAAACATGGCCAGATTATCATTCCGCTCTACGGGTCACGGCTCCCGGTGTTCACGGAAAAACCGCTCGCGGCGTCCATCGCGACGGGCGAGAAAATGCTGGCGGCGCTCAAAACCAGCGGCACGTGGCACATGGTCGGTTATCACAAGCGCAGCGACCCGGCCACGATGTGCGCCAAGACCGAAATCGACCGGCTCAAGCAGACCGGTGAACTGGGCAAACTCAAGTACGTTCGCATTCTCATGCCGGCGGGCGACTGGATTGCCGGCGGATTCAATGATTTACTCAAGAGTGACGAACCAGTGCCCAAGATGGAAGCCGATCCGGTCGCCCCCGATATGGACACAGCCACGTGGGCTAAATACGTCAGTTTTGTGAATTATTACATTCATCAGGTCAACCTGCTCCGGCACTTGTTCGGGGAATCGTATCACGTCACCTTCGCCGACAAGTCGGGGGTGCTCTTGGTGGCGGAAAGCGCCAGTGGCGTGACGGGCAGCATTGAAATGACCCCCTACCAGACCACGATCGATTGGCAGGAGTCGGCATTGGTGGCGTTCGAGAAAGGGTTTGTAAAACTGGAATTGCCAGCGCCGGTCGCGTTGAACCGCCCCGGTCGTGTCGAGTTCTTCCGTGATCCCGGTCAGGGCGCGACACCGCAATCCATTGTCCCGCAAATGCCGTGGGTCCACGCCATGCGGCAGCAGGCCATCAATTTCTGTCGCGCGATTCGCGGCGAAATTAAGCCGTTGTGCGACGCGCCGACGGCGTTGGAAGACTTGCAAGTGGCGCGCGATTATATCCGGTTGTGGACCGGTAAATAATAATGCCCGCGGTCCTCACTCCCGGCGAACGCGTCGTGCGCTGCCTGACCGGCGGCGACATTGACCGTGTGCCGTTCGGCGTGGGACTGGGCTGGTCGCCATGGGGAGAAGCGTTGCCAAACTGGCGGCGCGCGACTGGGCTCGCGGACCTGGAACCGGCAAAATATTTCGGGTATGACCGCAGTTTCGCTTTGCCGGCGTTGCAGTATGGTATCTATCCGGCCTTTGAAAGGGTCGTCATCGAACAAAATACCGAGTTCACCATCTGGCGCGACGAACGCGGCATCACGTTGAAGCAGCCGAATGACGGCGGTTCGATGCCGGACTGGATCGATCATCCGGTCAAGTCGCCCGCGGACTGGGAGCAACTCCGCGATCAGCTCCAGATGACTGACGACCGGATTCAGGAGGCCTGGCCAAAATTTCGCACCCGGATTCAGGCGACCGGCGAGGCGGTGCAGGTGGGCGTGTTCCCGTGGGGCGTGTTCGGCACCGTCCGTGATTTGCTTGGCAACGAACCGGTTTTGTTCGCGTTCTACGATTATCCGACCATGGTGCGCGACATGATGAGCACGCTCACCAATCTCTGGCTCGCGGTGTTCGAGCGTGTCGCCGCCGAGGTCCAGATTGATCACATCCATATCTGGGAGGATATGTCCGGCCGGCAAGGCTCACTTATCTCGTCGGCCATGGTCGAGGAATTTATGATGCCGTGCTACGACCGGATTGTGGCGTTTGCCAAGGCGCATGGCGTGCGCGTGGTCAGCGTGGACACCGACGGAGATTGCAGTCAACTTGTGCCAATCTTCATGAAGCACGGCATTAATATGCTGTTTCCTTTTGAAGTCCAGGCCGGGAATGACATCCGCGACTATCGCCGGCAGTACCCGACACTCGGCATTATGTTCGGTCTCGACAAACGCGCCTTGGCCGGGACGCTTGCCGATGTGGACCGTGAGATCGATAAAGCCACAACAATGATCAAGCTGGGTCGGTATGTGCCTGGTTTCGACCACCTCATCCCGCCCGACGCGAAGTGGGAAAATTTCCGCTATACGGCGGAACAAATCCGTGAGTTGTGCCATTCCCTGCAATGAACAAACGAACGACAAAGCGCCAGCAGACTGGCGCACTCCAAAACAGGGCCGGTATGGAGTGCGCTGATTGCCGGGGACGGCGTCTCGTCCAACTCGGCTTGTCAGCGCTTTGCCGTTCCAACTGAGGAGGAGAAAATCGCAATGCCACTGAAATGGAAAAAAGTTTGGATCGCCGACGAGACCTTTGAGTCCGTGGGCGTGTTTGATGTGAACAATGACGGCGTGCTCGATATTGTATCGGGCGCGTTCTGGTACCAAGGGCCGGACTTCCGCCGCAAACACAACGTTGGCAAGGTAGCAATGCACGGGGAGTACTTCGATGATTTCTCAACCATCGCCCTCGACATCAATGGCGACGGCTATCTCGACTTCATTACCGGCGGCTGGTGGGGTGAGACGCTGCGCTGGCGTGAAAATCCCCAGGGCGATCCGAAGCAGGAATGGCCGGAGCACGTTATTGCAAAAGTTGGGCACATTGAGACCACACGCGCGTGGGACATCGACGGCGATGGCGAAATCGAAATTATTCCGAACACGGCGTTCGAGCAAAAAGTGCGAGCCTTTAAGTTGAACCGCGACAAATCCGGGAAGGGGACCGGGAAATTCATGGAACATGTTCTCTTTGAATTTCCGGAAAAGCAGAGTCAGGGCCATGGCCTCGGCTGCGGGGACATTGCCGGCAATGGCCGCAAAGATATCGTGCTCACACGCGGCTGGCTCGAAGCACCTGCCAATGCCCTCACTGGCAAATGGATTTGGCACGAAGATTTTGCGAACGCCCCGTGGGGCGCACCGGCCAGCGTGCCGATGTTGGTTGTGGACGTGAACGGCGATGGCAAAAATGAAATCATTACCGGCAACGGCCACGGCTACGGGCTCTGGTGGAGCGAACGGCGCGCCAGCGGTTGGGTGCACCACCCGATTGATCCGTTCAACGCCCAGTACCACGACCTGCAATGGGTGGATATCGACGGCGACGGCCAGTGCGAGCTGGTGACCGGGAAACGCCACCGGGCGCATTGCGGGAACGAAGCCGGCGAGTGGGATGATGTCGGCATCTATTATTTCAAGTGGACCGGCGCAGGTTTTTCCAAACAGGTGATTGACTACGGCCCAATCGGCACTGGCAAGGGCTGCGGCATTTATTTTGCCATGGCGGATCTGCGCGGGACCAGCCGGTTGGATTTGGTTGCACCCGGTAAGGATGGGTTGTACGTGTACTACAACGAAGGAATGTAAAAAGGAGATTAAGTCATGGCTAAAGTTGCAATGATCGGAGCGGGTAGTTTGGTGTTTTGCAAAACATTGATGGCGGATTTTCTGGCAACGCCGGCCCTGGCGGGCAGTGAATACCGGCTGATGGCGTTGACGCACACGCGGCTCGACAAGATGCACGCGTTCGTCCAGCGCATGATCAAGGACAACGGCGTTAAGGCCACCGTGACCGCCACGACCGACCGCCGCGCCGCGCTCAAGGACGCGGACTACGTGGTCGTCATGATTCAATCGGGCGGCGTCACGGAGTTCCGCCAGGACTACGAGATCCCGCTGAAATACGGCGTGGACCAGTGCATTGGCGACACGATGGGGCCGGGCGGCGTGTTCCGCGCGTTGCGGCACATTCCGGCCTTGCTGGAAATCGCCAACGAAATGCGCGAGCTGTGCCCGAACGCGCTCCTGTTCAACTACGCCAACCCAATGGCGATGTGTTGCTGGGCACTCGGCCGGGTGCCGGGCTTGCAATTCGTCGGCCTCTGCCACGGCGTGCAGACAACGATGGATTTGATCGGCAGCTATACCGGCGTGCCGAAGGACGAGATTGATTTCCTCGCCGCCGGCATCAACCACATGGGCTGGTTCCTCAAGCTGGAGCACAAGGGCCAAGACCTGTACCCGATTCTGAAAAAGAATTTTGAGAAACCCGGTTACTACGTCAACGAAAAGGTCCGCGCCGAAGTCATGCGGCATTTTGGCTATTTCATGACCGAAAGCACCGGCCACCTCTCCGAGTACCTGCCCTATTTCCGCAAGAATAAGCAGGCGCTTGACCGCTACTGCGATGAGCCGGCATTTGGCGGCGAGACCGGCGCGTATTTCAAATACTGCGCCATGCTCGCGGAAAAATACGCCAAGACCGACCCGCTCTCCATCGAGTCCACCAAGCTCGGCCCGCGCAGCGCCGAATACTGCTCGCACATCATCGAAGCCAAGGAAACCGGCCAAATCTTCCGGCTCAATGGCAACATCCGCAATGACGGCTACATCACCAACCTGCCGGCGGGCTGCTGTGTGGAAGTCCCGATTTACGTGGATCGGACCGGCCTGCACCCGACGGTGGTCGGCAACTTGCCGATCCAATGCGCCGCGCTGAACATGACCAACGTCCTCGTCCAAGGCCTGACTGTGGAAGCCAGCTTTACCGGCGATCCCGAACTGGTGATGAACGCCGTCGCGCTGGACCCGCTCACCGCCGCCGTGCTCACACTGCAACAGATCCGCGACATGGTGACGGAAATGCTGGTGGCCGAACAAAAATATCTGCCGCAGTTCGCCGGCAAGACCTTGCGCCCCGTCCCCACGATCAGCATCCCGAAGAATGTGAAACGCGCCCAGGTGCCGCTCGATCCCGCGCTGGCCATCGC
>Ga0316231_1003562_pt1 | contig 13580 bp, 12 predicted proteins | sample TBH18027metaG_FD_206002 | JGI IMG/M metagenome (GOLD analysis project Ga0316231, IMG submission 206002) | Freshwater microbial communities from Trout Bog Lake, Wisconsin, USA - TBH18027 | ecosystem: Environmental > Aquatic > Freshwater > Lake > Hypolimnion/Profundal zone | place: USA: Wisconsin...
AGAGCGCGGTTCTCCACAGGCCCCGCCCCCCTTCCCACAGGAAACCCGCCTCCCTCGGCCTGCGGCTGGAAAGCGAGCTTTCCACACGGCCTGCTTGCTTGGCATACGCATCATCAACTGATTACATGGCCGCCAAACTCGAAGGCATACGAAAATTGATTTCTGCTTATGGTGACCATGCATAGGCCGATGACAGTTTTCGTACTCGGTCAGACAGAAACCTGCAATACCGAGGAAACCGATAAGTCCACCAATTGCGGGTCCAACGGGCTGTACGTTGCGATGGCACAGGTGGCGTTTTGTCCACCCGACTTGATTGGCTTTTCTACGCATCATCGACTCTGACTGTTTCAGTGATTCACATCACAATCAGTGTATGTGCGTGGATGCCCGAATTTGCTGGCGTTTCAGGGTTGTTTTTCCCTCTGGCGTAATGAAGTAAGTGCCCTAATTCTGGGGAAAGGCTGGTTCGGGGGCGATCGCAGATCGAACCCTTTGGGTGGCAAGTTGTGCGTGGCGCATGACTGTGGCGCCCGGTGGGCAAAGCCCTGTCTTTCGACAGGTTGGAGGTAGTGCATTCGCGTGGCATCTGGGTTGAAACGCAACAGGAGGCGCAACATGGAAGAGAAGAAACACCGGGCCACTATGGCATCAAGGCGCGCCCATACCGTGGTGCATGCTCGTGTAGGGAACGAGGGCTGGGGGGTCTTGGTCGAGTTGGCCACGCGCAAGGGCGTGAGCCAGACCCAGGCCCTACGAGACCTCCTGGATGATGCGAAGGAACGGATGGCCGAAGAGGCCTTCGGGTCTCGCCTCGAATCCCTAGCCCGCACACTCCTGGGGGTGGTCGAGCAACAGGCGCGGCATGCTACTAGGATCGAAGCCCTCGTCGCGATCCTTAGGAAGGTGGAAGAGGGGCAAGCGGAACGTGAGGTACAGATCCTTCACACGATCTCCGGTGTCGTCGGCCTCTGCCAGCTTACCTATGCCCACCTGCTGGGGGTGGTGGAGTCCAGCCCGAGGGCAGCGGAGATCACTACCTCAGCCCAGACCAAGATGCGCACCCTGCGCGGGGAGGGCTGAGATGCCCATCATCAAGGCCGGTTTCCGCCCCGGATTCCGGGGCCGAACGAAGCCGCCCGCATGCAACCGTCGGATGTACTACCTGGCAAGCGAACACGACCGGGACGCGGCTCGTCTGCTGGATGCCAATGGTGAGGAACTCACGCCCGTGCAGGCCGTCGAGGTGCTCGGAGGCGCAAATGCGCCCTACCACGAGATCATCGTGGCCCCCAGCGAGCAGGAATGTGCTGCCATCCGGGCCCGCTGTCCGGATGAGCCAGATAGGGCCGCGAAGGAAACGGGCGATCGGATAGCGAAGGCCTACGCCAAGGGGCGACCCTATTTGGTGGCCATCCACGAACAGGATGGCCGATTCCATTTTCACTTGGCCGTGGCAGGTCCGATGTCCGAGCGGGCACTGGGCCGCCACGGCCTGATCCAGAAGACTTGGAATCGTGAGTTCCACGGGGATGAACCCCGGATCCAGGACTGGGAGGCGCATCGGCGCTTCCAAAAGGAGCGGGCCCAACTCCAGCAGGTCATCCGGTCGCAAAAGGTGAATGACCAGCAGCGATTTGAGTCCGTGAAACGAGCCGCGCCTGACCAGAAGTCCGAGGTGGCTCGACCCTTCGAGCGGCGTGCTCGTGATCTGGTTGAGCAGCGCTACAAGGTTGAGATGCGCACCATTCAGGCCCGCTACGAGGCACGGGGATCATTGGGGAGTCCGCGCCACCAAACCGAGATCGAGCAGGCTGATTACCGCCGGACAGGGACACTTCGTCGTTTGGAGCAGCGCGAGACAGCCCGCGAAGTTGGTGTGGCCAAAGCACGAATCGGGCGGGCCGTTGAGGCCGGAGGGCGTGCCGTCCAGAGGGGCACGCGGGCTGGAGGGCGGATCATGCGCCAGTCCGTGGACATGGCCATGCAGGGCCTCGGGGTTCCCAGGCCGGTGCGGAAGTTGACACGGACTGGCCTTGTGTTCGCCCACGAGGCTGCGCAGACCGCAGTCCAGGCAGCCCTGGAGGCAGCGAAAGCAGCGGCCCGAAGCAGTGTCCACCTCGCTCAGGCATCGGTGAAGCTGGGCGTGGGCCTGGTGGCAGCGATTCCCACGGGCGGAGCAAGCCTCAAGTTGGCCGGAAAGGAGGCCTGCCAGGATCTGGCACATGCCGGGAAGGAACTCGGACAGGGGGCGGTACGCACGGGGGCCGCTCTCGGTAAGGGAGCCGCCCGGGCGGCGGTGGCCACCGGTCAGGAGTTGATCCCCGGCAGCCTGGGAACAGTGGCCACGGTGTCTGGGCTGGCGGGCCGCACCACCGCCGGGGCTGCCAGGGACATCCTCACCCTTTCTCCACTGTCCCTAGGCCAAACCCTCGTGGGCGGGGCCATGGATCTCGGCAAGAGCGCCGTCCGTGCAGCCGGAGCGAGCGCCAGCCTTCCCGAACCCGTCCGCAGGGCCTTCCAGGTGGCGGGCTGGATCCCTGTGGTCGGCATCGCCGCCAAGGCCGCGCAAATCACTGCTGAAACCGCTCAATCACTCGTGAACGCCACATCCCGTGGCTTGGAGGTAGACCGATGAATCACATTATTCTCAACCTGCTACGCGCCTGGGACGGCGGTGGAGCCCTCGCTATCGCGGGTCTTGGGCTCCTGGGCCTCGCCTGGTGCGCCCTGCGGTGGACCTGGGTGGAACGTCAACACCCGCTGGCACTGCTCCGGGACCGGTTTCACGGATTGACACGCTGGCTGCTGCTGCACCGGCGTTCCCCAAAGACCTTCCCTTTCAGTCTGGCACTTTTCGCATTGGGCTTGGGCATGTCCTGGGGGATCTCCCAGGAGTCCCTCGTGCGTTTGGCGTTCCAGAATGGCCCTGTCTTCATCGGTGCACACGGGGTCCTGCTGGTCCTGGCGTTGGCGCTTTGGATGACATGGAACCGCGAACCGAAGCATGTCAAGGCGGGCGAAGGGCGGGCCGATGCCCGGTTCCGGGATGTCGCCGAGGAATGGAGTACCCGCGTCGTTGAGGGTGGGACAACGCACATGGACCCCGCTCCAACCGCCGAGCTTCTGGTATATCGGAGCCCCTCTAGGCTGGGCTACCGAATCGTAGGCGGCGGCCAGCACCGAGGCGGGAACCTTACTCTGCTCTCCCTCCGGTGGGACATCCTCTCGCGCCATGTCTTCGTGGTGGGGCCCCAAGGATCCGGAAAAACGGCGAGTCTTTATGCGCCCATCATGCATTCGTCTCGGGTGCCCTGGGTCTACCAGGATAGCAAGGCCGAGTTGCCCTTCCGGGCTGCCTTCCTGGATCGCCCCGTGTTCGGCCTCGATGTGCGCGGGCATATCACACGCAGTGGCATCTGGAATCCCTTGGAAGAGATTCGTAGCGCCGAAGACTTCGACCTACTCGTGGACTATGTCTTTCCGAAGAATCCGAAGGATCTGAACGGCTGGGTTCGGGATATGGCCCGTGTGATCTTCGGAGCGGTGCTGCGTTCCCGGCGCTGGGACAGCATCCAGCAGATTGCCCGAACACTCCGGGAATCTCGTCTGGAGCCCTTCCTGGCACTGCTCGATCCCATCTATCTGGACACGATGAAAGAACCCAAGAGCCAAGTGCCTGTGCTCCAGGATTTGGTGGTAACCCTCAGCCGATGGGAGACGGTTCGTGTTCGGAGCATCACCGAGGGCAAGAGCACCGTGACCCTGGACGATTTCATCGATAAGGGCGGCTACCTGATGAACTGCGAGGATAGCGACGCGCTGAAAGGCCCAGTGCATGTCTTCTGGGCCATGCTGCTGGGTCGGTTGCGAAACCGTCCCGAGGGCGCGTCGAAGATCCTGCTGCTGCTCGATGAGTTTGGCGACTGTGGGCGAATCCCCAATATCCAGCGTGCCCTCGTGCTCCTGCGTTCAAAAGGGGTGTCCATCGTGGCCGGAATTCAGAACTTGGGGTTGCTCCAGGATGTGTATCCCCAGGATTGGAAGGCCGTCATGGAGGGCTTCGGAACCCGCATTTGGTTGGCACGTAACCTGGAGGACGAACTTCGCCTACGCCTCTCCCAGGCCTTGGGGAAGTTCACGCGCCGTGTGCCCCCGGCCAACAAGAACGCCAAGGAGACGGAGAAAGAGGCCGACCTCATGCCAGTGGATGCTTGGGGGCGCTGGTCCGAAATGCGAGTAGCACTGGGGCGGTTGCACGGGTTCACATATTGGTTCCCCGTGCCCATCGACATCCCGCGCACCCCTTTGGGCGAGATGCTTTCTGGGGGTGATCCTTGGGCGGATTCTGAGGCGGAAGTGCGCGCCGCTGCCGAGGAGGCCCTGAAGGCGGCTGAATTGCCCGAATGGTGCCTCCAGGTACCCACGGATTCCCCGAGTCTTTCTAGCGATGTCGAACCATCGGCAGGTACATCGGGCACCACCCAGTCGAGGACTGGCTGTGATCCGACAGAGCTTGATTTATTGGGGTGGGGTCCGTCCGGTGAATTGTGATTCGTCGTGCAATCTCGCTTTAAATGGTCAAGGCTTAGGTGGCTAGCATGAATAATTAAAGCAGGTTCGAGAAAGTGCCCTTGCAACAGCCGCCCGGCGCAATGCTAATATCTGGTCAAAGCAACTGTGCACGGTTTAGAGCGATTTACCACCCGATTTACCACCGGAGGTTCCATTGTTCTCCAATCTGATTACGCCCTTTTTCGAGTTCGCCAAAGAGGAGCCGGGCACCTTCCTTGGACTATTTTTGCTGTTGACGGTAGGGTTCACAGCCGCGTTTGCGAGGAGGAACACCCTCACATTTTTCTGGGGGCTCACGAAGATCATGGGAAGGATTCTCGTTGCGCCCGTGCGCTTCATCTCGCAGTACACGGCTTTGACCCACGGTCGGGCCGATGCGGATGCCCTCCCCTGGATTTCCCGACGAGCGCCCCTCACAATGGCCAACCTGTCCTTCGTCAGTTCATTCACGGCCTTCTCTGGAATATTGCTCCTAGCCGCTACGGTTCTCCTGGCCGGGAAAGCACTCCTGCCAGATCCCAACATCGGTAGGGAGATCAAGTCCGTAATATTCCAGAAGGATATCTCCCAATCGGAGCAGGCCAACGCTCAGTCCCTCTTGGCCAGAATTAAGGCGGCAGGCACATTGGACCAGATGGGCCGGAATGGTGTCTACGCAGAGGTTGGAAAGTCGTGGATCACTCTTCTCAGGGAAGAACAGGGGAAACTGAAGGAGGAGATCGAATCGGACGCATCGGCCAAAGCAGAGTTGGCACGGGCCGAGAAGGGGTTGCCAAGCGTTTCTAACCTCGATTACTACATGGCGCGGTGGGACCGGTATCGGTTCCAGATCAAGGATGCTTATTACAGAAATTTAATCAATGTATACGTGTCGTTGAATGCACGCATCGAAAAAAGCCGGAGTGCCTCGGCTCCAGTTATTTACGATTGGGAAAACGCATCCCGCTACCAGGAAATGCTCAGCAGATGGGAAACAACGGCCAAGAATGACCCTTCTGAGCCTTTGACGGGCGAACTTCTCCGCTTGAGAGAGTTAAACCATTTCAACTGGAGTTCAATGCTTCTCGTCCTAGCAATGGGGCTGGTGTTTACATGGTTCTGGATATGGCTCTGTGGGGTCTGTGTAGAGTCCATGGATTTGCTGCTTGGACATTTAGAGTGGGTGAAGCAGTTGCAGGAAGACTCCAGGAACAGAGTCGGGAAATCCTAACAAACGGTCTTGAAATCTCGAATACAAACCAAGATTCCTTGGAGGATCCATGTATTGCTCCCAGTGCGGCAAGCAGATTCCCGGTGAGGCCAAATTCTGCTCTTCCTGCGGGAATTCATTGGTTGATCACCATGATCATCCTGCGATTTCAACACCTTCCTCCGCCATGGCAGGCAGTACGGAGTCTTCAGCCCACATCACTGGGCCACCACCTGCCCCCATACCACCACCGCAAGTTTCGAAAAACACCCAGCTAGGGATTGAAAAAACGCCAAAAATTGTCGATCGTTTGTGTTACTTGAAGAACCTGTGGAATCCCATGGTGAAAAAGGTTCTCCTGATAGGAGTCCCGGCCTTTGTGGTTTTAGGGGGTTGTGGCTATTTCGTTGGAACTTGGCAAGGGTATATTGGCGATGTTTCCCGCCTCAGTTTGACCAGGATCCAGCACTTGGCGGAATCTGGGAACCCCAAGGCTCAGGATGCCTTCGGCATGAAACTCTGGGTTGGGCAGGGCATTAAAATGGACAATGCTGAGGCGGTCAAGTGGTTTAAGAAGGCTGCCAGCCAGGATTACTTACCTGCCGTGGCACATCTCGGACGGTGTATGCAGATTGGGACAGGTGTCGCACAGGATGAAGAAGAGGGCTTGCGCCTGATCAAACAGGCGGAACAGAAAGGAGATTCTGAAGGACAGCGGTATATGGGGAGTGCGTACCTGGAAGGCTTAGGTTTGAAGGAAAACGAAATCGAGGGATTCAAGTGGGTGAGGAAGTCGGCGGAACGTGGAAATCCAAGATCGCAATATCGTCTTGGACTTTTGTACCTTTGGGGCCAGGGTACCCCAAAGAATGAACCCGAAGCGTTCAAATGGATGCAGAAGGCTGCAAAACAAGGACTCGACGATGGTCAGTGGTCCCTTGGACAATTTTACTTTAATGGGAATGGCGTAGAAAAGAACCAAACTGAGGCGATCAAGTGGTTTAAATTGGCTGCCGAACAGGGGAAAAGTGACAACCAAAGCGGCTTTGCATCTTTTTACCTCAACGGCATCTTACCACTGGATGAATCCAAGGCCGAAGCCTGGATGCGCAAGGCTACAGAGTTTACCGATGGGGATTGGCAAAAATGGTTGGGCGACTCTTATGCCGGAGGATGGGAGGGCCAGAAGGGTGATGACGCCAAAGCAGTGGTTTGCTATCGCAAAGGGGCTGAACAAGGGCATTTTGGTTCACAAGTGCGGCTTGGTGCCATGTATGCCGTAGGCCGTGGCGTCCAGAAAGACGAAGCAGAAGCGGCTAAATGGTACCAAAAAGCTGCAGAACGAGGGGATACCGATGGCATGCTTTACCTCGGTTATTGTTATATTAACGGGTCAGGAGTTGAGAAGAACCCTGCCGAGGCCGTGAACTGGTTTCGCAAAGCGGCGGAAAAAGGGCATGCCCAAGCGCAACGCCAGCTTGGGATAATGTATCAAGTTGGTATAGGTTTACAGAAAGATGAGGCCGAGGGCGTAAAGTGGGTCCGAATGGCCGCCACCCAAGGAAATCCTGACGGTCAAGACAACCTCGGGGCCGCTTATAGCCTCGGCATTGGAGGCTTGAAGGTGGACCGACAGGAGGCTTTCAAATGGTTCCGACGATCCGCCAAACAGGGGAATGCCGGTGGCCAATTGAATCTTGGCGTGATGTATGGAAACGGATGGGGCGTTGAACAGGATAAGGACGAGGCTTACAGATGGTTTGAGCGTGCAGCGGCACAGGGCTCGCCACAGGCAAAGGGGGCTATGGAAATTAATCGTAGGTCCAGGGGCGATGGTGGGTCAGGAGGACGCCCCTCGAACCCTGATGTCAAATTTTGAAAGAATCCCCGAAATGCGTGGCTTTGTTCTGAAACAGGATTCAGGGATTAGGTCAGAGCCCTCTCGAACATTGGCCGAGCGTGCTGGTTACCTATGTCGGCTTGCGGACTTTCTGGCCATCACCCCAAGCGCCAACCTAGTGGACCTGTCAGAATTGTCCTCCCGTAGGTAATGCCAGATCTCGAGGTGAACTAATGGCAACATGTTCGAAGAACTACGATCAAATAGCACAGTTCCTCGCCAAGGCTCACAGAGAGGCTGATCCAGACACGTTTGAAGTCCGTCTCGCCCGTGATCCCAATGGCAAGGTGATCCGCCTCCTCGAAGTATCGAAAGCCCTCTTCACAACAAATGGCGAGGTTCTTCCGTTCGAATTCCCACCGAACGCGGACATCCCGTTCCCGTCCGTGGTTGCGGTCATCAGCCCAATCGAGTGGGAAATGCTCCAACAGGGCAAAATCAAGCTCCCGAAAGGGTGGGGCTCCTTCAGTGATCTTCAGCCCATCCCGGTAGCCTGAACCATGCCCAGCCAGCAGGTTCGACGAGCCTGGTCCGAAGCATTCCTCGCGCAAGCCAAAGAAGACTTGGCTGCCGCGAAATCCGTGTTTATCCAGCAGCCATCCGTCTTCTGCATGCTCATGCAGATGGTATTTGAAAAAATGGCCAAAGCGGTAGCTCTTCGCACCGGTCAGGCAACACCTTCCGGGGTTAAGAAAAATCATGCAGCGGCTTCGCGTTGGGTCGCAGCCCTTAAACGAGATCGTGGAAGACGGGCTCTCTTGGGTGACCCTACGAATCAAGGTTTCAACACCCTCTCAATATTGGTCCAGACGCTTGAAAACTGCCATCCAAGCCTCGCTCCAGCGGGTTCTCCGCAGATGGAATATCCCTGGGAAGGTCCTAAGGATGCCATTTGCTGGCCAGCCCAGCACCTCCCCATTGCCCAGCATTTTCGAGATCCGCTGCTACGAGATGCCGTCCTCCTGCTCGGCTTTGCAGAAGCGTTAGTCCAGGGCTTTTATCGTCTTTATCCATAGCGGATCCAAGTGAGATTTGTGGGTCCGCAGAACCCAGCACTTCCGGAATCCCTGATCTATACGGGGGCGAGGAGGGTCGTTAGGAGCAGATGGCTCAGGAGCGATTAGCATGGGTGAAGTCGAAGCACGCAGGCACAAGAAGAAGTGGAAGGACACGGAGTGGAACGGCACCTGGGACAACTGGGAGGCCATTCCTTCTTCCTTCCAACTGGCCCTGGTATGGGCCTTTCTTCGTTGCGGGCCATCTACCGCCAAGGACCTGGTTTTCCTAAGAGGTGCGTGTCGATACCAGCAGTTGTCCCATCTGGAGATCCTCATGCAGGAGGAGCCAAGGTGGATGATGGAGTCGCTTCTGCGGTGCTGGCCTTTACTTGCTGAGAGGCGGGTCGTGGAGGGTGTCGCGTACTTCCTATCCCAGCGGACCCCCGCCTCCCAGGAACACCAGATCGATCAGCGGGAAATCAAGCCACAGGAACCTTGGCGAATCGCCTTCCATGACATCACCTATGGTCTGGAGCAAGGATCCGAAGATGCGAAGCGTTATCTGACTGAAGCCTTGCCGCAGTTCAGCGATTTCATCGCATGGACTTACGAAATTCTCGTGTGGTGGATGATCGTCGAGATCCAGTTTTCTGTGCAATACCAGCAGAGTGGGAATTCCATCTACCTGGAGGGCATTGACCCACTCCCTATGTCCTTCCAGGGGCGCGTATTCCCCATGGACATGGGCGAATGGTGCGTGGAGAAGAAGCTCCGCCACCCCATGCAGTCCGGCAGCAGTTCACCTCTTCGATGGTCCTACCAGGGGTACCGGTTTCCCATTGGATCAACATACTCCCCATACCGATTACCCTTGGAGGATCTGGCCGATCACTGCTACGGGGGGGCTGGGGCACAGGTGTTGATCGAGGCGCCATACGCTTTTATCGGGGCCCTTCGAGAGAAATCCAACCACCGGGAGGGCCCGAATGCCGTGCCTCCAGCCGGTGGCGAGCGAAAACCAAAGCCCCGGCCAGGGCTGGTGGACCTTCGTGCCCTGGCCAACCAGGCACTCCTCCACATGAGGGGCCGTATCCTGGGGCACCAAGAGAGCCCCATTCTGGCGGCGATGACAGAGAATCAGCTTCACGAAATCGCCAAGAAAATCCATGGGCAGCGATGGAATGCCCGGTTGCATACGCTCACCATGTTGCCGCTCAGGTCGAGAGGGCGCAACACGCGCATGCGCCTCTCAGCGCGGCGCCGAGTTTCGTTGAATCACCTCCATCTCCATCCCATCCAGCGCGGGTGGCTGTGGCTTTATGTTCATCTTCGGCGCCCAGACCCAGGTTTGAATTGGATGGCATGGGTTTCAAACTGGCAGTCGCTAGTCCCGAAAATCGTATAGGTTTGGCCATAGATGATCGCTGTACACATTTGACCGAATCTGTTCCTGGCAGCGGAAATCGGTTCCCTGCTCCGTCCGCCAGGTAGGCGGTCCAACTTGGACTCATTCCCCAATCTGCGTGCCTTGCGCTGATCTGGAAGAGATGGGTTCACGCGACCAAAAGCCAGCACAGATGGCCATGCCATCGGCTTATCTGGTCGCATCGTACAGCAGGGGGCACCATGTCTTTCGAGAGGATTTTGTCAGTAATCCGCCATCCCGCCCCACCTCGTGGAGCCATGAGCGTGGATGAGTTTCTCCAGTGGGCTGGTATCAGCCGCTGGATGTTCTACCAGTTGGTGAAACGCGGGTTGATCCATCCCAAGAAAATCGGCACCCGCACGGTAGTGCCTGTGGAGGAGGCAGAGCGCTGGCTGCGCGAGTTGCCGGAATCTAGTCCGATGGCGGATACCACTGCCTCCGAGGAGGAGTAGGCGATGCCCCATATCATCCTTCGACTTCCAGCCGTTCTCCAACAGCGGGGCCGCTCTCGCAGCACACACTACCTCGATATTCAGCAGGGACTTTACACTCGTCCCGTTTCCCTTGGGGCGCGAGCCGTGGGGTGGCCGGACCACGAGGTTACAGCCCTCAACGAGGCACGCATCGCCGGGCTGAGCGACGAGGAAATCCGTGCTCTGGTCACCCGGCTCGAAGGCGCCCGAAAATCGGTTTCGTGGTGAGGGTGGCAATGACTGAGCCCACGACAATTTCACCGATCAACCTGACAGAAACCAGCGAAACCGAGAATACCAACCCACCTACCAACGGCGAATTCCTGCGCACAGTTTTTGGCGTGGCGGCGAGCGACCATCGGCCCGTGATCGTCAGTTTTGCAGGCAATCCCTCAGATGTGCCGAAGTTTGCCTGGAACGGTCAGGCCTGGATGGAGGGGGAGGTTGGGCCAGCCATAGGCGCGAACAACTACTTTTCGCTCGCGGTGTTCCGGCCCGATGATGCAGGCGTCTACCGACGCCGGAAAGCGCAGTTTGTCGCCCTCCACGCGGTCATGCTCGATGACTTGGGTGGAAAAGTGGCGATGGACCGCCTGATTCTTCCGCCGACTTGGCTTCTGGAGACCTCCCCAGGCAACCACCAGGCAGGGTATCTGCTGAAGGAGCCCCTGGCAGACGGCCCGCTGGCTGACCGCGTGGTGAACGCCATCGTGACCGCAGGGCTTTGCGATCCTGGCGCAAACGGGCCGAGAGCCCGACTTGCGAGGCTTCCGGTGGGATGCAATGGCAAGCACGAGCCCGTATTCCCATGCCAGATGGTGACCTGGGAACCTGAGCGCCGCTATTCGGTGGATGAGTTAGTGGCGGGCCTGCAACTGGACATGCTTCAGGCTGACCGTCCAAAACGTTCGCCAACGAGGGCGCATCATGCTCGTCCAGAGGATGGTGATCCCGTATGGCTTCCGCGTCCTGACGAGAACATTGTCCTATCCGCGTTGCGCAAACGGGGCCTATGCAAGTCTCCCCTGGGCGACGGTAAACACGACATTACCTGCCCATGGGTGGATCAGCACACCGGAGGGTTCGATCATGGCACGGCCTATTTCGAGCCGAATGAGACTTGGCCAATCGGTGGTTTCAAGTGCCTGCACGGCCACTGTGCTGAGCGGCAGGTTCGGGACCTGCTCGCATTTCTGAGTGTCGAGATCAGCGCCGCGAGGATGAAGCCAACGATTCGCATCGTGGCAGGAGAGATTCATCGCGTGGTGGATGCCGCCGAACGGGAACTGGCGGGAGCGCACCGCTACTATCAGCGGGGGGGCCTGATCGTGATGGTGACCACCGACCCTGGTACCCGCGAAACCCGGATTCAGGAGATCACCCAGCCAGCCCTAGTCCGCGCTCTGGCCGGGGTCGCAACATGGGAGCGCCATGATGCACGTTCCGAGGATTGGGTTCGGACCGATCCACCGGCCCGGCATGCTGGCGTGCTGTTCGACGCTGTGACCTATCCGCACCTGCCTGTGCTAAGCGGCCTAGCACGCCAGCCCTATCTTCGCCCAGACGGCAGCCTGATGCTGGAATCGGGCTACGATCCCGCAACGGGTATGTTCGGTGTGTTCGATGCTCGGGCGTTTTCGGTCCCAAGCCATCCAAGCCGCGCCGATGCCGAGGCAGCCCTGACCATGCTCCTTGACCTCCTGGCGGAGTTCAGTTTCGCCCGAGAGTTCGACCGTGCCGCAGCCCTGACCGCCATTCTGACGGCCTGCGTTCGCCCCAGCCTTCCCTTGGCCCCGATGTTTCACGTGAGGGCCCACATGGTGGGATCCGGCAAATCCTATTTCTGCGAATTAACCACGGCCTTCGCCACCCCGCAGCGGGGCACGCCTACTGCCTTTCCCGGAGATGAAGAAGAGTGCCGCAAACTCCTCTTGGCCGAGTTGCTGCGTGCGCCTGCGATCATTGAATTTGATAATCTGACCAGCGACTTGCTGGCACACAAAAGCCTCTGCACGGCCCTAACCTCGGAGTTCATGAGCGGGCGTATTCTTGGTGTATCGAAAACGGCCAGCGTGAGCACGCGCACATTGTTTCTGTCCAGCGGCAACAATGTGGGTCCCATCCAGGACATGACCCGGCGGTGCATCACGATTAACCTCTCTCCCCAATGCGAGATCCCGGCTGCTCGTATCTTTTCACGGCCCGACCTGGTCAGCGAAGTGCTGCGAGAGCGCGGGCGCTATGTCTCGGCAGCCCTGACCCTAATCCGGGCCTGGATTGTGGCTGGGCGTCCGAAGGCCTCGTGTCGGGGTTTGGCCGGTTATGGGAACTGGTCCGATCATTGTCGGCAACCGCTTTTGTGGTTGGGTATTGCCGATCCGACAGAGTCGGTATTCTCGGCGATGGCCGAGGATCCAGACCGCGACATGCTGTTGCGCCTCCTAGATGCTTGGATGCAGGCGTTCGGCAGGACCGCTGCCATGGTCCGAGATGTCATGCGGCGAACCATGTCGCCCAGTAACAATGAGAATGCCGAACTGCGAGATGTGCTCCTGGAGATCGCCGGAGAGCGTGGGGATATTAACCCCCGCAAGCTAGGGTGGTGGATCCGCCGCCACGCTGGCCGCATCGTCGACGGCAAACGCATCGTCCGGTCCGAGGGTAATACGTCGGCTGAACGCTGGCGTGTGGAACTCGCGTCATCGGTTTCCCAGGTTTCGCCGGTTTCTTTTCCGCCGATTGGGAAAGTTGTCCCCGACGAGTTCTGAATCATCCAAAGGCCGTTTCGGAAGATCGAGTAGCAGGCTGGTGGCGGGGGCAACTATGGGGGCAACATTGGAAATGGTAATCGCCTAAACAGACATATATAGTTGCTTATCGGACTTATTCAGTAGCCGCCACCTCCACCAAGCAAAAACCCCCGCCTAGCGGGGGTTTTTTGTACGGTACGGTGACCTTTGTGTCGCGGAACCATAATATGGCCGTTTGGCCAGCTTATGGTTCCTTTTCACTCGTGGCC
>Ga0316231_1003566_pt1 | contig 13577 bp, 13 predicted proteins | sample TBH18027metaG_FD_206002 | JGI IMG/M metagenome (GOLD analysis project Ga0316231, IMG submission 206002) | Freshwater microbial communities from Trout Bog Lake, Wisconsin, USA - TBH18027 | ecosystem: Environmental > Aquatic > Freshwater > Lake > Hypolimnion/Profundal zone | place: USA: Wisconsin...
ATGGAACATGCTTTGGCGGACATTTTGCACGGCAAAAGCACCGGCCCAAATCAAACCTCCTACGGTTATGGCGTGGATGATTTCATCAAAAAATATGGCAGCAACGCGGTGCCCGTCGTGCTGGCGGCGGCTGGGCAGGGTGATTTTCCGGCGCATTTGATCGCGCAATTCCGGTTGCTGAACCGCATCGCCACACCGGCGGATGCACCTGCTGTTTTGGAGGTGTTCAAACGCACGCCTCGGCTGGCGCAGACAGCTTTCCGGCTGGATGCCACCAACGCGACGGCAATTCTCGCTGAACGCTTTGCCATCTTTGCCAAAGGCGGTGAAATCCCGCCTGAGCTTCTGGATATAATCGGCAAATATCGTCTCAAGGATGAATACCCGGTGCTAATCGCCAATCTGTCCGTAAAGGAATTGAACGGAAATCTGGCTCCGGACGCCGCTGCTGTTGACCGCGCTCTTCGGCACGGCGCCACGCCGGCACAGAGAGATTCATTCCGGGCTGTGCTATCTTCCCTGTTGGAGAAACAACTGCTTACAACATATCGCTACGGTCTGGACAGCCTAGCTGAGACCGCTCTGCGCAACGGCGTTCCGGAGGGAATCGAGGCGCGGTTGCGGTGTGACAACCCGGTTTCCACCAACAGCCTTGTCTGTCTGAGGAAATACATGGATCTCCCAATAGACGGCGAACAGGCCTTGGCGGCAGTTCAGGCTGGCTTGGGCCGGTGGCGCTGGGACTCCAAAAACAATAAATTTGTGATGAGTGAAACCGCCGCCCATCCTTCAGCCTCGGCATCAAGTCGAAGTGAAACCATGAATTGATTGAACGATACTCCACTACAAATTAACCCCTAAACAAAAACACGAACATAAAGACAGCATTCTGCACCTTCATTCTCAATCTGCTCAATCATAAGTATGTTTTGCAGGCAAGACTGAAAATTGTCTGACGAAGTTTTGGCGAGCGTGCTCAGCGTGCCGAAGGATTGGAAGAATTTCGCGCAACGGAGAGATTTCAGCCGAAAGCCATTGCCGGAGATTTCATCGCCGGCTCCCGTCGTCTGGACGCCTCACAAGCCTCCCAAACAAGCATGCGCAAATCCCATAGCCGTCGGTCAGGGGATTTCAACATGGATTGAATATGCTGCTCGTCCTGTGGTCGGCTGGGAAGCCCCAGCGTTTCACTCTCGCCGCCGTGCCAAAAGGCATCAGGGTCTGCGGGAAATTTTAGGCTTGTCCCCGGGGAGACCGGAGCGGGTCAAAATTTCCCTCCTCGCAGCAAGTCACGAAACCTTCCGTAACCGATTTCAACTCCTCCCACCGCGCGCGAATCTGTTCCGATTCGGCGCGGGTGATTCGGTTGTCGGCCGCCGCGGTGGCGACGACGGCGAGCAGGTCGGCAAATTCCTGAACGATTTGGTTGGTGGCTGGAATGAGGAAATGCGGATGCGCCGCGTTCTTCGGGTTCGCAATGAAAAACCCGCCGGCGCGCTGGCAGATCCATTGGACGAGGCGCTGGTCGCCGGTGCTTTGGATTAGTGCTTCAATGCGGTCAAGCGGGTTGCCGATGTTGGCATCCGGCTGCGCCCATTTGTAAACCATCGAGGTTGAAAGCGAGAGGTCAGCGGAAATTTCCTTTGGCCCTTTTTTCTCGAAAACCTCCCGTAACAGTTCATGTGATTCCATGTCGGAACGATGGAAAAGCGCGCCGGCGTTGGCAAGCGGGAAGCGATTCCAATCTTCATCAAAAATTATCAATGCCACCGGCGGCGCTTTCTGGTTGGATGGGGCAGGTGGCGAAAGGACGTAAAATCGGTTCCTTCTGGCTTGCCTTGCCGGCTAGTTCGGGAGTCTAATGTGTTCGGCAGTTTAACTGGAGCGGGCTTATGATTATTTACACAATCTGTCTGGTGTTCGGTTTGATGTTTACGCTGGTTAGCGTCTTCCTGGGTCATCTCTTCGGCGGGCATGATGCCGTGGGCACGGGCGGTCATGCGGATGGCGGCTTCGGTTCGGACGGCGTGCCGGGCATTTCATTTTTCAGCCCCACGATTTTAGCAGTGTTCACCACGGCGTTCGGAGCGTTCGGCATAATTCTGTCGGAAATTTCCGTGACCAGCAGTCTGTGGGTCAGCGCGCCGGGAGCGTTTGGCAGCGCTTTGGGCGTGGCCTGGGGCGTTTTATGGGGCATGAACGCCGCCTTCCGCAAGATGCAGGGTTCCAGCGAGGCCCGTGTGGGGCAACTCATCGGCACCACGGCGTCACTAGCCTCGCCGATTCCCGAAAATGGCGTGGGCGAAATCTCGTATGTCTTTGGCGGCTCGCGTTACAGCGCACCGGCGCGTTCGGAAGACGGCCACGCCATCGCCACCGGCAAGCTGGTGAAGATCACCCGCATCGTGGGCACGCAGTATTTCGTCGAAGCCACCAATTAAATCATTCTCAACTACCAACACACCATCCTCACAAACATTATGAACCTCACTCCCATTCTGGCAGATCTATTACCCATCGTCGGCGTCATCGGCGCGGTGATTTTTGTCATCTTCGCCTTCGTGCTCATCTGGGCCAGCCGCTACACCAAAGCCGGCCCCAACCAGGTGCTCATCATTTCCGGCAGCAAACGCAAGCTCACCGATCCCGACGGCAATGTTCGCGAAGTCGGCTTCCGCGTGGTCAAGGGCGGCGGCACCTTTGTCATCCCGGTGAAGGAGAAAGTGGACGTGCTGTCGCTGGAACTGCTGACGATTGATGTGCAGACGCCGGAAGTTTACACCAGCAAAGGCGTGCCGGTGAAGGTGGACGGCGTGGCGCAGATCAAGGTCAAGGGCGACGACATTTCCATCGCGACCGCCGCCGAACAGTTTTTGAGCAAGAGCGTAGAGGACATCAAGAACATCGCCATGCAGACGCTCGAAGGTCACTTGCGCGCGATTCTCGGCACGATGACGGTGGAGGAAATTTACCAGAACCGCGATGCGTTCGCTTCCAAGGTGCAGGAAGTCGCCGCCGGCGACATGGCGAACATGGGTCTCGGCATCGTGAGCTTCACGATCCGCGACATCCGCGACACGCAGGGCTACCTCGATGCACTCGGCAAACCGCGCATCGCGCAGGTCAAGCGCGACGCCATCATCGCGCAGGCAGAGGCCGACCGCGATTCCGTGATCCGTTCCGCGCAGGCGAACCAAGCCGGGCAAGAGGCGAAGTTTCAGGCCGACACGAAGGTCGCCGAGGCGCAACGCGATTATCAATCCAATGTCGCGCAATATCAGGCGACGGTGAACGTGCAGAAGGCGCAGGCCGATTTGGCGTATGATTTACAACGCTTTAAAACCGGCCAGTTGGTGAAGGCCGAAGAGGTTCAGGTGCAAATCATCGAGAAGCAAAAGCAAATCGAACTGCAACAGCAGGAAATTTCCCGCAAGTCGCGCGAACTCGAAGCGACCATTCAAAAGCCCGCCGACGCCGAGCGCTACAAGGTTGAGACGCTGGCGAACGCGCGGAAGTTCCAGTTGGAAACCGAAGCCGCCGGCGCCGCGTCCGCGACGAAGGCCACGGGCTTTGCCGGCGCCGACGTCGTGAAGGCGACGGGCTTGGCCGAAGCCGACGCCAACAAGGCGCGCGGTCTGGCCGAGGCGTCCGTCATCGAGGCGCAGGGCAAGGCCACCGCCGAAGCGATGCGCGTGAAGGCGGAGAGCTTTAAGCAATACAACGAGGCGGCGGTCATCGAAATGATTACGCGCATTCTGCCGGAAGTCGCCGGCAAGATCAGCGAGCCGCTGTCCAAGACCGAAAAGATGGTCATCATCAATGCCGGCAACGGCCCCGGCGGCGGCGCGAGCAAGCTCACCGGCGACGTGACCACCATTATCAGCCAGTTGCCGCCCATCATCGAGAGCCTCACTGGCGTGAAGTTCGAGAAACTGCTCGAACAGGTGCCCGCGCTCAAGAAAGCGATGGCGAAGGATGATGCTGGAGAACCGAAATAAATTATGGCTCAATCAGCAACCCCTTTGGTGGCCTTCTTGCCATTCCTGATTTTAATTCCGCTGTTTTTAATCGGCTTGGCGGTGATGGCGTTCTGGATCTGGATGCTGGTGGACTGCGCCACCAAGGAGCCAAGCACGGGCAACGACAAGATCATCTGGATCCTCGTCATCATCTTCACGAGTTGGATTGGTGCGCTGATTTATTTTTTCGTGCGCCGGCCGGAACGGAAGCGGCAACTGGGTGTGTGATTCATGCGCCTCTTCGAAGCCATCGTTGACGCGAATCACCGGGCGGTCGCCGGCGACACCAGCGCCGGATTGCATCCCGCCGACTTTGCAGCGGCCTTGCCGGTCATCGCGCTGACGTGCATTGATCCGCGCCTGAATGCCTTGTTTCCCAGCGCGCTGGGCCTGCCCGGCGAACAGTTCATCTGGCTGCGCAATGCTGGCAACATCATCACCAGCCCGGTTAGCAGCACCATGCGCTCGCTGGCATTGGCGTGCGCGGTCAAGGGCGGCGAGGAAATCGCCATCATCGGCCACACGGACTGTCATGTCTGCCAGACCACGACGACGGTGTTGTTGGATCAACTTAAAGCCCTCGGGGTGGAACGCAGTCGGTTGCCGGAAAACGTGAACGACTTCTTCGGCATGTTCGGCAGCGAGCGGCAGAACATCATCAAGGCCTGCGGCTTTGCCCGCAGCAGTCCGCTCATCGGCCCGAAGATTCCGGTGCACGGCTTGTTGATTGATGTGGGGACGGGCAAACTGGACTGGGTGGTGAACGGTTACGACACCTTGCCAGTGAACACGGTCACGCCGCCGCCCAAGACGCAGTTCGCTTCCCTCGGCGACCTTGGTTCGTTCAAGGATTTTGAGATGGGCGAGATGAAATTTCCTGACATGAAAATCGGCGACGCGGCCTTGCCGGAAGCACCGGCACCACCGGTCGTTGTTTCACCGCCACCACCACCGCCGGTGGCAACGCTGCCGCCGAAAAAGCATCCCGGAAAAATAGCTGTTCCACCGCCAATCAAACCGCGGCCAACTTTTTCGAGCAGGCGTAACTGACTTGATTCACCGGTGGTTCAATCCAGCACCAGCCGATAGCGCGACCGGCAAAAAGTTGAGGAAAAAATTCTCCACTTGGATGGCCGCCACCGGTCTGCTTAAATTCGCCGGTCGAAAATGAGCGAAGACAATCCATTTACCAAACCCGTGGCCAAGAGCCGTCACGGTGTGGATAATCCCGAGCCTGGCTGGATTGTCATCGGCATTTTGGTGGCGCTGCTGATTGCGGTATTGCTTCTTTGGGCGACCGCGGCAGGCAAACTACGCGGCCTCGCATCGGTCCAGTCCAAATTGGACGAAGCCAACGCCAGCCTGGCCAGTGCCCTCGACCAAAGCCAGAAGGACAAAGACCAGATTGCCGCCTTGCAAACCAAGGTGACCGATCTGGAAAAGGAGAAAGCGGATGCCGCCCAGATGGCGAAAGGGTTGGAGGATGAAATGCGCTCCGACCTTGAATCAAAGGACGTCACCATCTCCAATCTGCAGGGCAAGTTGACCGTAAACATCCTCGACCGCGTCATGTTTGATTCCGGCGAGGCAGTTTTGAAACCAGATGGCGAATCCGTGATGCGTAAGATTGCCGCCCTGTTGGCCGGGCATCCGGAATTGAGAATTCATGTCGTCGGTCACACGGATAATGTGCCCATCCGCAGCCGGTTTCCTAGCAACTGGGAATTGTCCACCGCCCGCGCCTTGGCGGCGGTGCATTTCATGACGGAGAAGGCGGGCGTTGATCCGCGTCGGGTGGGAGCCGTGGGTTACGGTGAATTTCGTCCCATCGCCGACAATGCCACCGCCGAGGGCCGGGCCAAGAACCGCCGGATTGCCATTATCATCTTGCCTAACGAACTCGCCGGAGCGGACACTGTGCCGGCGGCCAAACCAAAGACCACGGTCGTCCCGCAAGAACCGCCACCGGTTAATTAGACCACTCTCACGGCGAGGACGACGATTCCAGTTCCCGCAGCGGCTGGCCTACCATTTCCCCCAGTCGGTTGCCGGCGATGTAAATGACCGCCCCAAAGCCCAGCACCACCACCAGCACGATGAGAAACATCCAGAAATGGTGCTGCTCAATGCGTTTGAGCGTCCGGGCGAACGCCATCAACGCGAAGAAGGCCGCCACCACGATGACCGCATCTACGCTGGCCCGCTGCCAGTAGCTGCCGCCGAGGTGCAGCCACATTCCGAACTCATCGAACGTCAACCCCATCGCCACCCCATAGAGCAGCGCCGTGACTTCTGCCGCGCGACCGGTGGGACGCCGGAACACGCTGAAGCCCGCCACCGCCGCCAGCATGAAGATGCCGTAATTGAGATGATGCACATGGGTGCCATGCACGAAGCAATACAGGTTGGGCATCAGCTTGGACATGATGAGAAAGACGAAGACCCGCGCTAGGATGAATGTCAGGAGGAAGCTGAACAGCGCGAGCCGCGCCAACTTGTGCGTAGTTTCACGGTGGTAGTGCGATTCGCTGCCTTTCATTTCGCCAGAGAGGCTAATCGGTCAACTTCACCGGCGTCAAGCCGCAGACAATATTGGCGCAGGGCGGGATTCCAAAAATCGCCGTTTCTTGTAATTGACTGTCTGGCCGGAGCGAGACAGACTTTTTGGAAACCATCCAAACATGAAAAAAACATTCATTTTAATCTCTTCAACCTGGCTTGTGCCATCGCTCATGGCGGCGGACACGGTGCCCGCCGCTTCCTCGTGGCACGCACAGACGCTGACGTCGGCCATTGGCAATGTGCTGATTTTTGCGGCCATCGGCATTGCCACGGCGATCATTGGCTTCAAGATTTTCGACAAATGCACCCCCGGTCATCTGGAACGGGAAATCGTCGAGCACAAAAACATTGCCGCCGCCATCGTGGCCGCCGCCGTGATTCTTGGGGTGAGCATCATCATCGCTGCCTCCATGCTCGGTTAACCGTTTTCGCAAGCGTGAAACGGAGCCAAAGCATCCGGCTGTTTCTAATCGGTGGCCTCTCCGCCGGTGCCCTGACCGGCTGTCAACAGAAGCCGTCCGTCAGCACGGAGAATGTTTACACCAACAATTACTTCGTGCCTGGTGCCGGTTATTATCACGCACCGTTTCGCAACTGGTATCAGCTTCCCTACAACCATTTCGACCCGCAGAGGAATCTTTATTTCTACGGTGGTCAATGGGGGGCGCAACCGTTTGAGAGCATCACCAACATTTCCTCGCCCACGATTGAAGCCGTGCAACTCGCTGAATTAACGCGGACGGATATTTCGCGGGGCGGCTTTGGCGGCTTTTCCAGCGGGCATTACTCGGGCGGTGGCTGGGGATTTTATTCGTGATGAAACGCCACCGTTGCCAACCCCGTCCCGACTGGCGCGAAAAGGTGGAAAGCATCGGCCTCACCTTTCATTCCCATGACAACGGGCCTTACTGGGACGAATCTGCGTGCTACGAATTCACCGCTGCCGAAGTGGATGAACTTGAACTGGCCGCCAACAAGCTGCATTTCCTCTGCATTGACGCCGCCGAAGCCGTCATCAAGAACAACTGGTGGTCGCGTTTGGGCATTGCTGAAGCGGCCATCCCGGTGATTTTGAAATCGTGGGAGCGCGACGACTTTAGCCTCTACGGGCGGTTTGATTTCAGCTACGACGGCATCACGCCGCCGAAGCTGCTCGAATATAATGCCGACACGCCGACCGCGCTCGTCGAGGCCGCCGTGGCGCAGTGGTTCTGGCTGCAGGATCTGCATCCGCATGCCGACCAGTTCAATTCCATCCACGAGCGGCTCATCGCGGCGTGGCAGCGCTGGGCCGGGAAAACGATTCACTTCAGTTGCGTCAGGGAACTTGCCGAGGACGAGATGACCATTCTCTATTTGCGCGACACCTGTGAACAGGCCGGCGTCAAAACCAAGTCGGTTTTCATTGACGACATCGGCTGGCATAACCGGGAAAACCATTTTGTTGACCTCGACCGCGAGCGCATCGAGCGCGCCTTCAAGCTGTATCCATGGGAATGGCTGTGGCATGAGGAGTTCAGCACACATCTGGCGAAGGACTGCCTGCAGTTCATCGAGCCTGCGTGGAAAATGCTGTTGAGCAATAAAGGTCTGCTGCCGATTCTCTGGGAACTATTTCCTGAACATCCGAACCTCCTTCCCGCCTATGATGTCGCCGAACCCCTCGGCACCCGTTACGTCCGAAAACCCAAATTGAGTCGCGAAGGCTGCAACGTGTCGTGGATTGAAGGTGGCGTGGCCGTCGAGGAAAACGGCGGCAACTACGGTGATGAAGGTTTTGTCTTTCAGGCCACGGCGGACATTCCCGATTTCGACGGCAACCATCCCATCTTCGGCGTCTGGGTCGTGGATCATGAAGCCGCGGGACTCGGTATTCGCGAAGACACTCGGCGCATCACCGGCAACTTGAGCCGCTTCGTGCCGCACTTTTTCACATGAGCTTTGAAAATCCAACGCGCCTGCGGATCGGGATGCACGCCAACTTTGGTGGCAAGGATTACCGGCTAATCGGCCGCGTCGTCTTGGGCGAAACGGAAGATGGCGAAACTTACTACTGGAACGAATTCAACCTGAAGACGAAGGACGGCAGCTATGCCGATCTCGTTTATGAGGAGGTGGAACGTGGCGGCGAATGGCGGCTGTTCACGATGTTCGATCCGGAATATCCGCTAACCGCCGACGATGCCGCAACCAAGCGCATTGGCGACCAACTCAATCTCACCGGCGAGGACGTCCGCGTCACGCTAAAAAGTTCATCGCGCGTTTACCGCATCGAAGGCGAGGCCCCTGAAGGCATCGCGGTTGGAGCCGAGGCAAATTATTTCAACGCCGAGTCCGGCGACATCATGCAAGTTGTGAGTTGGACCGGTGAAGAAGTGGAATTTTACAACGGCGTCAATCTTGCGCCTGGCGTGGTCAGATCCGCATTCAAACTGCCGTATGAAGTCGGTAGCAGTCGGGCCGGTCTCGGCAATGCCTTGTCATCCTTGAGTGGCAGCGGCTCCGGCAATTACACCAGCGGCGTTAAATTCGCGGTGCAGGCTGCGTTCGTCCTCTTTTTATTCTTCCTTATTTTTGGCCGGGGACTTTCTTGTTCGACGGAGCACGAAGCTTCGCCGGTGAAACACATTTCCGCCGGAACACCACCGCTGACCCTTGGAGCCACCGGCAAATGGCATGACAAGAACTACCGCATCACCACCCATGCGGTTGTGGAAAACGCCCGGATGGGATCAATTATTGACCAACACGAATACGAACTCACCGATGATTATAGCATGAAGACTCTGCTGGTCTGCGGTAGCCAGCCGGACGCTGGTGACTGGATTCTGTTCGAGCAGTTTTTCCCGTTGCCCCCAGCCCCCACTGCTCAGAAGATGGCGGCGAAAAACGTGGGCGACGCCGTGGAACTCGACGGCTTCACCGGCAAGGTAAATGAAATTTTCCGCTCCACCGTCAAACAGGCTGACAACGAGGAGTTGACCAGCATGAAAATCGGAACGGTGTTTTACGGTCTAAACAGCACTACCAAAAACCAATCCCTGCTCGTGCGCTGGAACAAAGATGGCATCTTTTTTTATCGCGGGAACAGCGTGGTTGTTGAAAAATTAAAGGCTAGTTTCTCCACCTTAAAATAAGACATTACAGACGGAAGGTGGCAAGCCGATGACGTTCCAGCTTTCTACTTAAACTTACGGATGATCCACTGTTGGGCGCGGTCGGGCGTGATGGGGTCAACATTGCGTGGAATGATGTCGGAGAAAGTTTTTTCAATTAACACCGTCGGGACGGGTGCCATTATGCTGGTGGCGTGAAAACAAAACTGGAAACGCGACCGGGCAATTCGAACTTGCTTTGCCGGAGGGCGAGGTTTCCAATGACCGCAACCCATACTGTGCGCGTTGCTAAAAGGAAAACATCATGGAAACACTACCGCTAATCATTCTGCTACTCATTGGTATTCCCATCGCCCTCGCCATCTGGCTGGTTGCCCGCGCTGTCAGCACCCATAACCGCATCGAGGAACTAACCCGGCGCGTGGACGAACTCCAAGTGCTAATGGTGCGCTTAAGGAACGCGTCACCGGCCGCCCCCAACAGTCTGGATGGAAAACAAGCCAAACCAGATTCGCCGCCGCCGCTGATTCCGGAAATGCCCCTCCTGCCGGAAATGAAAGAAATTGTCCCAGGGGGTTTTGCTGAGCCAAACGTCTCGCCCGCCCCACCACCACCACCGATTGTATCACCGGTGATTCCGACATTTGCCAAGGCGGATGAAACGCCCGCCGCCGCGCCGGAACCGACACCCGTTCCCCTTCCTCCTCCCTTCGTGGAAAAAACTTCCTTCGAAATGCGCCTCGGCACCTACTGGCTGGTGCGCGCCGGCATCGTGATGCTGCTGACGGGCCTCGCGTTCTTCGCCAACTACGCCTATCACCACGTCGTTCCCCGGCTCGGGGCCGGCGGGAAAATTTCTTTACTCTATCTCGCCAGCGGACTGCTGCTCGGAGCCGGTGCATGGTGGCAGCGTCGCAACGTCAAGGAGTCGCTGAAAAATTACGCGCAAGTGCTGTTTGCCGGCGGGCTTGCGGTGGTTTATTTCACGACCTACGCCGCGCATCACATTCCGCCGCTGCGCGTCATCACCAGCGCCGTTCTCGACGGCACGTTGCTGCTCGCGTGGGCGGGTGTCATCGCATGGATCGCCGACCGGCGCAAATCCGAAGTCATGGCTCTCTTCGCCGTCGGCCTCGCGTTTTACAGCTCGGTCATCACGCGTGTCGGTGACTTCACGCTCTACTCAAATCTCGTTTTGACCATCGCTGCCGTGGTGTTTCTCATTCGCAACCGCTGGGTCAGCCTCTCGTTCGCCGGGTTGGCAACGAGCTACGCTGGCTATGCCTTCTGGCGGTTTCTACATGAAAATGGCTGGCGCTGGGCAAACCCGGATGAAGGACTCTATTTCGGCGTGGCGTTCCTCGCGGCCTACTGGCTGGTTTTCACAGCGGCAACCTTTTTGTCGAGATGCGAAAAGCTTTCCGGCCAAAACCGCGCCGCGTTTCTCACGCTGAACAACGGCGCCTTCTTCGCGTTGTTTATCCTGACCATGATTCAGGTTCACAGCGACGGTTTTTGGAAAGTCTGCCTCGGCTACGGCACCGTGTTGCTGGCACTCGCCGGCCTCGCCAAACAAATATTGCCAGCCGAACCGCTCACCAAGAACGCTTATCTCACCCAAGGCCTGTTGCTCGTCACGCTCAGCTTCATTTCCAAATTCGCCGGACTGCAGCTTGCGCTCGTTCTCGGCGCGGAAAGCGTGGTGCTGTTCGTCCTCGGCACGCAACGGCAGAACGTCGTCCTGAAATTCTTCGCCTACGCCGCCGCCACCCTCGCGGTTGGATGGTGCGTGGCGGGCATGAAACATTTTGCCGGCCATAGCCTTTGGATCGGCGCGGGACTGGGCGCGCTGCTGATTTTCAACGCGTTCTGGTCGCACCGTCAGGAGGCGGGGAATAGCACCCAGCCGCTCCGTGCGGAACCGGCATTTTTCACACTGCTGGCCTTCGCGGCCGGGCTGGCGACGACGTGGTTCAACACCAGCGCTGAACATCTGCCGCTTGCGCTGGCCGCCGAAGCCATGGGGCTGACGTTTTCAATCTATCTGTTGCGCGTCCGCGAAATCACCTTGCTGGGCCAAGGTTTTCTCGTGCTGGCGCAGGCCGCGTGGTTCGTGCATTTCCTGATCGCCACGCCGCCGTGGTGGAATCCGCTGGTGCTCCTCGCCGTCACCATCGGCCTGAGCCACTGGTGGCAGAAACAAAAAACCTTGGTCGTGGAGGAAAATATCGGCGAGCTGTGCCAGTCCATTTTTGCGCTGGCCGCCGTTGCGCTGGTGCTCGCGTGGCTGCATCCGCTGCTGCACGCGCCGGCGTGGTTGGCGCTCACCAGCGCGCTCGCGGTGGCCGCGACGATTTACGGCGTCGCCACCCGCGCGTGGCCGCTGGCGATCTGCGGACAAATATTTCTGGTCGTCAGCGCGTGGGAATTTTTCCGGCAGGTCTGGACCGAGAAACCGGAATGGTTCTTCCCGCTCGCGCCCGTTGCCGTGCTGGGAATTTTATCGCTCGCCACCGTCGGCTGGTTCGCGCGCCAGCCGACCAGCGATGACAAGGTGCGCAACCCGCTGCTGAAAGTTGCGCTGGTCTATCGCTGGACGGCGCTGGCAATGTCGCTCTGCTGGCTCTGGCAATACGTTCCTGACCGCCAGCACGTCGTCGCGTTCATGGCTGCCGCCATTGGCGTATTCGCGCTTGCCATCTGGAAGCGTAACCGTGAAGCGCTCATCGGCGCGGCGGTTTATGCAATTATTTCCGTGATCACACTTTGGGCGGTCGAGGATTTGAAAATGGATGTCTATTGGGCCAACCTGCTGTCGCTGCTCACGCTGCTGGCGATGCAGCAATTGCTACGGCTCTGGGCAAAACGCCTTTCGCTCAACGAACAAATTCACGGCGCAATCATCTTTACCGCTGGGTTGAGTTTGTGGCGATTGGCTTCGTGCTGGGCGGCGACATTCACCGGTGGATTTTTCATCACGATGATCTGGGCGGGCTTCGCTGTGCTGGTGTTCGTCGCCGGAATGGTTTTGCGCGAACGCTGCCACCGTTGGCTTGGCCTCGGCGTGCTAGCAGTGGCGGTCGGCCGCGTCGTGCTGGTGGACGTTTGGAAACAGAAGACGATTTACCGGGTGCTGACCTTCATGGCGCTTGGCGTGGCGCTGCTCGTTATCGGCTTCATCTACAACAAATATCAGGACGCGATTAGGAAATGGCTGTAAATAACCAACCCCATCCCCGTTTGTTGCACGATTTGATCGGATAATCTACTAAAATGCCAATTCTTACTACACAGTGAATCCACCTAATTTCAGTAATAGCGCAATCATTCGTTACGAAAGCGATTTGTTGCGAAACCGAGAACTTAAACGCTTAAAAAATCGGAAATTGCTACACTCGCGCCGCTGCCAAAAATAAGCAGTTTTGAATATTGCTACAATACGTTGCTACACCAACGCGTTAAAGTGCTTGTATTTATTGAATTATGCGAAATGAAGATACCGTGTCAAGGTAATGCTCTACCACTGAGCTAACCGCGCAACCCGATAAAATAAGGCGTTTTTACTGGTCTTTTCGAGGGTGTTTTCCCCCATAGGGCCGTATAGCACCCCCCAATAGTTGACAATTGCTACACTCGCACCCATGAATTTTGCCATGAACACTACCGCAACGACTCCGCCGAGCCATTGCGTCATCGCCGAAAACAGCGACGCGAGATGTTCAATGCTGTTCATGCTGGTGATCATGGTTTTTTTGAAGGGGGGACAGTCTGATGACTACCGACCCGACCATGGCAACTCAAACGATTAACAATAAGCCAACTTTATGGCGGCGCAGAAGATAAAAGGAATTTACACGCGTGGCAACATTTTTTGGCTGAC
>Ga0316231_1003578_pt1 | contig 13541 bp, 9 predicted proteins | sample TBH18027metaG_FD_206002 | JGI IMG/M metagenome (GOLD analysis project Ga0316231, IMG submission 206002) | Freshwater microbial communities from Trout Bog Lake, Wisconsin, USA - TBH18027 | ecosystem: Environmental > Aquatic > Freshwater > Lake > Hypolimnion/Profundal zone | place: USA: Wisconsin...
ATGACAATTCGATTTTGGCTTTTTCTGCCGCATCTTTCAGGCGTTGCAGCGCCAGCATGTCTTTTTTCAGGTCGATGCCGGATTCTTTTTTGAATTCTTCAACCAGAAATTCGATCACGCGCATGTCGAAATCTTCGCCGCCGAGGAAAGTGTCGCCATTGGTGGACAAGACTTCAAACTGGTGCTCGCCGTCGATTTCTGCGATGTCGATGATGGAGATGTCGAACGTACCGCCACCTAAGTCATATACCGCGATCTTGCGGTCACCTTCCTGTTTGTCCATACCGAAGGCCAAGGCTGCTGCAGTAGGTTCATTGATGATGCGTTTGACTTCAAGACCTGCGATGCGACCGGCATCTTTGGTAGCCTGGCGTTGCGCATCGTTGAAGTAAGCCGGAACGGTGATGACCGCTTCCGTGACAGGCTCGCCCAAATAGTCTTCGGCAGTCTTTTTCATTTTCATCAGAATCTGTGCTGAGATTTCAGGAGCTGAAAATTCCTTGTCGCGTACTTTGATCCAGGCATCGCCATTCTTGGCCTTGACGATGTCGAACGGTACCATGTCGATATCTTTTTGCACCATTTTTTCATCGAAACGGCGACCGATCAGGCGTTTTACGCCGTACAGTGTATTTTTCGGATTGGTAACAGCCTGACGCTTGGCAGCTGCGCCAACCAGTACTTCGCCATCTTCCATGTAAGCGATGATCGACGGTGTGGTACGCGTACCTTCCGCGTTCTCAATTACCTTGGTCTTGCCGTTTTCCATTACAGCGACGCAAGAGTTGGTTGTGCCCAGATCAATACCGATAATTTTTCCCATAATGCAATTCCTTTTCAATAGTGTTGTTTACGATGCAGCCCTACATGGGGCAGATATTTTTTATTTCAAGTGGTTAATGCAGAGAAGGGGAAAGGGATAAGTGAGAAGGCATAAATGGGGAAGAGGGAAGGGCGAACCACTCATCTTCTTCGTTCGGAGAGACGATTTTTCCCTTCTCCCTTGAGCGCCAAAGGCGCGTTCCTTTCTCCCTTAACTCTTTATCTCCCCCTTACCCTTTCTCTTTTGAGCGCCAAGCGCGCGTTCCCTTCCCCGCTTTTAGCCTTGTGATACCAGTACCAGCGCAGGACGCAGGATGCGGTCATTCAGCGAATAACCTTTTTGCATCACGCTGACCACGGTATTGGCAGGCAACTCGCTAGGTACCATGCTGATGGCCTGATGCTTGTGCGGATCCAGCTTTTCGCCTACCGGATTGATCTCAACGATGTTGAATTTTTCAAATACGCTAGTGAGTTGCTTGAGTGTCAATTCCATGCCGCTCTTGAAACTTTCCACGGTTGCGGTTTCCACCGCCAGTCCTGCTTCAAGACTGTCCTTGACCGCCAGCACTTCGTTGGAGAAGCGTTCTACGGCAAATTTCTGCGCTTTGCTGACATCTTCGGTTGCACGGCGGCGAATGTTTTCGCTTTCAGCCTTGGCATACATCCAGGCATCGTAGTGCTCCTGTGCTTTACGCTCAGCGACTTGCAGCAACTCTTCCATATTTGGCATGACTTCGCCTGTTTCTGCAGTTGCAACAGTTTCGACGGTTTCGATAGTTTCGACGGCGTCAACAGCGGCTTCAATATCTTGCGGGTGGTTCATATATTTCTCCAGAGTTTTGTGCCCGGACTAAATTGGGTTGTATTTGCCGTTTTCAAGAGCACGGGCTTAATTTACTTGCAAACTGCTCGCACAGCTAAGAGAGTAGAATATCGGCTCTGCTGATGAACCGTCCTGTTCTTGAATGAATCTAATGAGTGCGTTGCCGCTTGATGTTGTGAGCGGTGTAATTTTGTTTTGGCTAGCTCTGGGTTTACTCGGGCTGGCTTTGCAACGTTCGCCTGAGCTGATTTGCCGCTTTTTATTTCCTGCCGGTGCCGCGATTTCACTTCTGCTTGCCGCTACCGGCTTATGGGCGCTGGGTGACGGCGCTGATATTGCAGTGCTGCCGCTGGGACTGCCCGACTTGCCCTTACATCTTCGTCTCGATGCACTTTCCGCTTATTTTCTGATCCTGCTGGGCGGCGCGTCCTTTGGCATATCACTGTATGCTGCCGGCTACTTTAAAACCATGCAAGGACAGAGCCTGGCTCTGTTATGCCTGGAGTACCACTTGTTTTTAGCCAGTATGGCGCTGGTGTTGATTGCCGATGACGCCTATCTGTTCATGGTGGCCTGGGAGACTATGGCACTGTCTTCGTATTTTCTGGTTGTAACCGATCACGCCATTCCCGATATACGCCGGGCCGGTTTTTTATATCTGTTGATTGCGCATGTCGGTGCGATGGCGATATTGCTCAATTTCGGTGTGATGCAGGCAGGTCACGGCATCAGTGCTTATACTTTTGACGCGATGCGCGGGGTGCATTTATCAGCGCTCTGGTCGTCGATTGCCTTCTTGCTGGCTTTATTCGGTTTCGGTGCCAAGGCCGGCATGTTGCCCATGCATGTCTGGTTGCCGGAAGCGCATCCGGCTGCCCCCTCTCCGGTATCCGCCCTGATGAGCGGCGTGATGCTGAAGATGGCAATTTACGGCATTTTGCGCGTCACCTTCGATTTGTTGGGCACGCAGCTCTGGTGGTGGGGTGTGCTGCTGCTGGGGCTGGGACTGCTCACCGCCTTGTTCGGTGTGATGTTCGCCGCAGTGCAGGGGGACATGAAACGCCTGCTGGCTTATTCCTCTATTGAAAATATCGGGCTGATGCTGACAGGCATAGGTCTGACGATGATTTTCCATGTTTATGGTAAAAATACCCTGGCGGCCTTGTCGCTCACCGCAACGCTGTATCACAGCATCAATCACGCGTTTTTCAAAAGTCTGTTATTCATCGGTACCGGATCAATACTGCATGCCACAGGGGTACGCAACATGGGGCAGTTGGGCGGACTGATACGCTACATGCCCTGGGTCTCGGTGTTGATGTTAGTCGGTGTGCTGGCAATCTCAGGGCTGCCGCCCTTGAATGGCTTTGTCTCTGAATGGCTGCTGCTGCAGGCTTTTTTACTCTCCCCCGGTTTGCCCAATAGTTATGTGAACATGCTGGTGCCGGTTGCGGCGGGGGGCGTAGCGCTGGCAGCCGCATTGTCAGCTTATGTGATGGTGAAATTTTACGGTGTCATTTTTCTTGGACAGCGCCGCGATACCGAATTGCATGATGCGCATGACGCAGGCTTATGGGAGCGCGCAGGGATGGTCTGGCTGGCGCTGGGATGTGTGGTGCTGGGATTGATGCCAGTGTTTGTGGTGGGACAAATTGACGCGGTGTCGCTGAGTTTGCTGGGTGTGCGTCTGGGCAATGCCACGGCTGACTGGATGTTCCTGGCGCCGGTTGATACGCATCGCGCAAGCTACGGCCCGCTGTATTTTCTGCTGGCCGTCTCAGGCGTGATGCTGCTGACGGTATTGCTGGTGCGTCGTCTGTATCACGGGCGTACCCGGCGAGGACCTGCATGGGATTGCGGATTTCCCGCGCAGACAGCGCGCATGCAGGATACCGCCGAGGGGTTCGGTCAGCCGATCAGGCGCATTTTCGAGCCGTTCTTTAAAATTGAGAATGAAGTGCCTACGCCCTTCGATAGCAGTCCGCATTATCAGGGGGTCAGTGAAGATAAACTCTGGTATTTACTGTATCTGCCGCTTAAATCGATTACGGAAAAACTGTCCGGATGGGCCGGATTATTGCAGCATGGACGCATACACTTGTATCTGAGCTACACTTTTGTGACGTTGATTGTGTTGCTGATTTTTGTCTGATGAAAAATACGGGACTGATTTTAGCGATTGTTTTCCAGCTCACCCAGTTGCTGCTGGTGGTGCTGGCAGCGCCTCTGCTGACCGGTTGGGTGAATCAGTGCAAGGCCTGGTTGCAAAACCGTTCAGGTGCCGGCGTGTTGCAGCCTTATCGCGCCTTGAACAAGCTGTTTCACAAGGATGCGGTCATCGCAGATAACGCTTCCTGGCTGTTTCGCATCACACCCTATATCGTGTTCGGCTGTATGTGGCTGGCGGCGGCGATTATTCCCATCATTGCCGTTGATCTGCCTTTTTCGCGCGCGGCTGATGTGATCGCACTGGTGGGTGTCTTCGCGCTGGCGCGCATGTTCATTGCACTGGCGGCCATGGATGTCGGCACTTCGTTTGGCAGCATGGGTGCGCGGCGTGAGATGCTGGTGTCTTTCCTTGCAGAACCCGCCTTGCTGATGGTGCTGTTTACCGCTTCCCTGATCAGTCAGTCGACGCAACTGACGCACATTGTCGAAACCTTTGCCCATCATCAGTTTATTCTCTATCCTAGTCTGGCCTTTGCCAACATTGCCTTTGTGATGGTTTTGCTGGCGGAAAATGCACGCATTCCGGTGGATAATCCCAGCACGCATCTGGAACTGACTATGATTCATGAAGCGATGATACTGGAATATTCCGCGCGGCATCTGGCGCTGATTGAGTGGGCCTCCAGCCTGAAATTATTTGCTTACATCGGCATCGGCATCGCCTTGTTTTTGCCGCAAGGTATTATCGAAGCGGGCAACTGGGCAGGGCTGCCGGTGGCGATTGCCTTGCTGTTTGGAAAACTTGTGTTGCTGGGAGCGGGACTTGCCTTGCTTGAAGCGATGACGGCCAAAGTGCGCATCTTTCGGGTGCCTGAATTCCTGGGCACGGCTTTTTTGCTGGCCGTACTCGGTTTGCTGATTCACTTTCTGCTGGGGACGTAATGCAGATCCCGCTGATATTACAGTTTGTCAATCTGTTAGCCTCCATCTTGCTGCTGGTGGTGTTTGCCATGCTGGCGCAGCGCCGCATTCTGTCGCTGATCAATTTGTTTGCCTGGCAGGGGGGAATTCTCGCCCTGAGCACTTTTGTCGTCGCGTATTCGACCCGTCAGCATCATTTGTATTACTCCGCCGGGCTGACACTGGTGCTCAAGGTGCTGCTGCTGCCCTGGCTATTGCATAGACTGATCCGTAAGTTGCAGATCCGGCAGGAGGTGGAAACACTGATCAACATTCCCACTACGATGTTAGTCGGCATTGGACTGGTGATTTTTTCCTTCAATCTGGCAGCCCCCATCGCTGAACTGGCTCAGGGGATTACGCGCGGACTGATCGGCATTGCGTTAGCCTCTGTCTTGCTGTCCTTGCTGATGATGATGACGCGTCGCAAGGCGATAACACAAGTGGTGGCATTTTTATCGCTGGAGAATAGTCTGTTTTTTGCCGCGACCAGTGCGACTCAGGGAATGCCGCTGGTCGTTGAATTTGGCATTGCACTGGATGTGCTGGTGGCGACGTTCATCTTCGGCATTTTCTTCTTCCAGATCCGTGAGACTTTTGACAGTCTGGACATCTCTCACATGGAGAAACTCAAAGATGATTGAGCTGCCGTTATTGGTGTTATTGGCGACGCCTCTGCTGGGAGGGATCGTGCTGGCACTGCTCGGCGCGAGGTCCTGGGCGGCTGAAATCAATTCGCTGATGAGCGGCTGTACTTTTGCCATTTCGGTATGGCTTGCCATCGTGGTGATCGGTTCAGGTCCGCAGACGGCATTTCAAGAGCAGTTTTTCATTGATCAATTCAACGTGTTCCTGGTCGCGCTGACCGCCTTTGTGGCCTTTACCACCTCGCTGTTCTCGCGCCCCTATATGCGCATCGAGCAGCACCACGGCAAACTGTCGACTGCCATGCTGCATTTATATTACAGTATGTATCAGCTGTTTACCTTTACCATGCTGGTCGCGCTCACCACCAACAACATGGGCATCATCTGGGTGGCAATGGAAGCGGCTACGCTGACCACGGTATTGCTGGTGAGCCTGTACCGCACCCCGGCGAGTCTGGAAGCTGCCTGGAAGTATTTCATTCTGTGCGGCGTTGGCATCGCGCTGGCATTATTCGGCACTATCCTGTTGTATTTTGCCGCACAGCGGGTGCTGGGGAGTGGCGGCACTGCGCTGTTGTGGACACATCTGAATCAGGTCAAGGGACAACTGGAACCTACCGTGCTGAAACTGGCATTCGTCTTCCTGCTGGTAGGTTACGGCACCAAAATCGGTCTGGTGCCGCTGCACAGCTGGCTCCCCGATGCGCATGCGGAGGGGCCGACACCGGTATCCGCAGTGCTGTCGGGTTTGTTATTGAATGTCGCGCTGTGCGCGGTGATGCGCAGCAAAGTGCTGGTAGACGGTTCGTTAGGCAATCATTTTTCAGGAAACTTGATGATGGGTTTCGGTCTGCTCTCGCTGGTGGTGGCAGCGTTATTCCTCTCGCGACAAAAGGATATCAAGCGCATGTTCGCCTATTCCTCCATTGAGCACATGGGGCTGATTACCTTTTCCTTCGGTATGGGCGGGCAGGTGGCCACGTTTGCCGCCTTGCTGCACATGACCATGCATTCGCTGACCAAATCGGCGATTTTCTTTGCGGTAGGCCATGCGGTGCAGAAAACCGGTACGCAACAGATGGATCGCATACGCGGCCTGATCCATGTCAGCCCGACGGTGGGCTGGGGCTTGATGCTGGGCAGTCTGGCAATACTGGGTATGCCGCCATTCGGTGTGTTTGCCAGCGAATTCCTCATTATCACCAGCGCAATGCACGATTATCCCTGGACCACGCCTTTTCTGTTAACTGCGTTAGGGATTGCTTTTGCTGCCATTTTCGGACGAGTGCAACCGATGGTGTACGGGCAAACCAGCGCAAAAGCGTTGCCGCATACGCCAGCACTGATTCCGGTTTTTCTCCATCTGCTGCTGGTGTTGATCCTGGGACTCTATATGCCGCCCTATCTGGCGAACTGGTACCGCCAGGCCGCAGCGTTATTGTCATAAGTTTGCCAATTCGAAAGATATCACGCGGAGGCGCGGAGAACGCGGAGAAATACAGAATCAGAATCAGAGTAAAATGCATAATGTGTTGAAAATTATCATATATATTATAATTTTTTTCTCCTGGTTTTCTCTCCGCGTTCTCCGCGTGAGGCTTTTTTGGTTTCGGCTTTGCCGATTTAGGTTTTGTCGTTTTAGAATTAAACTATGAAAACACTCCATCCAGATCTTCATCTGAGCCTTATTGAAACGGCGATACCTGCCTGGCAGGGTGAAATCAGCGCCGGCGATTTGCAATTGATCTGCCATAAGGTGAGGGCCGGTGGCGGGCGACTGGTGGCATTATGGGGGCGCGATTTACGCGCAGCCAATACAGCAAAGCCTAAGTCGGATGAGCTGCCGGCGTCTGAACAGGCGGGCTTCATGCTGCATGTGTTGCTGCTCAATGAATCCGGCTTGCTGTGTCTGAATCTGCCGCTGAACGCTGACTTGCCGCGTTATCCGGATATCAGTCGTATTTTTCCGGCAGCCGATCGTATGCAGCGCGCCGTTTATGATCTGTTGGGGCTGCGTGCCGATCCGGCGCAGGATCAGCGCAACTGGCTGCGTCATGCCGCGTGGCCGGTCGATTGTTTTCCGCTGCGCAAAGATTTTGCTTGTAATCCCCGTCTTCCCCTTTCTGACATCCCGCTCTCTAACACTCTCCCGCAAGCGGGAGAAAAGACAATCGACCATTCTTCTGCGGAGAGCGGAAGCCAAACCCATGACGACTATCCCTTTGTGCAGGTTGAAGGGCAGGGTGTGCATGAGATTGCGGTAGGCCCGGTGCATGCAGGGATTATCGAACCCGGTCATTTTCGTTTTTCCGTGGTGGGCGAAAAAGTATTGCGTCTGGAAGAACGGCTGGGCTACACGCACAAGGGAATTGAAAAACGTTTTGAAAGTATGAGCTTGCAGCAGGGCGCGAAGCTGGCAGGACGGGTGAGCGGAGATAGTACGGTCGCTTACGCCTGGGCTTATGCGATGGCGGCGGAGAGTATCGCGAAACTCACGCCCCCTGATACCGCCTTGTGGATGCGCGCGCTGTTTCTGGAGCGCGAACGCATTGCCAATCATCTGGGGGATCTGGGTTATCTGGGCAACGATGTCGCCTTCTCGTTCGGTTTCGCACAGTTCTGGATACTCAAAGAGCAGTTGCTGCGCAATAATGCAGCACTGTTCGACCATCGCTATCTGATGGATGTGATTATCCCCGGTGGTGTAAGCGCAGGTATCAATGAAGCGGGCAAGCAGTGCCTGCTGGCGGAATGTGTGATGCTGGAGCGTGAAGTGCATGGGTTGTTCAGTCTGTATGAGGAGCATGCCGGTGTGCAGGACAGATTTGTCGGCACCGGTGTTGTCATGCCGAAACTCGCAGCCCAGCTGGGATTATGCGGTCTTGCCGGACGCGCCAGCTCGCAAGGCTGGGATACGCGGGTGCAGTTTGCCTGTGCGCCTTACGGGATGCTGGATGTGAAAATGGCGATGCAGCAAAATGGCGATGTGGCTGCGCGTGTCGCGGTGCGCTTTGACGAGATATTCGAATCGCTGCGTTTACAGCGCGATATTATGACCAATCTGTTAGGCGGTGATGAACTGGCATATCCTCTGACGCAACTTCCTGCCAATGGCTTTGGTATCGGCATGGTGGAAGGCTGGCGTGGCGAGGTGATGGTAGCGCTGCATACCGATGCTACGGGCAAGTTTGAGCGCGTGCACCCGCATGATCCCGCCTGGCAGAACTGGCCTGTGCTGGAACATGCCATTATCGGCAATATCGTGCCGGATTTTCCGTTGATCAATAAATCGTTCAACCTGAGTTATGCAGGACACGACCTGTAAATTCAGAAAAATAGTTTTATGCACAGGCGCGGAAGGACGCGGAGAAATTCAAAAGGCGGATTCAGAAGTCAAGCGTAATGCTGATTAATGCATATCAGGTGGTTAAAATGATTGATTTTATATTTTTTTTCTTCGCGTTCTCCGCGCCTGTGCGTAGAGAATAGAGGTTTTTTAGCGTAGCTTTGATGAATGCTTGTCAGGAGGTTGAAATGAACGATGTTGTATTTGGTTTTCCTCCGTGTTCTCTGCGTCTCCGCGTGGACAACACAGGTTTTTAGAATAATGTATCAGATCATCAAACAGATTATCAAAACGGGTATCAAGAGCGAAGTGCCACCGCCTCCGGATGAGGCCCTGCGAGTGTCCCCCGCGCGTTTGCAGCAGCAAATCCTTGATATTTTCGGCGGTGCGCTGGCAATCCGTTTTGTCGATGCAGGTTCCTGCAACGGTTGCGAGCTGGAAATACACGCGGTCAATAATCCGTATTACAACCTCGAAGGACTGGGCATTAAATTCGTCGCCAGCCCGCGCCACGCCGATATGCTGCTGGTGACAGGGCCGGTGTCGCGCCACATGGCCGAGGCGTTAAAACGCACTTATGAGGCCACGCCAGACCCGAAGCTGGTGGTGGCGATCGGTGACTGTGCCTGCACCGGCGGGATATTTGCCGCCGATGATAGTCAGGCGGGCGAGAGTTATGCCAGTTGCGGCAAAGTCTCTAACCTGATTCCGGTGGATGTGGCCGTGGCGGGTTGTCCTCCCACACCGACCGCGATCATGCAGGGTATCTTGACCGCGCTCAGCACACAGAAATAGTGATATGCCGGTTAGCGTAGTAACTGCTTGATTTTATAAGGCAGGTGACCATTCAACGGTAACGTTAATATCACATCATTATCTGTGAGGCTCAACCGACTAACTGAGCCGTCTTCGGGTCATAGACTACTTCGGTAATCGAACCATCACGAATGCGCCCAACCGCCTCGTCAATCACGTTGAGCGGCACTAAGAACCACTCCCTCGGTTTGACCGGATTTCCGAAGCGATCTTCGATGGTCAAGTCGAGCTGCGCTGCGCCAAACAGGCGGTGGAAGATGTTTTCCAGTCGGGTCCGGTTCAGGTTGTGAAGTTTGTAGCTGGCGACTACCTCTACGTCAGCCAACAGATAGGTGGCATCCTTTTCCGCATTTGCGATGCGGGTTTCCACCTTGCCGCCAGTCACGCCGATCTTGTGGATCAACTCGCGGTGCGCTTTGATAAATGGATGGCTGGAGAGGCTGCGCAGCACATAGATGGTTCCGGTTTCAATGTCATCAGGTTCGGGCGTATCGCCAAACAGCGGCCCCATGTCCGGGTCGGTCAGACGGCGGCCGGTCTCGTCCTTGTAAAGCGCCCTCTCCAGAGAGCGGCGCAGCAAGTTGCTTTCCGTTCCGTTGGCGTAGATAACGCGCAGACGTGCATCGTTTCTCCCGTACGCAGCCTTGATGGTTTCACCTATTTCAGCAACATAGGCAAGCTGTCCGCCGACGATGAAGTAGTTCCCGCTGGCAATACTGGTATCGCGTCCGAAACGCAGCGTTATGCGAATGCCCGCCTTCAACTCCCGCTCCACCTGCTCAAACAGCGGTTGGAACTTTTCAAAATCCGCGCACGGTGTGTGGTCGGCAATTTCCTCCGCCGCACGCTTTTCAATACTGGAGCGCACATTGCGTAGCACAGTGATATCGTCCTGGTCTGCTGGTTTAGCGCCAATACCCAACTCGGCTAACAAAGCATCTTCGTCCAAGTCATCTACATCTGCATGAACCGCCGCCGTACCAGATAGCAGGCCGTGGGCATCCAGTTCGGCCAGCAAGAGTTGCGCTTCCGGTAGCTTGCGAAGCTGATCCAGGCGCACGGCATACAAACGTTCAAAGATGTCGCGCCCCTCACCATGCAAAGGCGCGCGCCCATGCGCCTGATAGAAGCGCAGGATGTCCTCAAAGCCTGCGATGATGCGTTCCTCGCGCGGGGTTCGGCTAGATACCTTAATTGGAGTGACTTCAACTCCTAGCGCATCCAGCAGGTCATCATCGTTCATCTCAGCCATTACCTTCTTCTCCTTTCATCTGGGCCGCTTTTGCTTGCGCACGGTAGCGCGAAAAAGCCGCCACGCCTTCGGCCATACGCTTTTCCCAAGCATCGGCTGAATTGATGTCCGGCAGGCGACCACGCTCGTTCTTGAACTGCAATGCGCGTTTTGCCAGCTCACGGGCATCATCTTCGGGGATACTCACCTTCTTGGCGGCAATGCTGGCCTGCACCTGGCGCAGTGATTTCTCATCCATCGCTTTAGCCAACACCGCATAGGCCGCATCGAAGGGGTTAATGCGGTCGATCAGGTCAATGTCCAAGTCGCGCACATTGATAAACTTGCGCACGCCATCCAGCAAGGCCGTGCTGCCTTGTATCGTGTCGTCGCCCGTACCACCATTCGCATCGGCCTGAGCCAAGGCCAACTTGGCCTGTTGGGTGATGCTTATCGCAGCGATGGCATGCTGCCTGATGGCCTCCTGGTCAGTATCGCTCAAATCCGGGTAACGCTCGCGCACGATCTTGCCCATGTGCAACTGGGTCAATTCTTCCGGCAGGGTGTTTTCTTTGTCGAATAGGCCGCGCTCCAGCACGGTTTTGTCCTGTAAAAAGCTGGTGACGACTTCGTTCAAGTCCTCCTTGCAGATGCGCGTCGCTTCCGGGCTTTGCGGTGTTGTCAGTCCGTTAATCTCGACGTGGATCTGGCCGGTGTCCGTATTGACCCCGATGTTGTGGGCACCAATCTTGTAGCCTTCCTCGCCGTAATTGAAGCCATCTTTTGGGCCGTTGTGCTTGGGGGTGAATTCATAGCGCGGGGCTAGCACCTGCTCCATCAACAGACTGGCGGAAATAGCCTTGAGCATGTCGTTCACCGCTTCGGCCACAGCGGCTTGTTCCGCTGCCGGCTCGGCGATCAGGTTGGTAAAGCGCGAGCGTTCCTTGCCACGGGCGTCCCGTGTGGCGCGGCCAATGATCTGTACGATTTCGGTCAAGCTGCTGCGGTAACCAATGGTCAGTGCATGTTCGCACCAGATCCAGTCGAATCCTTCTTTCGCCATACCCAGCGCAATGATGACATCCACGTGGTCACGGTTGTTTTTCTGCGCAGGATCTTTCAACGCAGTGAGCACACGGGAACGGCGGGCCGCATCGCTGTCATCCACCAAATCCGCTACTTTCAGGGTACGGCCATCGCTGCCCAGCACCAGATGGAAACCGGTGATTGGGTCAACGCCCGTCCATTCGCCCAACCCCTGCATGATTTCATTCACCTCGCGCTCCTTGTCTTTGAGGCTTTCGCGGGCATTCACATTGGGAATATGGACGATGGTTTTTAATGCCGGGTCTAGCACCTTCGCGATGGCCTCAACGTAAGCACCCGTGTAGAAGAAATAGCCGATGTCCAGCGATTTGAGCCACTGGTAGCCGTTGAGCTGCTCATAGTAGGTGTAAGTGATCGTCTCGAAGCGGGCCTCATCCGCCGGCCCCAACACGGCACAGCTGTCGCCCCGGAAGTAGGAGCCGGTCATGGCTACTATATGCACCTTGTCACGCGTGATGAACGCGCCCAACTGACTGCCCAGCTTGTTGTCCGGGTTGCTGGAGACGTGATGGAATTCGTCAATAGCAATCAGGCGGTTATCGAACGCCTGAACCCCTAACGCTTCCACCGCAAAACGGAAGGTGGCATGCGTGCAAACCAGCAACTTGTCGGCACTTTCCAAAAACTTGCGCACCGCGTCCACCTTGGACCTGGCCACGCGCATCTCATCTGCGCCGGGGGCGTTGCACAGGTTCCACTGCGGGGCGACCTGCCAATCCCAGTAAAATCCGTACTGACTTAGCGGTTCATCGGCAAAACTGCTGCCAATGGAACGCTCGGGCACCACGATAATGGCTTGTTGCAAGCCCTGATTGTTGAGCTTATCCAGCGCAATGAACATTAGTGCGCGGGATTTACCCGATGCCGGCGGCGATTTGATCAGCAGATATTGCTCTCCGCGCTTGGCATAGGCGCGCTCCTGCATGGCACGCATCCCCAGTGCGTTAGGCTTGCTGGATGCGCCGGTGCGCGCCGTGGCAATGGACACCGATGGCACGGTATAACTATTGGTCGGGTTGTTTAGATGAGTCATTGTGTATCGTTTCCCGTATCGTCGCCCGCCAGTTCGCGCTCAATCTGTTCGATGCTGGGCAGGCTGGTCTGTAGTTCGAGTGGCAAAGATTCGAGCAGTTTGTATTCAGCGACACCCAACGGTTGAGCATTGGTGCGCAAGGCATATTCCGCCACCACTTTGTTTTTGCTTTTGCATAGCAGCAGGCCAATCGTCGGGTTGTCTTGCGGGTGCTTTACTTGCTCATCCACTGCGGTAAGGTAAAAGCTCAACTGTCCCAAATGCTCAGGTTTGAACTTGCCGCCCTTGAGTTCGATCACCACATAACAGCGCAGCTTGAGATGATAGAACAACAGGTCGATGAAAAACTCGTCACCGCCTACATCCAGCAATACCTGTCGTCCGACGAACGCAAAGCCCGCACCCAGTTCCAGCAGAAATTCAGTGACATGCCTTACAAGGGCGTTTTCGATTTCGCGTTCCTGCGCTTCGTCGGTCAGAGCAAGGAAGTCAAAACGGTAAGGATCTTTCAGGGATTCACGAGCCAGATCGGATTGCGGTTTTGGCAACGTGGTCGAGAAATTGGTGACTGCCGTGCCACTGCG
>Ga0316231_1003579_pt1 | contig 13540 bp, 12 predicted proteins | sample TBH18027metaG_FD_206002 | JGI IMG/M metagenome (GOLD analysis project Ga0316231, IMG submission 206002) | Freshwater microbial communities from Trout Bog Lake, Wisconsin, USA - TBH18027 | ecosystem: Environmental > Aquatic > Freshwater > Lake > Hypolimnion/Profundal zone | place: USA: Wisconsin...
TGAGGGGCTCGGACAGCTGCTCGATGGCGAGCTGGGTGCCGCTCTTGATGTCGCTGCCGATGACCGACATGGCGCCGGACAGGGGGCTCTGGGTGGCGATCTTGATGGTCTTGTTTTCCTTGTCGCAACCTGCCGCCAGCAGCAGACAGATCGTCGCGGCCGTTGGCGCGAGGATGGAGACGAGTTTCTTCATGGAATGACCTCCAGGGATGGGATTTCCTTGATTATCCGAATGCTTTGGCTGCTTCGGCGGCAGGGTATTCGAGCGGCTGGGGGAAAAAGGGGGAGCCCGGATGGCTCCGGGCTTCCTGTGATTAGAGGAACGGCTGACCAGCCCCGTGACGGGCCGGGTGCGCCGTCCGAAGGTGATGGCCTCCGGCCTTTGTTGACCCCGTTCTGGATTCGGCGGGGAAACCTTGTCAAATGAGCGGGAGGAGTAATATGTGCAGTAATTTTTTATAACAATATATGAACCAAGGGATTAGTCAAGAAAATAAGTTGTGACCAAGGTCATTTTGGAAACTATTGTCAAGTAATTCATAGATAGGCGTACCTAGTCACACATATATGTTTGAATTATCCCGAAAGCGGGGACCCGGATGCGGTAGCGGTCCAGCGGCCTGAAAGCATTAATGATGCGGTCCGCCTTCCAGGGGGTGCGCTCCGTGCACCAGTATATTCGGTTTGCGCGAAACCGGTAGGCCGGCTTGCTGGGCAGGTTGTTTGCGTGCATCGTTTGCCGCAGGCTTGGTTATTCCAGTGACAACCTTTGGAAACTGGGCGCTGCCCGGCAAAAAGGGCCAGGATCCGAGGATCCTGGCCCCTGCCTGGGACAGCCGGCCCTACTTCGCCGGCTTGTCCCGGATGTCGCGCAGCGCCAGCTGGCCCTGGCGGCTGAAGTCGATGGCTTCGCCCAGCACCCGCGCGGCCTCCTGGGGCGCGTGGAAGCCCATGGAGTTCTCCGCGTTGATGCAGTCCACCCGCCACTGGGCCTTGCGCTGGAACTCGAAGATGGCGCCCAGCCCGGCTTCCGGCACGCCGGCCGCCTTGGCTTTCTCCAGGTCGCCGATCAGCTGCACCAGGGCGTCCTCGGCCCGGTCCAGGAGGGCGTGGGTGCGGTCCTGGATGGCTTCCACCCGCGCCTTGAGCTCCGCTTCGGGGAAGCGGTGGCAGGTCTGGCAGGAGCGGGAGATGTTCAGCAGCGGGCTGCGCACGTGGTGGTCGCTGATCTTGACCGCCCCTTCCCGCAGGTACGGCATGTGGCAATCGGCGCAGGAGACGCCCGAGCGGGCATGGATGCCCTGGCTCCACAGCTCGAATTCGGGATGCTTGGCCTTGATCACCTCGGCGCCGCTGCGGGCGTGCTTCCAGTCGTAGAAGCGGTGCCCGTCGGGGAACTTGATGGCGTCGTAGGTGGCTTCCATCTGCTCCACCTTGAGGCCGTTGGCCCAGGGGAAGAACAGGGTGGCCTTGGGCCCGCAGTAGTAGGTCACGTGGCACTGGCCGCAGACCATGGACCTGAGCTCCTGGCGGCTGGCGTCCCGGTTGGCGTCGTAGGGCGTCGAGCGATCACCCTGGCGCCACTTCTCGATGGAAGGCAGGTGCGGCACCGGCTCCGCGCTCCGGGCCAGGGCGTCGATGCCGCGCATGAAGCCGGGCTTGGTGACCCGCAGCTGCATGGACTTGGGGTCATGGCAGTCGATGCAGGCGACCGGGTGCTTGGCCAGCTTGGTGGCCTCGAGGTACGGCAACTTGCAGACCGCCTCGAAGCCGGCCATGAGCTGGGCCTGGGCGTCGGGGCTGCCGAACGGCGCCGCCAGGCTGCCGGGCGCGCCCTTGGCCAGGCCGGCCTGGCGGTAGAGTTCGGTGGTGGCGGCGTGGCAGTGCAGGCAGGCCCCGGTCTGCGGGCGTTCGGTGACCCGCTTGGTGTTGCGCTGGTCCTCCAGCATGAAGGCGTGGCCGCGCCGGTTGCGGTAGTCCAGGGCGAAGGCGTAGCCGTCGAAGATGGTCTTCAGGCGTGGGTCGGTGTCCAGCTTCTCGGTGGCCAGGGTCTCGCTGCCGCCGCCGCCGTACTTGGTGCCGTAGCGTTCGGAGGTGCGCTTGTAGCCGTCATACTGGTTGGGGAAGTTCTTGCCCCATTGGGCCGGGTCGAGGGTGCTCTCGTCCAGGTCCACCACCCGGGTGAAGGTCTGCCGGGCTTCCATCTTGCGCCGGGAGACGCTGGCGTACAGCGAGAGCACCAGCACCGTGGCCAGGGCGGCCGCGGCGGCGACCAGGCCCAGCTTGACCGCGGGACGGGAGAACAGGGGCTTGGGAGCGTTCATCGGGGACCTCCTCCGGCGTGCGACCCACGCGAGAGCGGAATGGGGTTGGAAGGGAATCGGCGTTCAGCGGCCTGAGCCATGGCCCACCTCCTGGTGGCAGCGCACGCAGCCGTAGAGATCAGCCTTCTGCTCGGGGTCGGTGGCGACCCCCAGGGTGCCGTGGGTGGTGATTTCGTCGATGAGTTCGGCGTGGCAGCGCAGGCAGTTGGCTTCCAGGACCTGGGCGTTGCCCGGCTTGATCCGGATCGGGTCCTGGAAGTTCATGAGGGTGAAGGCCTTGGAATGGTGGTAGCCGTTGCTGGCCTTGACGAACAGCTTGTGCACGAGGTTGTCGTGGGGCAGATGGCAGTCGTTGCAGGTGGCCACCGCGTGGTGCGAGCCGTGCAGCCAGCCGTCGTACTGCTCGCGCATGACGTGGCAGTTGACGCATACCGCGGGGTCGTTGGACAGATACGAATCGCCGTGGGCCGCGACGAAGGTGAACACGCCGGAGCCCAGGAAGACGCCCAGCAGGACGCTGACCGCCAGGCTCACCAGGAGGATGGAACGCTTGCCGTTCACGGGGGTGAGGTCCCAGGGGCCGGTTCACTGGGGTTGCGGAACATGGCGGCTTCCTCCAAGGGAGCCCCGGGTGCGGGGCGTCTTGTCAGCAAGTGTTCCGGTTCCAGGTCCATGCCGCCTTGACGGATATCAAGGTCTTCTATTATATCCTCAATAATTAATATAAATAAATATTTAATTATACGGAGAAAATGGCGAGGGTGGTGGTGGCGCCTACCTGAGCCCGTTGCGGGCCTTGAAGCCCGGCCAGTCGGCCTTCAGGCGCAGGAAGGCGGCTTCGTCGGGGCAGAGCAGGAAGGGGTTGGCGGCGCGTTCCCAGGCCACCGTGGAGCTGGGGCGCGCGCCGTAGTCGTGGCCGGGCCAGATGGTGGCGTGGCCCGGCCATTCGCGCAGCAGACGGTGCAGGCTGTCCCATTCAGTGCGGGCATCGGCGTCGCTGCCGGTGCCGCCGACCTTGCCGACGAACAGCAGGTCGCCGGTGAGGCCGGCCTGGAGCGGCTCGGTCAGGAAGGCAAGATGGTCGGGACAGTGGCCGGGCACGTGCCAGACCCGCAGGTGGAAGTCGCCGAAGCCGACCTGGTCGCCGTCCCGCAGCACCCGGTCGAGCGGGCCCGGATGGTCCGGGCCGCCGGCCACCGTCGCCCCGGTGAGCGCTTTGGCCGTGGCGTTGCCGTTGCTGTGATCGGAATGGCCGTGGGTGTTCAGGATGGCGGTCACCGTCAGGCCCTGGGCCTGGGCCCTGGACACCATGAGTTCGGGATCGAACGAGGGGTCCACCAGGATGGCCTCGCCGGCCTCGCGGTCGCCCAGCAGATAGCCGAGGTTGCGGTCCCCACCCACTCGCACCTGCTCAAAGATGAACCGCATGGCCGCCTCCGGACCCTAAGATTACTCCCACTGGCTATTCTGGAAGCCGAAGGGGTGGCAATGCAGCAGGATGTTGTGGGGGAGCGGTCGGCCGGTCTGGCCTTCTTCGCTCCGGACGAAGGCGGGGACTGGAGCGAACTGCGGCTGGACTGCGGGCGGTTTCCGGTGCTGACCCGGGAGTTCTGGACGGCGCGCCAGCGCCAGGCCAGCAACCTGCACGAGGTGAGCTACCGGGCCTGCTACAAGCCGCAGCTGCCCAGGCTGTTCATCGAGAAGCTGACCGGTCCCGGGGATCTGGTCTACGACCCGTTCGCCGGGCGCGGCACCACCGCCGTGGAGGCGGCCCTGCTGGGGCGCCGGGTGGCGAGCAACGACATCAACCCGCTGTCCAGGCTGTTCGCGGCGCCGCGGCTGGAACCTCCGGAACCGGAGGCGGTGGCGGCCCGGCTGGGCCAGGTGCCCCTGGCCGGGACCGGTTCGGACGGCCTGGACCTGGCCATGTTCTACCACCCGGACACCGAGGCCGAGATCCGGGCCCTGCGGGCCTGGCTGCTGGACCGGGAGGCGCGCGGCCTGGAGGACGGGGTGGACCGGTGGATCCGCATGGTGGCGACCAATCGCCTCACCGGGCACAGCCCGGGGTTCTTCAGCGTCTACACCCTGCCGCCCAACCAGGCCGCCAGCGCAAGCCAACAGGTCCTGATCAACGCCAAGCGGGGCCAGACGCCGGGCTACCGCAACACCGGCCAGCTGATCCAGAAAAAGACCCGCCAGCTGCTGAAGGGCCTTTCCGCGGCGGAGCGGGCCAACCTGCGGGGCGCCGCCGGCTCGGCCCGCTTCCTCACCCGCGATGCCCGCGGCACGCCGGAACTCGCGGACGGTTCGGTGGCCCTCACGGTGACCTCGCCGCCGTTCCTGGACGTGGTGCAGTACGCCGGGGACAACTGGCTGCGCTGCTGGTTCAACGGCCTGGACGCCGAGGCCATCGCGGCGGGCATCACCATGTCGCGCAGACTGGACGCCTGGACCGCGGTCATGGGCGAGGTGTTCCGCGAGCTGCACCGGGTCACCCGGCCCGGCGGGCACGTGGCCTTCGAGGTGGGCGAGATCCGCGGCGGCAGCATGCGCCTGGAGGAGGCGGTGCTGCCCATGGGGCTGGGCGCCGGGTTCGACAGCCTGGGGGTGCTGGTGAACCGGCAGGTGTTCACCAAGACCGCGCACATCTGGGGCGTCGACAACAACCAGGTCGGCACCAACTCCAACCGCATCGTCATCTTCAGGAAGCCATGAAGCCGAAAGAACTGTCCGCCGCCCTGGTGCTGACCATGGCCGTGGCCACCGGAGTGTCGGTGGCCAGCCTCTACTACGCCCAGCCGCTGCTGCCCACCATGGCCCGGGCCTTCGGGGTGTCGCCGGCCCGGGCCGGGTTCATCGTCACCACCTCCCAGATGGGCTACGGTCTCGGCCTGCTGCTGGTCGTCCCCCTGGGCGACCTGGTGGAGCGCCGCGGCCTGGTGGTCGGCATGTCGCTGCTCGCCGCCGCGGGCCTGGCGCTCACCGCCATGGCGCCGTCCATGGCGCTGGTGCTGGCGGGCACCGCGCTCACCGGCCTGTTCGCGGTGGTGGCGCAGCTGCTGGTGCCGTTCGCCGCCACCCTGGCGGCGCCCGAACGGCGCGGCAAGGTGGTGGGCACGGTGATGAGCGGCCTGCTCCTGGGCATCCTGCTGGCCCGGACCGTGGCCGGGGCGCTGGCCAGCATGGGCTCCTGGCGCACCGTCTACTGGGCGGGCGCCGCGGCCATGCTGGTGACTGCGGCCGTGCTGCGCCGCGCCCTGCCGCGCTATCACGAGCCGCTGGGGTTGTCCTATCCGGCCCTGATCCGCTCGATCTTCACCCTGTTCCGGGAGGAGCCGGTGCTGCGCCTGCGGGCGCTGCTGGGAGCCACGGCGTTCGGCGCGTTCTCCGTGCTGTGGACCTCCCTGAGCTTCCTGCTGGCCGCACCGCCCTACGGCTATTCCGCCGGCACCATCGGCCTGTTCGGCCTGGCCGGCATGGCGGGGGCCCTGGCCGCTTCCGGCGCGGGTCGCCTGGGCGACCGCGGCCACGGCGAGCGCGCCACCGGGTGGGGGCTGGTGATCCTGCTGCTGTCCTGGGCGGGCCTGGCCTTGGCGCCCCGGTCCCTGACCGCGCTGCTGGCGGGTGTGCTGCTCCTGGACCTGGCCTCCCAGGGGATCCACATCAGCAACCAGGGCGCCATCTACCGGATCCGGCCGGAGGCGCGCAACCGCCTCACGGCCGGCTACATGACCTGCTATTTCATCGGCGGGGCGGTCTGTTCCCTGCTTTCCGCCACGGCCTACGGCAGGGCCGGCTGGGCGGGCGTGACCGCGGTGGGCGCCGCGGTCAGCGCCGCCGGGCTGATCTGCTGGGGCATCCTCCGGAGGCCGGCCTGTCCCAGGTAGGAGGACATGGTGGCGGCCAGGGACATCCGCCGGAACAGGTCTGAAGCTTCAGCGGTAGCCGCCCAGCCGCAGCAGCCGCAGCACCGGCGCGCCCGCGTCCCGGGAGGCAGGCAGGTCCGCCTCGAACTCGGCCACCCAGTCGTTGTTCTCCTCCGGGTCCACCAGCATCTGCTGGACCCGCCAGGTGCGCTTGTCGTCCGCTGGAAGCACGTAGGTGTGGCGCGCGTTGCGGCCTTCGGGGTCCAGGCGGAGGGTGCCGTGGTCGGCGCGGTAGTCCTCCATGAGGACCTTGAGCCGGTCCGGGGTCCAGGGTTCGCCGTTCTCGTCGGGGGCCTCCTGCTGGTCCGCCGCCTCCTCGAAGTCCAGGACCAGCAGGTTGTGCAGGAAGGTGAAGATCCGGTTGCGGATGGCGGCCGTGAAGGCCTTGGGGTCGCGGGTGATGTCCCGGTCGGCCGCTTCCGCCCCGGGCGGGCGCAGTTCCTGGGTTTCGCCGCGCAGGTAGTTCGGATCGCGCATCTTCTCCCATTCGTCCAGCAGGCTGGAATCCACCTGGCGGATCAGGGCGCCCAGGTAGACCTCCATCTCGCGCACCTCGTCGTTCTTGGCCGAGTCGGGCACGGTCTGGGTCAGCACCTTGTAGACGCTGTTCAGGTGCCGCAGCAGCAGCCCTTCGGAACGCTGGATGTCGTATTCCCGGATGTAGTCGGCGAACGAGCAGTACTGCTCGAACATCTCCCGGGCGATGGACTTGGGCCGGATGTTCTCCTCGCCCACCCAGGGGTGCCGGGCGGCGAAGGCGTTGAAGGTGCCGTAGATGAATTCCCGCTGGGGCTTGGGGTATTCCAGCTTGTCCAGCTCGGCCATGCGCTCCTCGTACTCGATGCCGGCCATCTTCATCTCGGCCAGCTTCTTCTGCTTCACCCGGTCCAGCTGCTTGCGCAGGATGATCTCGGGGTTTTCCAGGATGGCTTCCACCAGGGTGATCAGGTTGAGCCCGTAGTCGGGCGCCTCCGGGTCGAGCAGGGGCAGGGTCTCCAGCAGGTAGAGCGACAGGGTCTGGTTCATGGAGAAGTCGTCCTGCAGCTCCACATTCACCCGCAGCTTGGGCTCCCCGGGCGCCGAGCCGAACTCGACGATGTTCCGGGCCACCAGGGCGCGGAACAGCTGCCAGGCGCGCTTGCGGTGGGCGTCCTTGACCGTGTCCCAGTCATGGCAGGCGCGGATCAGCTCGCGCATGGCCCGGCAGCCGTCGCCCTTGCGGCTGAGCACGTTCAGCAGCATGCCGTGGGTCACCTGGAAGCGCGAGACCAGCCGCTCCGGCTGGGCCGCCATGAGGCGTTCGAAGGTCTGCTTGTCCCAGTTGACGAAGTTCTTGTCGGGGGCCTGGCGCTTGACGAACTTCTTGCCGCCGGCGGCCGCCTTGGCGGCCAGTTTGAGGTTCTCGATGGCATGCTCCGGAGCCTGGGCCACCACCCAGCCCACGTCATCGTAGCCCTTGCGCCCGGCCCGCCCGGCGATCTGGTGGAAGTCCCGGGCGCTGAGGATCCCGGTCTTCAGGCCGTCGTACTTGCACAGCCGGGTGAACAGCACGGTGCGGATCGGCACGTTGATGCCCACCCCGAGGGTGTCGGTGCCGCAGATGATCTTGAGCAGCCCCTTCTGGGCCAGCTGCTCAAGCAGGATGCGGTACTTGGGCAGCAGCCCGGCGTGGTGCAGGCCGATGCCGTGGCGCAGCCAGCGCTTGATGTCCGGGCCGTAGGGGCTGTTGAACTTGAAGCTCTCGATGGCCTGCTGGATGGCGGCCTTCTCCTCGCGCGAGCAGAGGTTGAGGCTGGTGAAGTCCTGGGCGCTCTGGGCGGCCTCCAGCTGGGTGAAATGCACCAGGTAGACCGGCGCCTGGCCGTTCTCCACCAGCCGCTCCAGGGTGAGCGACAGGGGCGAATCGGCATAGCTGAACTGCAGCGGCACCGGCCGGTGGGTGGATTTCACCGCCACCGTTGGCAGCCCATTCAGCCTGGTCAATTCCTGCTCGAAGAAGGTGGTGTCGCCCAGGGTCGCGGACATGAGCAGGAACCGGGCGTTGGGCATGGTGAGCAGCGGCACCTGCCAGGCCACTCCGCGCTCCCGGTCGGCGTAGTAGTGGAACTCGTCCATGACCACGTCCTGGACGTCGGTGCCGGCGCCTTCGCGCAGGGCGATGTTGGCCAGCACCTCGGCGGTGCAGCAGAGTATCGGCGCGTCGCGGTTCACCGAGGCGTCGCCGGTGCTGAGGCCGACGTTCTCCGGTCCGAACTCGGCGCACAGGGCCAGCCACTTCTCGTTGACCAGCGCCTTGATCGGGCAGGTGTAGACCGAGCGCCGGCCCTGGGCCAGCGACTTGAAGTGCAGCGCCGCCGCCACCAGGGATTTGCCCGAACCGGTCGGGGTGTTCAGGATGACGTTCTTCTCTTCGAACAACTCCAGGATGGCGGCTTCCTGGGCCGGGTAGAGGGTCAGCTTCTTGCCCTCCGCGTATTCCAGGAAACGGCCCAGCAGGTTGTCGCTGGTGACGTCGCCGTCGCGGGGGATGAGGTCGAACAGGGTTGGGGGCATGGGTGGGGGCTCATTCTCTGGGTGGGGACCGGACAGCCTGCTGCTTCCACCGTAATACAGCCGGGCCGGCCCGAGCGCCCGCCGCGGCAAATGATAGAAGGGCGTGCGGCGGGATTGTTGGTAGGATGGACCATCAAATACAGGTGGTGAACATGAGCGAATGGTTCGGGGAAAAGGTGTTCACCATCGGCATCATCGGTGGCGGCAGGGGCGGCCACGGCCTGCTGAAGTTCTTCGGCAACAACAAGGTGACCAGGGTCAGCTACCTGGTGGACGGCAACGGCAACGCCCCCGGCATCGTCGAAGCCCATGCCCAGGGGATCGCCACCTTCACCGACGCCGAAGCGGCGCTGCGCGGCGAGCTGCCGGATTTCCTGTTCGACACCACGGGGGATGAGGCCCTGGAAACCAGGATCAAGGACCGCCTCCGGGGCACCAGCACCCGGCTGATCACCCCCGTCACCAGCCGGATGATGGTGGATGTCCTGACCATGAACGCCAATGTCGTCCGGGAGGACATCTCCGGGATCGTCGGCACCATCCAGGAGGACCTGAGCCGGAGCCTGGACACCAGCACCAGCGTGGTGAGCCGGATCAATTCGGTGATGTCCAACATGCAGATGCTGGCCCTGAACGCCAGCATCGAGGCGGCCAAGGCGGGCGTGCACGGCCGGGGCTTCTCGGTGGTGGCCGAGCACCTGGGCAAGTCGGTGGACGCGGTGCGCAACCTGACCCAGGAGATCAACCAGGTGAACCAGAACATCATCAAGGTCTCCGAGCGCAGCGCCAGCGTGCTGGAAAAACTGAAATAGGGGACCGGGTCATGGAGAGAACCTGCGCCATCGCCGAAGCGGTTTTCCAGCGCTTTCCCGACTACCTGCGCGGGGTCGTGGTGGCCCACGGGGTGCGCAACGGCCCGTCGTCGCCCGAACTGTTGGCCCTGCTGCGGGAGGCCGAAGCCTCGGTGCGCGACCACCTGCCGGCCGAGGCGGTCACCACCCATCCGCGGATCGCCTCCTGGCGCGAGGCCTTCCGGGCCCAGGGCATCAACCCGAAGGACTTCCGCTGCTCGGTGGAGGCCATGGCCCGGCGGGCGCTCAAGGGCCAGCAGCTGCCCAGCATCAACGCCCTGGTGGACATCGGCAACATCCTGTCGCTGCGCCACCTGCTGCCCATGGGCGGGCACGCCATCGACCACGCCGCCCAGGGCTACTGCCTGCGTCCGGCCACCGGCCGGGAGGACTTCGTGCCGTTCGGCACCGACCAGGTGGAACACCCGGAACCCGGGGAAATCATCTACGCCGAGGGCGACACCGTCCTGACCCGGCGCTGGAGCTGGCGCCAGGCCAACCACAGCCTGACCTTGCCGGAGACCACGGCCATCCAGTTCAACCTGGACGGCCTGCCGCCGGTCACCCGGACCGAGCTGGAGGCGGTCGGCGCGGAGCTGGCGGAGCTGGTGGCGCGCCACTGCGGCGGGCGGATCCGGCTGGGGATGCTGAGCGCGGCCGAGCCGAGCCTGTCTATGGAGCCGTGATCCGGGTCAGCGCCTCGGCAGTCAGCGCCTCGGCCAGTTCCAGGATGGCCTTCAGGTCGCCTTCGCGAAGCTGGTCCATGTGGATGCCGCAGGCGACCGAGACCGCGGCGTCCAGGCGCGCGGCGAAGCGCGCCGCGAGGTTGCGGGCCAGGTCGTCCTCCTTGTGCCCCGGCAGGGCGATCACCGAGGTGGTGGCGCTGATCGCGCCGCCCGGCACGTGGCTGGGCCTGGACTGGCTGACCGCCACCGCGCCGATGTGCGCCTGGTCGCCGCCGCACAGGGTCACCGAAAGGTCCCGGCCCATGGGCACGCAGATCATGGTCAGGGCGATCCGGCCGCGCTCGGCGGTCAGGGTCATGGGTTCCTGGAAGGTCATGGTCGCCTCGGTTGGATGGCAAGGTACTTCCTTGCAATTTGCAAGTCCGACGTTCTAATTGCAACAACACATTTTCCCATAAGGGGCGGCCATGACTCCCACGAAAACGTGGCGCGGGTTCCGGGGACTTTCCGGAAAGATCATCCTGACCGGACTGGTGCCGGTGGTCCTGTTCCTGGCGGTGATCTTCCTGTACGTCATGCCCAGGGTGCGTTCGACCGTCATGGGCAGCCGGAAGGACGGGGTCCGGCAGGTGGTCGAGGTGGCCTCGAGCATCCTGCGCGACCAGGAGCGCGAAGTCCAGGCCGGGCGGCTGAGCCGCGACCAGGCCCAGCAGCGGGCCAAGGAACTGGTCAACGCGATCACCTTTGACGGCACCAACTACGTCTACGTCCAGGGCCCCGGCCCCACGGTCATCGCCCACCCCAGGGCCGACCTGGTCGGCCGGGCCACGGCCACCTTCGAACCCGGCCTGGCCAAGCTGTTCGTGGACCTGGACCGCACCGCCCAGGATCCCGGCGGCGGGTTCCTGGCCTACGACTTCACCAAGAAAGGCGCCGAGGGCCTCTTCCCCAAGGTCACCTTCGTGCGGAAGTTCGAGCCCTGGGGCTGGATCGTCGGCGCCGGGGTTTACGTGGACGATGTGGACCGGGAGAACCGCGAACTGTTCGGCAAGGCTCTGGTGGCGGCCCTGCTGGTGACGGCCGTGGTGGTCGCGGTGTCCTTCAGGCTGGCCAAGGGCATCGTCCAGCCGGTGCAAGAACTGGTCCTGGGGCTGCGCACCAGCGACCTGTCGCGCCGGATCCAGGTGTCAAGCCGGGACGAGATCGCGGAGGCGGCCGAGGCCTTCAATGACTACAACGGGGGCATGCGGGCCACGGTCCTGGAGGTCCGTGGGTTCGCCGAGCAGGTGGCTTCCGGCAGCACCCAGCTGGCCGCCTCGGCGGTGGAAATGACCCGGGCCGTGGAGGAGATCTCACGGGTCAGCGAGGAGCTCAAGGAGGCCGGAGAGCAGGTTTCCGCCGCCATGGCGTCCCTGGGCGAGGGCGGCGCGGCCATGGTCCTGCGCACCGAGCAGACCGGGACCCAGAGCCAGGAGGCCGTTTCGGATACGGACCGGGGGGCGGAGGCCGGGCGGGGCGCGGAGCAGGGCATGGGCGAGATCCAGACGGTGACGGCGCAGATCGTCAGCTCCATCCGGGTGATCCAGGACATCGCCCGGCAGACCAACCTGCTGTCCCTCAACGCCGCCATCGAGGCCGCCAAGGCCGGCAGCCTGGGCAAGGGCTTCGCCGTGGTGGCGGAGGAGGTGCGCAAGCTGGCGGAACGCTCGCGCAGCTCGGCCCAGGACATCCAGAAGCTGATTTCGAGGACCCAGGAGGTGGTGGCCGGCGGGGTGGCGGGTGTGGCCGTCACCCTGGAGAACCTGGAGGCGATCCGCGCCCGCACCACCAGCATCGCTGCCAGCGTGCAGGAAATCGGCCGGTTGAGCCACGACCAGGCCAGCACCAGCGTGGCGGTCGGCCAGAGCATGAACCAGACCGCCCTGCGCCTGTCCCAGAACGCCGCCGCCACCCAGGAACTGGCTGCCACGGTGCAGCAGATCGCCCGCACCTCGGACGACCTGGCCCAGGTGGCAGAAGGGCTGCGCAAGGTCGTGGAGGGGTTCCATCTTTAGTACTCGGCGTACGTCTGGGGCCAAGATCATCCCCATCCCTACTTTGCTTCATCCATGATCTTCACCTGAGCCACCGCAGCCCGCATCGCCGCCGGCGCCAGAATGAGGGGGATATGTCCAACGCCCGGCACCAGGGTGACTGCCACATCCTTTCCCTCGTTTTGGAACACCTCGGCAAAGCGATCAGAGTGAAAAACTTCGTCGTCCTGGCCCGCCACCAGGCGGCACGGTTGCCGCATCGCTCGGATATTGGCCCGGTAGTCGAGCTGGGGCTGGAAATCGAGCGCCAGGTTGTACGAATAGTGCGGGGTGAGGACCCCCTTGGCTTTTTCATCCAGGGCGAAACTAAGGACAGGGAGGCCATTGAAGATGCGCACGCCGATCGAGTTGAGCATGGAGATGGCGATGATGCGCGGCAGTCCGATCTTGACCCAGCCTCCGCTGTCCGGGCGGAAGGTGAGTGCTTTATGGCTGAGCAGCGGGGAGAGCAGCAAGTAGTTGTCAAACATCTTCTGCCGGGCGCTGCCGGCGAAGCGAAGGGCAAATCCGCCGCCCGATGAGAACCCGGCCAGGGTGATGGGATGGGCCGGTTTGACGGTCACCAGGAAGTCTTCCAGGTCGTCCTCCAGCTGGCCGATGTAGGCAATGGTCCCCTTGGGGCCGGACTGACCGTGTCCGCGGATATCCAGGGCATAGGCCGAGTAGCCGGCCGAGGCCATGGCCTTGCCCAGGATGTGCATACCGTTGCTGCTTCCGGAGGATCCGTGAACCAGCACGACGCTGCCCTTGACCTGCCCGCCGGCCGCGGGGTAGACCCGGTAGGCCAAACTGGTCCCGTCCCTGGCAGAGAGCCGGCTGAGCGCCGGCAGCCCCGAGAAGTCCACATCTTTGAACGGATTGTTGATGCTCGGCATGGGCGGAGGTGCACTCGGCCCGCCAAAGACCAGGGCCAAGGTGAGCGCCGCCACCATCACGGCCAGGGATACCAGGATGTGGCGAAAAATCCGTTTCACGGAATGAAGCCTTTGCTGAGGGACGCTCATTGGGATGGGAGCGATGGGGGACCACCTACCTCAGAATCGTCCCGGTACGGGTCTGGGCGGTTAATTGTAATCTAAACATTTCAAATACAATATTTAATTC
>Ga0316231_1003581_pt1 | contig 13537 bp, 6 predicted proteins | sample TBH18027metaG_FD_206002 | JGI IMG/M metagenome (GOLD analysis project Ga0316231, IMG submission 206002) | Freshwater microbial communities from Trout Bog Lake, Wisconsin, USA - TBH18027 | ecosystem: Environmental > Aquatic > Freshwater > Lake > Hypolimnion/Profundal zone | place: USA: Wisconsin...
AATGATCTGCGAGTCGGCTGAGGATTTTGTCAACCGCGCCGTGGAGTTTGGCAATAATCCCGCGCTCCTCGCGCCCATTCGCGAGAAACTCCAGGCCGGCCGCAACCGCTGCGTCTTGTTCGACATGCCACTGCTGGTGCAAAGCTTGGAAGCTTTGTACCGCCAAATGTGGGACCAGCAGCAGAAAGGGGAGCTGCCCCGTCCAGACCTGGCCAATCTCGAGACCTATCTGGAAGTGGGCTGCCAGGCGCAGCAGGACGAACTCGAGGTCCAAACCCTCAAGGATTATCCGGGCTGGTGGCGGGAGAACCTGGCCCGTCGCCACCAATTTCGCCCCATTCCGCCCGATCGCCGATTCTGCAATCAATCTTTAGATTGAGAAGGTGGCGGCGTTAGGCTTCGGTTGAACCAAACTGAACCGATGCCAAGCTTGCCGGTTGCTTTGGTGCGCTAGACCCGAGTGACGGACTGTTGGCTGTATTCCCGGTCCCGCCAGCAGAAGCCACGGCCACAGTGGTGGTCAAACGCATGGCTTCTTTGGTGGACCGAAGCAGCACGCCGTTACACGCGCTGATGGTCTTTAGTGCCCGCTCGGTACGGCGAAGGATTTTGTCCGATTCTTCGCGCTGTTCCGCCTCTTGTTCCCATTGCCGGAACAAATGCCGCCACAGCAGATGCAAAACACCTCCCGTCGCTACCACACAAACCAAGGCTTGAATTGCACCCGCTTCAAGGCGTTCGTCCATGTCGCTCGTGAATCGCTTAAAAATGCCTCGGACAAAGCAACCCATGCGCTGCCTGCGCTGCCTGCGGTGACATATATCAGCGCGAGCCTGAATGCCTGCCGTTTCGCTCTCGGTTTCATGGCAGCAAATTCTCAGGCCTTGTTTTGGAGCATAAATGACACTGGCGCCGATTCAGCCTAAAGGCCGCATCGGAACCGATTGCCCCCGTCGGATTTGAAGGAGCCGGGTCGTGAGGATTGGTTGGAACTTATGAATCAAAAATCTTTGAATTCGGCTTCCAGCGGGACGTCCCTTCGGTGTTTTGGCGTTGTGTTCCTGTCCGGTGCCTTCGCGACATGTGCTTTGGCATTTGTCGGCGCGCCTGGCTTTAGCCCAGGCGCACCGGCATGAATTTTATTCGCGTCCACGGCTTGGCTCATCGGTTTCTTGGCGGCAATTTCGCTTCCGCCACCCACTAGTTGATTCAGTTCGGCCACCGACAGTTTCAGGGTCTCTGCCTGGCCGTTGAGTTCCGCAGCACTGGCGGCGCTCTGCTCCGCGGTCGCGGCTGTGTGTTGCGTCACTTTGTCCATCTGGCTTAAAGCAGTGTTGATCTGAATAATTTCCTCGCTCTGTTTTTTCATCGCGGCAGCGATTTCATCAACCGACTTGCCAATCTTCGTGGCAATCGCGATGTTTTGTTGGAAGGCTTCCTGAGTTGCGATGGTAAGGCGACTTCCCTGGTTCGCCGCATGGGTCGCATTCTCGATCAGAGTGCTGGTTTCTTTGGACGCCTGTGCACAACGTTGGGCGAGACTCCGCACCTCGTCGGCGACCACGGCAAATCCCAACCCGGCTTCACCTGCGCGCGCGGCTTCGACCGCGGCGTTCAAGGCCAGAATATTGGTTTGAAACGCAATCTCCTCAATGGTTTTAACGACCTTGCCGGTGGTTTCACTGGCGCGCTTGATTTCTTGGATTGAGCCGGCGGATTCGGTCAGCAGTTGGTCCACCTTGGCGACAATCGCGCGGGCTTCACTCATCCAACCCTTGCAATTCTGGGTATGCTCCGCGTTGTGTTTGGCCATGCTGGCCATTTCTTCCAGGGAACTGCTGGTTTCCTCCAGCGCGGCGGCTTGTTCGCTCGCGCCTTCGGCCAAGGACTGACTGACGTTGGCTCGGTGAGTGGCCGAAGCACCCACCTCAATTGAAATTTCATTTAAATTCCGGCTCAAAGCACACAACCGGACATTCAATTGTCGGACGACCAAACAGATAACCAAGGTAATCAATAACAGGACTGCGCCAATCATACCGAGACAAATCATGAACTGGTGCCAGAAGGCCGCAATCCGTATCGCCAACAAACGATCCAATTCATCCATTCCCACCGACTCGAAACGAAAACTCTCCGCTCGCGCATTCCAGCCAGCGGTTTCAAACTCCGCGCTCGAAACGTTTTCGCCAGCCAGAATGCGGTTTAGCAAGCCAATGAAAACCTGATTGGCCGCAGTGTATTTTTCAATGGCCGGCGGCAGATTCTTCTGCAAGGTTTCGCTGACCCCGTAAAAATTTTTGTCCTCGCTCAATGAAGTTTGGGCATCGCCAGTAATACGGTCCTGATCGTCCTGTTGGAGCATGGCTGCCATGATAGCGATCTGAATTTTGTTGGTGGCAGTCTGGCCGTTCCGCAGCCAGTCGCCAACTTGCAGCGTAGTATCGCTTAGCCGCTGCTGGGTTTGTGGCAAGGTGGCAAGCGTGATGTCGACCAAATAGTAGCTGTCCAGGTCGGTGTCCAGGATGAGATTCGACAGATCGCCCGCGTGGGTGATCATCGTGCGGATGGCGCTGACCAGTTTGCCGTTAATTTCATCGCTGGCTGCCACAGCCAGCGGGGCACATTTGAGCCTACTCCAAGTCTCCAAGACAACCGCCAGGCGGGCATCTTCGCGTTTCCGAGCAGCCAACTCCGCGTCGGTGAATTTCAACGCCTGTCCGAGCTTGCCATTGTAGCTGACCGTCACCCCATCGAACACCTGATCAATCTGCCGTTGGAGGTCAGCCATGGTGGTTTTTGCCGATTCGTTCCCGGCGACCGCCAAGCGGGCCGCCGCCTCATAACGGGGCAGCAAATCCAACAGTTGCTCCAACGGGCGCTGGAAAGCGTTGCCGCGGATTTCCTGCTGGCCGAAGCTGATGCTTTTGTTGATGGAGTTGTAGATCAAAAATGAAGAAATGCCGACGAGCGGAATAATTCCGGCCAGCACGACCACCATGATCCATTGCCATAGTTTGACCTTGTGCTTCATTTGCAGTTTGCGGTTTAAATGGTTTCACCACTCCATAGGCGTCATGCGGGCAACTTCGGTATTGGTTAAGAATCTCCCACCACCATTGACCGTCGGTATATCGGCAGGGGTCGGTATAACTGAAATCGTTTTTGCAAAAAAACCACTTTTTTGTTCCCAGAGCTCCGGAACTCACGCTGGATGAGGAGGATAAACTCAAGCCGGCCTTCGCCGCTTCCGCTTGAGAGTCCTTCACGCCAGCAGTTCCTGGATTTCGTCCCAGCTTAGCGACGCGGCAAAAGCCTCCTCGCCGCCAATGGTGGCTTGGATCAGCTCGCGTTTGCGGTTTTGCAGAAGCAGGATCTTTTCTTCCACCGTGTCGCGGGTGATGAGTTTGTAGCTCGTCACGACCCGAGCCTGGCCGATGCGGTGCGCACGATCCGTGGCTTGGTCTTCCACCGCTGGATTCCACCACGGATCAAAATGAATCACGGTGTCCGCCCCGGTCAGATTCAGTCCGACGCCGCCGGCTTTCAGGCTGATGAGAAACACCGGAATCGCGGCGTTAGTTTGAAACCGCTCCACGACGGCCGCGCGGTCGGTGGTGGAGCCGTCAAGGTAGCAAAAGTCAATGTGCTCCGCCGCCAGCTTGTCTTTCAAGAGCGCCAGCATGGCCGTGAACTGGCTGAATACCAGCAGGCGATGGCCGCCGTCCATCACTTCTTCCAGCAGTTCGCTAAACAGCTCCAGTTTGCCCGAGGCGTTGGCCGGGTTCACATGGTCCAATTTCAAAAGCCGCAAATCGCAACACACCTGCCGCAGCCGCAACAGCGCGGTCAGCACCACCATGCGGCTGCGAGCCAAGCCTTGCGGGCCGGTGGCCGCGAGGACTTCGTTGCGGCTGGCTTCGATGACTTGTTGGTAAACGCTCCTCTGATCCGGCGTCAGTTCGCAGTAAGCCACCTGTTCAATTTTTGCCGGCAAATCTGCCGCGACCTCCTTTTTCAGCCGGCGCAGCAGGAACGGCCGCAGCCGCCGGGCGAGCCGCGCTTGCGCCTCCGCATGCTTTTCTTTCACGATGGGTAGTTCATAGCGCTCGCGAAAATCTTTGGCTGTGCCGAGGTAGCCGGGCATGAGAAAATCGAAGATGGACCAGAGATCGAGCACGGAATTTTCCAATGGCGTGCCGGTGAGCACCAGCCGATGCCGGGCCTTCACCGCTTTCACCGCCTGCGCGTTCTGCGTCTGGCGGTTCTTGATGTGCTGGGCCTCGTCCAGCGCGACGGTGTCGAATTCCAAACCGCGATATTTTTCCGCGTCCCGGCGAATGAGCGCGTAGCTCGTCACCACGAGGTCGCTGGCGCCAATTTCGTGGAATCGGACGTGGCGTTCCGGCCCGTGCAGCGCGAGCACTTTCAATTCCGGCGTGAATTTCGCGGCCTCGGCCACCCAGTTGAACACCAAGCTCGTCGGGCAGATGACCAGATGCGGAAGACCGGAAGGCGGCGTGTCGAGGCCCGGCCCCTGATCTCCGACCTCTGACCGCTGATCTCTGACCTCTGTCCTCTGATCTCCGGCCTTCGACCTTTGGCCTCCGAATTGAGCCTCCCGACGTCCGCTCCTGCAAGTCTGGAGGAAGGCCAGGATTTGGAGCGTCTTGCCCAAACCCATTTCGTCGGCCAAGATTCCGCCAAAACCGTTCTCGCGCAAAAAATGCAGCCAGGCCACGCCTTGTTTCTGATAAGGCCGCAAGACCGTTTCCAGGTCGCCCAGCGGCGGACATTCCAGTTTCGCCTCGCCACTTTGCCGGTCCGCGCGGTCGCGCCACGCCGCCGGGGCCGCAACCTTCCACTCCGCGTGCTGCCGCAGCGTGGCTTCGAGAAAACCGGCTTGCGTGTTTTGGATGCGGTAGCCCTGCGCGTTTTGTTGCGGGGCGCAATCCAGCAGGACTTCCTGCAATTCCTCCACCGCGCCGGTGTCCAGCACCGCCAGTTTGCCATTCTGCAAACGCGTGTGGTTCTGGCCGGAAAGCAGCAGCCGCTGGATTTCCGCTGCCGAAAAGGTTTCGCCGCCGCCCGCGGCGAACACCACGCCCAGATCAAACCACTGCACACCCGACGAGGTGATTTCAAACCGGGGCTCAATGCGTTCGAGGTTCTTCAGCGTGCGGTTTTCCAGTTGTTCATCCAAGGTGACGCTCCACTCGCGCCGCAGTTTCGGAAATTCCCGCGCGAGAAAACTCAGCACGGAACTTTGCCCGGTCAATTGCAGCTTCCCGTTGGGGTCGGGGGCGGCAAAGCCGCTGCGCTGCAAACGGCCCAGCGCGGCGCGCTCGGCGGCAAGGTCGCGCGTGGAGTACCGGGTTGGCACCTCGGGATCCGGCAGCCAGACGGCTTCATCCGCCGCCGTCACGCCCACGGTCATGATGCGGGAGCCATAGGCGCATTGCAGCAGCGCCCCCAGTTGCGTCAGCCCGCCCTTGAGGGCCAGCAGGAAGCGCGGGGCCTGCGGTTCGAGCGAAAAATCCTCCAGCTTGAAATTCGCCTCCAGGCCGCCCGCGGCCGCCAGTTGCGGCCAGTGCCGGCTTAGAAACTGCGGCACCTGCGCGCGCGGCACGCGCACGGGCGCATGCAGAACTCCCGCCAACTCCGGCGGCAGGCCGAGTGGCTGGAGCGTCTGTCCCCGCCAAACCCAGTCACCCACCAGCACAAGTCCCGCCGGCTTCCCGGTCAAGGACAAGAGAATTTCACCGTTGGCTTCCAGGGCGGCGCGCAACGGCAATTGCAGCGGCGCACGGGTGATCCTGACCGCGCTGGATTTTCCGAGCGTGATGCGCTCATGTTCCACCAGCAGGGGGATGAGCCCGGCAAAATCTTTGGCCTCCACTTGCAGCAGCGCCGGGGTCTCTCCCCGCGTCAGGGTTTCCAGGTGCTCGATGATGGAATTGTCCGTTGGCGGGAAAGCGAAGGGCCTTCCCTTGGGCAGCGCATTGAGCGGACACCGTCCCCCGCCCCATTTGGCTTCCAACACCACCATGATCTTGCCACGGGCGAGCGCTTGCTCAAAGTTGGGCGGCAGAATCAGGAAAAGTTCCGCGGCTTCGCCATTCGCCTGGCGCCACAGCGCCGAAGTTTTGTTGATAGGCGGCGTCAAGGCCGCGCGCGCCGGCGGCGGAGCGCTGGCGGGCTTTTGCGCCTGCAGCCAATGCAGGCCGACCGCGACGCCGTGGGCACAGATTTTTCCCCATTCACGCGCCTCGCGGCAGTTGCAGAGGTTTTCAATATCAATCGCGTTCTGAATGACCAGCGAACCGCGAAACGTCATGCCGTCGGTTTGCACCACGCCGCGCAACAGCGGCGGTGCCCAATACGAACTGACCACCTGACCTTGCGCCAGATAGGCTCGTGCGCGCTTCATCACTTCCCAGCCGGCGGCCTGGGCGAGCAACGCCTCGGTGAGTTCAACCGCGTCGTGCACTGGCATGCCTCGCTATTCCTCCAAACACCGGCGGATGGTCGCCAACAGCACGTCGGAAGCCATCGGCTTCTGCATGAACAGCATGCCGGCTCGCAGGTTCAGCTCCCGCCCGGCGATCTCGGCGCTATAACCACTCATCAATATGACCTTGAGCTTGGCCTGCTCGGCCAGCAGTTGGTCGGCCAGTTCCTTGCCGCTCATGGCCCCGGGCATGACCAGGTCGGTCAGCAGCAAATGAATGGCACTGGCATGTTCCCGCCACACGCCCATAGCTTCCAGACCGTCGGCCGCTTCCAAGACGGTATAGCCGTGTCGCGTGAGCATCTTCTGGATCGGCAATCGCAGTCCGGCTTCATCCTCCACCAACAGGATGGTTTCGGTTCCCCGGTGGCTATTTTGAGCGGGTGCGGAAACTGCCGAGGCCGTCCCAGCCGGGGTGATGACCGTCGGCAGGAAGATCTCAAAGGCCACGCCCCGGCCGGGCTGGTTGGCCACCTTGATCGCGCCCCGGTGCTGCTTGACAATCCCAAAAACGGTCGCCAGCCCCAGCCCGGTGCCCTTGCCGACTTCTTTGGTGGTGAAGAACGGCTCAAAAATGTGCGGCAGGATTTCCGGCGGAATGCCCGTGCCCGTGTCGCTGACGCGCAGGCGGACATACTGGCCCGGGACGGCCTCGGGGAATAATTCCCTCAAGCTGTCGTCCATGTTTGCCGCCGTGGTTTCGATGGTTAAGGTTCCCCCCGCTAGCATGGCATCGCGCGCATTGACCGCCAGATTCAGCAGCACCTGCTCCATCATGCCCGGATCGGCGTGGACCAAAGGCAGGCCGGGAGCCAGGTTCAGCCGGAGTTCCAACTGCTCGCCAATGGTGCGGCGGAGCATCTTGGCCAGATCGGCGACGATGGCATTCAAGTCCAGATCCCGCGAGCACAGTTCCTTGCGGCGGCTGAACAGCAGCAACTGCCGGACCAGATTGGCCGCCCGCTGGGCATCTTTGTAGATCTGCTCCAACCCTTCGCGGACTTCGGCGGGGAGATTCGGGTCCATGGTGAGCAGGCTGACTTGCAGGAACTGCGACGAAAGCAGGTTGTTGAAATCGTGCGCCACGCCGCCGGCAAGTTGCCCCACGGCCTCCATTTTCTGCGCCTGGCGCAACTGCTCCGCCAATTCGACTTCACGAGTCACGTCGCGCTTTACGGCCACGTAGTTGACGATGGCGCCGCTGGCATTCCGCACGGGCGAGATGGTGGCCTCCTGCTCGAGCAGCGTGCCGTCCTTTCGTTTGTTGATTAAATGTCCGGCCCAGACCCTCCCGCTCCGCAAGGTATGCCACATCTCCTGATAAAATGCGGCGTCATGCTTGCCGCTTTTGAGCACGCGGGGATTCTGGCCGATGGCCTCCAGCGGGCTGTAACCCGTGCAGCGTTCAAACGCCGGATTGGCATAGACGATCGTGCCCTCGGGATCCGTGATCAAAATTGCCTCGGAGGCTTGCTCGACGGCCGTGGCGAGCCGGACCAGTTTCTCCTCCGCCTGCTTGCGCTCGGTGATGTCCAGACTGATGCCGGCCAATCCGGTCACCTGGCCGGCGGCGTCGAACAGGGGGACTTTTGAGGTCAGAATCCAGTGCTTGGAGCCGTCCGGCCGGGTGACCTGTTCTTCGCGTTGCAGCACGGGCTGGCTGGTCCGCAACACCCGCTGGTCATCCGCATGGAAGGCCACCGCCTGCTCCGGCGGGAAGAAATCAAAATCCGTCCGACCAAGCAGCTCCGCTTCGGATGCAAGTCCGAAATTTTTGAGGTCCTCCGCATTCGCCAGGGTCTTGCGCCCGGCGGTGTCCTTCAAATAAACGCTCAATGGCAGATGGTCCACCAAGGTGCGCAGCAGTACTCGCTCGCTGGCCAGCGCCTGCTCCGCCTGCTTGCGTTCCGTGATGTTCACGAAACTTTCGAGCAAATGCTGGCGCCCGCCCCAGTTGATGGGCACGACGGTCTTGATGATGGAAATCCTTGTACCATCGCGTCTGAGCAACATCCGCTCCGAATTGTCCACTGTTTGCTTCAAATCAGAAATGGGACACTTGCCTTTCTCGGCCGGGCAGATGTGCCGGTGGCAGACACTTCCGACGAGCTGCTCCCTCGTCTCACCAATCATCGCTGCCGCGGCTGGATTAGCCTCCACGATGGTATGAGACTCGGGATCAATGATCAGAATGCCCACTTGGATGGTCTCCAGAATATTGCGCTGTTTGCTTTCGCTCTCCCGCAGCGCCAACTCCGCCCGCTTGCTCTCGGTGATGTCCTGGATGATGCCGCTCATCCGGGCAACCTGGCCGTACTCATCCAAGGTCAGTTTGCCCAGGCCGTGAACCCATCGCTCCTGCTGGTCTTGCTGGCGGACAATGCGGTAAACATGGTCAAAGGCGGCTTTTTTTTGCATGATTTCCACAGCCAGATAACGCGCCATTTCCGCCCGGTCCTGCGGGTGGACGATTTGCAGCCACCCCGCCACATCACGCTCGAAACCGGATGCCACGATGCCAAAGATCTCATCCAGCACCGCGCAACTGCTCCAATCGCCGTTCTTGACGTCAAAGTTGTAAGTTCCCAGTCTGGCGATGCGCTGCGCGGCCAGAAGCTGCGCGGTGGTTTCCTGCAGTATCTCCATGGCGCGCTGGCGGTTCGTGATGTCCCGGAGGGTCGCCAACTCGGTTCGGCGGCCCCGGTGCTGGATGACGCTCGCCGCGATTTCCACCGCGAACCGTTCGCCATTCTTTCGACGATGCCACCGGATCGGGACGAAAACCAAACCGGTGCCCACTGTGGCCCGGGTTTTTTCCGGCTCTTCGGAAACCTGCTCAGGCGTCAGTTGGAGGAACTCCTCCCGAGGGTAGCCATAGAGCCGCAGCGCGGCCGGATTGGCATCCATATAACGGTGGGTTTCGCAATCCACCAAAATGACGGCGTCGGATTCCAGCTCAAACAACTGGCGGTAACGCTCCTCGCTTTCGCGCAGGGTCTGCTCCGCCTGCTCGCGTTCGGTCCGCCCGGCCATGGCCTCCAGCGCAAAAGAGATGCTATCGCCGATTTGTTTCAGCAAGTTCCGTTCATCAGCCGTGAAAAATCCCGATTCGCTGGAGTAGATGGTCAGAGCGCCGACGGTTACTCCCTTGCAACGGAACGGCACGGACGCGGAAGATTCATAGCCGCGTTTCAGGGCCTCCTCGCGCCAAGGCGCCATTTCCGGAGTCCGGCGGGTGTCGTTGTTGATGAAGACTTCGCCCCGCTGCATGGCCAGACCGGTGGGACCCCGTCCCCAAGGGTGTGCCGGGGTGAGAGTGATGACAATCTTCTCCAAATATCCTTCCTCCGGGCCGGCATGGGAAACCACTTTTAACCGGCCGCTTGCCGCATTTGCCGTGCCGATCCAGGCCATTCGAAATTGGCCGGACTCCACGGCATCCCGGCAGACGGCTGCGTAAAGTTCCTGCGGTTCAGTGACCCGAACGACCGTTTGGCTGATCTGGCTGAGCGTGGCATACAAGCGGTTAAGGCGGTTCAGCGTCTGCTCCGCTTGCTTGCGCGCAGTGATGTCGCGCATGAACACAAACAGCCTGCCCCCGCCATCCTCCAAAAAATTGCCACTGATTTCAATGTCCATGAGGCTGCCGTCTTTGCGCCGGTGCTGGGATTCGAAACGGGCGTGGCCGTCCGTCTTGAAGTGTTGAATCCGCTTCTTGATTACTTCATCCGTCTCCAGCGCCTCGACATCCTTGATTGCCATTCGCAGCAGTTCCTCGCGGGCATATCCTGACATTTGGCAATAAGCGTCGTTGACGTCCAGGAACCGCCCTGCGGAGTCCACCAGAAAAAAGCCGTCCATGGTCGTGCGCAGAATGGTCTTGATTTCCGCCTCCTGCCGCCGGGGTTCGCCGTTCCGCATTTCCCATTCAATTTGCCGCACTTCGAGCTCGTGCAGTCTTTGGCGCGCCTCCGCCTCGCTTGGCACCGGGCGGGACGCGGCCAGCTCACTCCATTTCGCCTCGGCGGCCTGACGCCAACCGGCGGCATCCGAAGTGGTCGTGGCATTCATGGTCTCGGCGGCAGCAACACTCCCGAGAAGATGCGTTTGGCGGGTGATAAGTCAAGTTTAATTCTCCCCTGGTCCCTATGTCGTGTAGTTTTCATTGCAGCTTCTGGCTGCGGGGCCTTATGCTCCGATGCGAGACGAATGAAATCGGAACCATGCAGTTGAATATGAAGCCGGAAACCACAGTTCCGAAGGTCGGCCGGCTGGCAGCATGGCTGGGGGGGATTGGCGTGGCGCTGCTGTTCGTGGCCCTGCGCTGGAACAGTTGCGCGGCGCCGCTGATTCGCGATGAAGGTGAATATGCTTATGCGGCGCGGCTGTGGTTGCAGGGCATCGCTCCCTATGCGCACGCTTTCATTCAAAAGCCGCCGCTGGTGGTTTACAGCTACGCTCTGTCCAGCTTGTTGATGCCGCATTTTTTCTGGTCCTCAAGGGTGCTGGCTTACGCGTTTGTCGGCCTGGCCACACTGCTTCTGGGTTATCTGGCGCGGCTGGAGTTCGGCAAAGGAATCGCTTTGCCTGCCCTGTGGCTGCTGACGCCAATGATCATGCTGCCTGGCCTCGGGCAATTTGCCGCCAACACGGAAATGTTCCTTATGCTGCCGCTGCTGGCCACGGTGGCAGTCTATCGCCACAGCCGGCAGCACGGCGACCCGCCGGTCAGTTGGCTGGCAGCAGCCTTTCTGGGCGTCACTAGCCTGCTCTACAAGTACACCGTGCTGCCGGTGCTGGCCTTTCTGTTTGTCGCCTGGTCCGTGGAACTGTGGCGGCGCCACGAATCCGCCCGGCGGTTGGGAGGCTGCTGGCTTTGGGGTCTGGCCGGCGGCTTGGTGGCGGCGGCGGTTTGGCTGGGTTATTTCTTGATCCGCGACGGCGGGGCGGGAGTTTGGGAGTGTACGGTACACTTTAATCGCTACTATGCGGCCTCCAGCAATTTTGGCTTGGCTGCGCTGGGGTCGCAATGCTGGGAGTTTCTGGTGCAATGGTGGATTTTGTTCCTGCTGCCATGGGCGGCTTGGTTTCAATCCCCTTCGCGCCCGTGGTTTTGGTTGGGAATGCTGATATCCGCTGTGGTGGCCACGAGCGCTAGTAGTTATGGTCACTATTATATCATCATGATGCCTTTCTGGGCGCTGTTGGGCGCGGCTGGCATCGGTGCGTTGGCGGATGTCGCCGCCCGCAGGCTGGGCCGTCCCGGGCTTCCTATCCGGCACTTGTTGACCGCCCTGACGGTGATCATCATCATCCTTCCCGATCTGCGGTGGATGACCTGCTCGCGGGAACAGTTTGCCGAGGCGAAAATGGGCCGATGGAGTCCATTCTTGGAATCGCCAGCGGTGGCGAAGCGAATCGAGGAACTCAGTTCTCCGGAGGATTCGGTTTTCATCGCCGGCTCCGAACCGCAGATCCTCTGTTACGCCCGGCGTTCGAGTCCCTCCCGCTTCATCACCGTCTATCCGCTGATGATTCCCACGCCGCTGGCGCGCGGCTACCAACAGGAGGCCATCCGTGACTTGCAGGCGCACCCGCCGGCCTTGGTGGTACTAGCGCCCGCTAACACAAGTTGGCTATGGACGAAGGCCTCGCCGAAGGATTTTATGAATTTCCTGAATCCCTGGCTAACCCAGGAATATGACCTGGTGGGGGGATATTTGCGCACGGAGAATGCCAGACGCTGGGTGGAACCGCTCACAGACGCAGCGGAAGGCGAGCCAAGCTTGTTGCTATACAAGCGCAAAACGAGCCCGGCGGACCACGGAAATTTAAAACGTTGACAGCAATGGCAGCGCCAACCGGGGCCGCCTCACCAGAACTGGCGATGGCGGGGAACCGGGAATCATGCAAACTTTTTGGCATAAGCGCGAACACATCAAACCAAGTTAAGCGAGGCCTAGTCTGGCGGGCAATTTGCCCGCTGTTTCTGTCGCTCGCTTTCACCGGCTGGGCCAACTTGCCCGGCGGCGGCACGGGCAATGGGCCGGCGGTATCGCTAGCAACACCAACACCGATGCCAGCGGTCACTTCGCTTGGACCAATAACCCCGCCGCGGACAACCCCAATCATTTCTATATCCTCCAAGTTCAGTAACCCCAAGTTTACCCGGGAGCCTGCCCGGCCAACCAACCCGTTGCCCACACCCCGTCAGCGGCCTGGATCCGCGCGCCAGCGATGACCCGCGGGTGAAACCAGATGGGTTAGCGCAGCCGAAGCAAGGCAGCCGACGTGGCCGGCACCAGGAATAAAGCGCCGTTGTTCTTCACTGGAATGGCTTCCGTTTGACCGGGCTTCCAAGTACCTGCTGCGGAAACTTCGGCTCCGGCAAGCGTGACCTGGTCCTTGCTCTCAACTGTGGGTGCCGCGAGCCGGAAGCAATCCGCCTTGGAATACGGCACCGGCACAGCTAATTCAATCTCCGCGGAGTTCGCCAGGTTCTTGTTGATGATAACCACCCAGAGCTCACCCTTGGAATCTCTCGTCGCATAAGCATTGACCTTGAATTCGGGTTTGGAAACGGAAATTTTCAAGACTTCGCCAATCCCGGAGATGGAAAAGGCCAGCATCCCATAGTATTCGGGACGGACAATCAAGCGCCCAGTGGCCTCGTCCCTGTAGATGGGTGAATAGTCGCTGACTTTGGCTTTTTGGTTGATGTCCGTCTCCATATTAACGCCGTCGCAGCCATGCGCCGCGAGCAGGAACATGGTGTCGAGACACCACAGCGCGGAGGCAAAAGTGTCACTCACGTCTTTCTTGCCGCCGCCGTAAAAAGAATTGATCTCGTTGAACCGAAACGGCACGTGGGTCTCGGAACTGATCCCCTGAAGCGTGGCCAACTCATGTTCCAGTTTCTGATCCGTCGCGAGCAGGGTTGGAATCGTCGAGTTCGGGTTTCCCGCGCCGCCCCGATAATAGTGGCGCGTGAGCAATTTCAGGTCACTTGACTCGGCCTTGGCAAAA
>Ga0316231_1003582_pt1 | contig 13537 bp, 9 predicted proteins | sample TBH18027metaG_FD_206002 | JGI IMG/M metagenome (GOLD analysis project Ga0316231, IMG submission 206002) | Freshwater microbial communities from Trout Bog Lake, Wisconsin, USA - TBH18027 | ecosystem: Environmental > Aquatic > Freshwater > Lake > Hypolimnion/Profundal zone | place: USA: Wisconsin...
TAACAACCTGTCAAAAGCAATGGACCAGCACTGCAACGGACTTAAAATCGCCGTTTGAAAACTTGACTCAACAACAACACATTTTCGGATCCAAGGGATCTAGCAATGACGCGAAACTTCATTAGGACGGTTGAAATGACAACACTGCGGCGCAGTATTCAGACCACCCTCTTTTACCCATGAACCTACTGCGCACCGAGCTTGGCCTTCAACCGCTTGTTGGCGTCGATAATCACGGCCAGCGCCGGATCGGTCCTGCCTTTTTTGATGTCGCAGATGGGATTCTTTGCGTCGACGTCGCGATTGGACGAATAGGCCCACCAATACGAAAGCTGGGCGCCGCCCGCGACAAGCTCGTCGCAGTAGATCTTCACCCACTTCACAGCATTGGGGTCGGCATACGTGTCGAAGTAGTCAGGCGTCGCTTCATAGAGCTTCTTGTACTTGGGATTATTACGTGCGTGCACCAGATTCCAATCTCCGATGATGGCCGGGGCCGCGGATGCGCCAGCCTCACCGATCATCAGGGGCTTGCCGATGCGAGTGGACGAGTCCATGTAGCGCGCAACGTTCATCGGCACCTCTTCGCCGCGCTTGCCCTTAACTGTCCCTTCCAGATTCATGCTGGCGTTGCCAGTATAGTAGTGAACGTCGATGATGTCGATCGCGGACTTTGCATAGAGAAGATCGAGCGCCTTGTTCTGCTCGTCGACAGTATCGCGAATCCATGCGTGCTTGGTGTACTGGTTCCACTGGCATCCGCGCAGGCCGGAACCGCCGCTGTTGACCAAATGGAGCGGGTCATTGGCCTTGATACGTTTTGCGACATCGTCGAAGAAATGCGCCACGTCCGCCAGGTTGGGCATGCGCTCGCCGGACTGGGCGATATTGTTCTGGTCGGGCATAACGTCCGCGCCCAGCGTCAGCTCATTGCCGATCTCCCACATCAGGATCGTCTTGCGATTCTTGTAGCGGCTGACCACGTCGTCGATATAGCGATACAACTCCTGTCGACCCCGCGAATCGGGGTTGGACACAAGTTCTCGCATTTGCTCGGGGCCGTATACCCAGCCCTTGCCTGGCACGATTGCCGTGTCGGTGAAGCCCTCGGATTTGAGGCAATAGACCACCTTGATCTTGTTCTTATCGCACAGATCCAGGGTGGTGTCCATGGCCTTGTGGAAGATGGTGTCTCGCTTGACAGGGTCGTCGAAGACCGGCCGAAACTCCCAGTTTCCCCAGGGCGCCGCAAACATGCGGATGGAATGGAAGCCCATCTCGTGGAGGTCGTGCAGGGCCTGGTCCTCGGACGCGATCGTGTCGCGGTACTCCTGGGTATCGCCCTTGCCGTCCTTGAGCAGTTGCCAGATCTCCCAGAACAGATCGAACTTGTTGAAGCTGATCTCCGCGAAGCGCTTGCCTTCCAGAAAGAACTTACCGTCACGAATGGTCAGCACATCCTTCTTGGAAAGTCCGCGCCCGGCGGCCTGGCACGGGCCGCTCGGGGCGGCGAATACCAACGCACATAGCGCGAGAAGCCCTGCCCGCGTCATCGACTTTTGCATGTGTGTCTCTTTAAACCGGGCTGAATGTCGCCGCGAACGCGCTGCTGCCTAAGGCCCCAACGCCGCAGGCATTGTTCTTGGACCAGTTCCCCATATTGACTGGCAGCGGCCCTCTTGGCAGGCCCGCGGGGCATGACCCAGAAAAGCTACCCGTGCCGCTGAATGTTGCGGCCGTGCCCGATGTGGCCGCCGTGCCTCCAGGGGAAACCGCAGTACCCGGCATCCATTTAACATGGCCGTCCGCTAGCAGGAAGTTGCTTGCGTTATTATGACGGGGCTGCAAAGTATAAAAGCTGCAAACGCCCCCTAAAGCCCCCACCGGCGCCGCGACGTTGCCGAATATGCTGTTGTTTCCAGGCATACCGTTCAATGCATACTGGTTCGGACCAGTGGTGCAACAATCAAAATTGCCTCCGGGCGAGTAGTAGTCCAGCGCGTCAAATTGTACGGGAGATGCGGGGGGGGTGATTGCGGCTATGCAGTTAGCCATTTCAAATGCAAGGATCGTAGACGAGACAGCCGTGAATTGCCCGGCCGGCAGGTTGACCAGATTGCCGTTGTAGCCATAACTGATCATCGTGAAACCGTCAGGGCCGATCCAGGTTTGTGCCTGAGCCACTTCATCCGGACATGCGAAGACAGCAACAGATTTGACATAAGGATAGATCGGACCCGCCCAGCCTGCGCCGCCGTAAGTTCCGGCTGCTTGGTTTTGGGGCGAGGTGGTACCAGGGAAAAAGAAGCCGTTTCCTATCGGATAGGTCTCGTCATAATCCTGCACATATTGCAGGAAACCAATGCCTATCTGCTTCTCGTTATTGAGACACGCCGTCTGACGCGCCTTTTCGCGAGCAGTTGCAAACACTGGGAACAGGATAGCCGCAAGAATCGCAATAATAGCGATAACGACGAGCAATTCTATAAGAGTGAAAGCATCTCTTCGATAATTTGTCATCAGATATTCCTTACTGGCGGTTTGCTGTTGGATATCCGCCGCATTACTTCAATCGTTTGAAATTGTAACACGGCACAACTGATACTGTCAAGGAGTTTTTTTGTTGATCGGTACAATCGCAAACGCCCCGCGACCAGTGACTGGTCGCGAGGCGCTTGTGACAGCATAATGGAGACAAGCCGCTATAGGATGCTGAAGGTCGCAGTAAACGGCCCTGCCGAATAGTTTCCGCCGTTGTAGACGCCTGTGTACGCCGTGCCTGCCGCGGAACCTGTGGGCCATTCGTTCGAGACGTAGGGCGAAGCCGGACAGTTGGCGGATACGTTACCGCCGCTGCTGTAAGCGTATGTCGGAGCGCTTGTGGCAAGGGCTGCATTGTTTCCACCAGAAACCAATTGTCCCGTGAGAAACTTCGCGTGCCCGTCGGCCATCAGGTAATTCCCGCCCATAGCATGACGAGGCAGCTTGGTGTTAATATCGCACAGGCCGCCGAGGGCGCCGACTGGCGCCTGTATGTTGACGAACCAACCGCCTCCGCCCGATCCTAGAAGATTAAATCCGGGGGCTGTAATGCTAAAGGTGCCTGCTGGGGAACAGCAATCATTGACGTTAGACACGGTCGCAGAAGCGCCAGTTACCTCGAAAAGAGCAACAGTGTTGGACACAGCCGTACATCTCGAATTGAGCGCCCCTGCAAGGTTAGCGTTGTATGCGTAAGAGCAAACCACGAAGCCAGCGCCGGTCATCCAACCCGGCGGGACTTGGGTCGTATCGCTCGGGCAGGTAAACACACCCGTCGACTTCACATACCCATAGAGCGGGCCGGCCCAACCAATGCCTGGCATAGCCGTGCCCGGAACTCCCGTCCACCCCGACTGCGGATTGGAGCCGTAGCTGCCGGCGCCACTTACGATAGCCACATTGCCGAGCGGATAGCATTCATCATAATCCTGCACATAGGAAATCAGGCCGAGCCCGATTTGTTTTTCGTTGCTCAGGCACGCCGTGGCGCGCGCCTTGTCTCTGGCCTGCGCAAAAACGGGGAACAGAATAGCCGCCAGAATCGCAATGATGGCGATAACAACGAGCAATTCGATGAGAGTAAAAGCATTTCGTCGATAATTCATCATCTTCTCCTCCTCAGTAACATCTAACATGTTATTTCTAACAATAGAAATTGTATCACGACGGAGCGGCGCTGTCAAGGAAATTTATTCCACACATGGAATTTGTCGTATGTTATTGCTCAGGGCAAACCTCGATCGCATTACACCACCCCAACCTGCCGTTGACCGGCTGCCATTGCACATTGAGAGATCCGTCCACTACTACAACGTGCTTGAATTCGGACATTTGCGTTCGACTTGCATCTTGCCCGAGCGCGGCAAAGAAATCCATGTCGCGCCAAACCCGCTTCCCCTGAATGTCGAGGGTCATGACCACGCAGCCCGGCTTCGCGTCGGGTTGATAGCCGATCCGATTAGAGAGACGCACTGTATAAACCCCATTGGGAATATCGAAGCGATAGCCCTGGAGATTATAGGCTTCGGTCGAAAAGAGGTCTCGGTCGGAGCCCTTGACCATATTGTCTGTCGGATGCCCGGCGGATTCGTGAGATCCCACAAAACCGAAACCGCCCGGGGTGTATGCCGTGTCCGGGAAAAAGAGTGTGCCGGATTGCGACAGATAGAAGCGATCCGAACCGCATTTGATCGCGATGTGCGATTCCGCAATCATTTGCTTTTGGCGCTTGAGGTAGCCCTCGGAGGCGACATCCATCTGCGCCGGCAGCAGCCTGAACAGTTTACTGAAGGCGATCCGATGCGCCTCGGCATAAGTTTGATCTCGCACGGCCGCCTTCATCTTTGTAAGTTCGAGGTCGTAAGGATCGGTATTCGCCCCGCATGAACGCAGCACGCCGACCTGCTCTTGCAAGAGCGCCAGTTGAGCCGCGTAGGATTGTCTGACGGAATCGGCAGCGACCACTCGATTTGGCAGGGCAGGAGTTGCGCCTGCGCTCAGGCGAAATGAACGAAGCTGGAAGGGTTTCAGGGCAATGCGCCACAAGCCGCCCGTGCGCGCAATCGGCTCGAATGCCGACAAATCGAATGCCTTCACATCTGTAGGCGTAGACAGATTAACCTGAACATCCGCATCGATCAAGTTCTGAAGATAAACGAACGTCGCGTCCTTGGTCTTTATGTACCGACCACGCACAGGATCTGCCAAACCATCGATATTCCGGTAGTCTCCGGGAGGCAGAGCCAGGAAGGCCTGCGCGAATTCGCGCGATTCATCGTCCCGGCCGCTCGTCCCTATTGGTTGAGCGCCGATGAGGATGACACTCGGGTCCACGGACGCGACATCCTGAGCCAGTTCCCGTAGAAAATATCGCCCGTGCGGCTTCACATCCGCGTTCTGAAAATAGGCGCTATATCGATCCTGATCCAGCGACTTGGTGAACGACTCGAAGTATTCGGCATAGCTGTAAACGCGCCCGGCGGATCCGCTCATGAACAACGCCTGACGATTCATGTCGCCCAATAACTCGTCAGCCGTTGTAAAACTTCCATTCCAGTGCTGTTGCCATCGGGAATGGTATGAGTTGCGCATTGGCACAAAGACGAGGCCGGGGATCTTTCGCAGCGCATTCAGATCAAGGCTCTCGTTCTCGTCGTAAAACTCGACGACGCCGAGCGTGAGAGCGGGATTGACGTAATGTATCGCGGCGGCCACATCTCTGAGTAAGCTCGCATTCTTGAGCGCTCGCCACGCCAGCCATTCCTTACGCTTGGGGCCGGTCAGATAAGCATATCTGGCCTCAAATCGATCAGGAGCGCCGGGAGTTGACGGCACAGCAATCCCGGTGTCGTGCACGAATGTCTCGATGGTAAGATCGTCGTAACCGGCATTAAGGTCTCTGATCTGCCAGTCTCCATCCCACAGGTCAATGCCGGCCAACGCCGGATGGCGGCCAAACCGGCGCAGGATCTCATCGATGTGCCTCATGAACTGACAGCGATAGAGCGCATTGAGAGGATTACCGAGCCAATCGCCTATGCGGCTCTTGACCGGCTGTCCATAGCGATCGATTTGATAGTAACATTTCGCGAGGAGATCGTCCCGCCTGTCCGGCAATTTGTTCGATTCGTCGACAGTGTACGCATTGATAGTGGCGATGACCTTCTTCCCGCGAGCCGCCATCATGTCCAGCAGCAGATCGCGCCACCCGTCAAACGAATTGAAGTACGGGCTGCGCCCCGATGTCATGCCTGGCAGATCGTACTGCACATCGCCATACCGGATGAACGGGTAGCTCATGATATTCTGCCCGGTGTAGTCCATGTAGTCGAGCAGCATCTCCAGATCGCGAATTTCCCGCAGATAGCATGACTGCGGCATGTCATACGCCAGCATCACATCGAAGCTCTGGTCTTCGTCGAGGTGTCCGAAACTTCGCGTCGGGCCGGAGCGTGGAGAGGCGACAGCGAGTTTTGGCAATCTGCCGACCACCGGCCGCACGACGATCTTGCTCAACGCCGCGGGGTAACCGTCGATCATGGTTCGAGCTTCAAGCAGATATTTCCCAAACCACGGATAGATCAGGTAGCTGGTCTTTTGAATGCGGCCGCTCAACGTGAACTCCTCGCCACTCTGGATACCGCCTTCCAGGCGATCGCGCTGCTCGCTGGAATGCGAAGGACGATACAAGTACAGCCCCATCGAGCGGGGTTTATCGTCGGGCCAGTAGACGTCCAACATCATCGGCTGCCCGGACGCCAAGCCGTCTTTCGCTATCGCGGACAGGTCGAGTTCGTAGGCAAAACGAGAATCTCGCGAACTGGACGCCTCCCTATACGCTCCAAGATCGGGCGTGTTGACGATCTTCGTGCTCCCCTGAGATAACACTGCGGTCTGTCCGGATGAACAGTCGATTGTTACGACCGGCTCTCCCAGCTTTATCCCGTTGCGAGACACCGCAGGAGCAGGCTGCTGCCGGTACGCATAGACTTTAAAGCTGGTTTGATATGTCTTTCCAGCCTGCAAGACGCGGCAAACAACTCGGTAGACGCCTTCGGCCAGATTCGAAACCGGCAGGGTAATCGTTTCGCGGCCGCTGATCGGGCCCGGATAGTCTCGATGAAAAAGTATCTGCCCGTCCGAATTCCGCGCGAGCGACACCTGCAGCGATGCCTTAACGGGAACTGTGACGGGATTGTCCACCGGCGGACGAGTCATTTGCCCGCCGGGCGATATGTCGAACGCAATATGTTCAGGCTGGCCGGCTCTAAGGAATATCCGCTCCACAGTCAGGTCGAGCGGCATGGCGCTCCGGTAGAAATGGTCGATATCGCTTGCATCCAGTGCAGTGCGATAAATTCTGAAGTCGGAAAAGGCCGCGTTCGACACCCACCAATCGTTCGGAGTACTGCCGACAAAGAAATTGTCAATCCGGCCCAGATCGAGCGACGCTTTGGCGATGGACGGACCGACATGCTGGAAGCCGTTCGAATACGGCAGGCCGTCGACATACAGCTTATTCCAACCTGAGCGATCCCAGGTGAATGCAACATGCCACCAGTCGCCTTTCAACCACGCAGGCCTGTCGTTGTAGACCAGACTCTGCTTCGGCGCGGCGCCCAGATCGCAACGCAGCCAGTGGTACATAAACAAATCGAGATTGGGGCCGGCGTTGAAGAAGCGATAGAACGGCCCCTTGTCATCATCCAGCATGTCCTCGCCGTCCCAATGCGGCTGAACCCAGAACATCACGGTGCCGGAATCCGAATTAAACAGATCGTTCGCCGGATATTGCAAACATGGCGATCCGCTCCCGGACGGCCCGCCGACGTAGACGGCCTTTCCACTCATGCCGTCAACGAACTTCACTCCCCTAGCCACTTTGGGCGGAATTTGGCGGCCAAGTGCATCAGTTGCATTGAGAGTTCCGTCGAAGCTGGCGTAGAAATCAGGCGACGGTAGGCTAAGAGCCGGCGAGGCAACGATCGCGGCGATGCACGCTATGATCAATAATAGGGTTACTGTCCTGAATGTGTTGTTCATTTGGACGGCAACAGGGGACGGGCCGGTGTGGCCATATTCGGCGCTACAGGAAGCTCGGACTTCTGCGGTGCCGCTGTGTTGACATCCGTGAGCGCATTCCTGGCAAACGCTGCTTGAAGTACGCGCAAACGAGCCGTTGGTGCGGGGGATAGCGCACCGACATTCTTATCCTCGCCAACTTCTAAGCTCCAGCCTGGCCATTCGCGAAAGGCATGATAGCTCCAATCCCAATGGTTCTCTTCCATTACATCAATAAGATCGCTGAGATATTGATCGGCGCCCTTGGCCCACCGAACGGCGCTGAACTCGCCGATGCAAATATCGACGTTGAACGAGTGCGGCTCGTCCATGTGAACGCTATATACGATTCCGGGGACTTTCAACGGCTCGAAATAGGCTATGCCTTCCGGACTTCCCCATGGGTCGGGCTCAATAATAATAGCATGGTTGGGGTCGATCTGGCGGATCCGGCGCGCATGACAAGCGCCAGAATTTGCAAGCCATTTCGAAACCCTGCTCTTTGGAAGTGCCCAAATCTAGTTGATGCTGAATGTTGCCGAAACGGTGGTGCACGAGGTGTTCGCGGCAGCCGCTCCGCCACCGCAACTTCCAGCCGAAGTGTTGCTCCAGCCGGCCGAAACCCTCGTCGGCATCAGCCATTTGGCGTGACCGTCTTCCATCAGGAAACACGAACCGCCCAGGTGACGACCGGTCGCGCCGGTGAAGCCAAGCTGGTTGCCACAGCAGGCGCTGCCGCCATAGGTAAGAGGCACCGTCGAAGAGTTGAGCATGTATCCCGTAGCGTATTGAAGCACATTCGTAGTACTGCTGGCGTTAAATCCGTTGAGCTCCCATTCCAAGTTGCCCAATCCCCGTCCCGCTGGTGAATAACCATCGCAACCTGTTCCGGGACCGCTGCAATGTGCATCCGGGTAGGGCGCGCTCCCTTGCACGGTGTACGGCGGGATACTCACATCGAAGTTGCCACCAGCCCCAATTGCGCCACAATTTGCGACTTCGAAGAAAAGAACTGTCATTCCCGGAGCCGAATACTGGGACAACTGGTACCCCGTGGAAGGGGCGCCGCTAGCACAGGCGCCGGGACATATTCCACCCGGCCAATGGACGTTGTTTGCATTATAGCCGTACGAACACGCCACGGAAACGCCAGACGAATCGCTCGGACAAATGAAAACGGCTTTGCTTTTTACGTAAGGATAAACCATGCATGCCCAGCCATTGCCCTGTTGCCAGGGATTTGGGCTATCTGGGCTGCACTCGTCATAATCCTGCTGATACTCCAGCACCGCAGTGCCGAGTTGTTTGGTGTTGCTCAGGCAAGCGGTTTGCCTCGCCTTGTCTCGAGCCGTCGCAAAGACCGGGAACAATATCGCAGCTAGGATTGCAATAATAGCTATAACCACGAGTAATTCAATCAAAGTGAAGCCTCGCCTTTTGGCGATCGGGCCGCTCATGCTTGTCATTGTCAGGCTCCTATTACACCCAAATGGGTGAGTGATAACTGCACTGATTAGTGTATTACTGTATTGCCAACGAGTCCTCATCATATCACATCGGGTGGGTGTTGTCAATAGAAACTTATGTTCGTGTTGTGATGTGTTACAATGGAGCAAATGGAACTCTCCTTGACGCCGAATTCAGCGGCCGTGAGCGCCGATGGCCGTATACGCAGGACGAAGTCGGGGCAGGCCGCGGAAGTAATCAAGCAGCGAATCAAACGCGGGATTTATCTGCCTGGCCAGCAGCTCCCGTCCCTTCGCGCGCTGAGCACTGACCTTAATCTGACGCTGCCCGCGGTCCAGAGAGCGATCAGGCAGTTGGAAGCCGAGGGGTTGCTGGAGTCCCAACATGGAGTTGGGGTTCGAATCCTGGGCAGTGCCGATTGTCGCGAAACGCCTCTTATCTTTGGATTTGTGCAGCCGTATTTCAGTTACTTCTCTCTTGCGCTCCAGCACTATCTCGAAGATGCTCTGGATAGCCGCTCCAACCTCTGTGTAATCAAAAGCACGCACAACAATCCCGAGCGTGAGCGTGAGCAGATCGACAAGCTCGTCAACAGCGGGGTCAACGGCCTCTTGATCTGGCCAGTCGATGGAGACACGAACGGCGCATATTTGCAAGAAATGGCCCAGCGCCTTCCGGTGGTGTTCGTGGATCGCACAGTCGAGGGCGTCCGTGCTTCGTCGGTGGTTCTTGCTTATCGCGAGGTGGGCGGCCAGATCGTGCGCCGTCTGTTCAAAGATGGTTGTGGCAAGATACTGACAGTCTGCGATCCGGCGGACATATCCAGTTTCAACCAGCTAAGAGAGGGAATGCGCGAGGAGTCGCAAAAACTGTCCGACAACATCGAATTGACCTTTGTGGACCAGCCGCTCATACCACTCATCGAGTCTTCGTACAAGGGAGTTTACGATCTAGCGGATCGATGTTACGAAACGCTCTCGTCCCTTTTGATTTCGGGTCGCTTCAATGCCATATTCTGCCCGCAAAGCGAGTTCTTCGACCTTGTTTTTGCACACGGCAACCGGCTTGACGCCCTCGAGGGCCTCGCCCGCGTCACCCTTCGAACTCCTGACGGCCCGCCGCAGTCACGCGCCTATTACGATCTTGGCATCGAAGAGTGGCTTATAGGAACGGCAAAGATGATGGTCGTCGCCATGGATTTGCTTCAAGACATGACCCTGAGGCGAAGCGGCCGGTGTCGCAGCATTCGGATTCCGATCAAGCTCGCCAAGCCACGACGAAACCTAACCCCCTACCCTAGGAAGGAAGGGGGAATCGCAATCCTAACTCGTTCAACCTCCCATTCCTTCCTAGGGAAGGGGCCGAGGGTTAGGTTTTCCAACGGGCCGGTTCTTGCCGAAGGCGGAGAGTAGAACGCGCAGGCGAGCCGTGGGAGTGGCCGATGGTGTCGTGATATTTTTGGCTTCACCCACTTCCGGGCTCCAGCCCTGCCATTCGCGAAAGGCGTGATAGCTCCAATCCCAGCCGTTCTCTTCCATTACATCGATCACGTCGCCAATGTACCTGTCCGCGCCCTGGGCCCATCGAACGGCGCTGAACTCCCCAATGTAGATCGCAACGTGAAACTTCCTGGCATAGTCGATAGCGGGCTTAAAGCAGGCGCGAATTCGATCCTTGTCCCATTGGACGCCGCCGATAATCCCGGGATAGACCGGCCCCACGGCAACTTTATCGAGAACACCCTGGTGAGTAAACTGACCCGGCTCGTACATGTGAACGCTATATACGACTCCCGGCACATCCAGCGGCTGGAAGTACGATAGTCCTTCGATACTGCCCCAGGGGTCAGGCTCGATAATAATGGCGTGGCCGGAATCGATCTGTCGAACCTTGCGGGCGGTCTTATCGGCCAGATCATGCCAATCGAGAACGCCGTCCGGCACGTGGCCAAGAACCGGCTCGTTGATCAGATCGTATCCCCAGATCTGCCTCTCCCCACGGTATTTCCTGGCCATCTTCTGCCAGCAGTCGTAGAAATGCTCTTGCCAATAAATATCCGTAAAGACCCGGCAGACGCTCTGCGCGTCCCTGCCGCCAGGCGGAGTATGCATATCCAGCACGACAAATATTCCGGCCTTCTTGAAATACGGAAGCATCTCGTCGAGGTGCTTCAAACAACCGTCAAGCCAAGTGTCATAGGCATGAACGTCCGCATTGTCGGCCGGGCTGTGCGGAAATCCGTTCCATATGAGCTGCCAGCGAACGAGATTAACATGCCACTCTTTGAGCGTCTGGATATCTTCGGGCTGGATATTGGGGCTGATCATTACGCCCCTGAGCGCGCCCGGGGCGTGGCCCGTATAGAGTGATCCTGCCGGCGCGCGTGCGGGCGCAACCGCTTCTCTTCGAACAATCGCAATCGCCACGTTTCTGAAATCGGCGGTTCCCGACGATTCCTGAAGGCCAAGAATCAACTGGGCGCTGGAAGCGGTCGGGGGGATCGTTGTCTGAAACGAGAACCTCTTCCAATCATAGTTCACGGGAAACGAATCCGTGTTTGCGGACGCTTGCGCCCACGTATCCGCCTGACCGGGATCGACCACATGCACCATGGCCTTCACACCGTTATACGAATGCAAGGGCCTGGAGACATCCTTGGCGCGTATGTCGACACTCACCTCGATAATCGAGCCCTTCAGAAGGTCCAGTGGTAAACCAAGGTTCGCGCCGGCAGTCAGGTTGGCAGACGCCGTTGCCACAACCACATGAAGATATGTCGATTCGATGCCCTGGCGCACGATCGAAACTGACGCGGGGTCACCCAGGTTCCAACCACCGGGCTTGCCCGCCGAATCCCAGCCGGGAATCGGCACGGTGGACGGGCCGGCAAAAACCGGCGTGATCGCAATGGCGCCGATTGCGCACGCGCACGCCGCAATGCAGACAATTGATAAGTATCTGGACATTTGATTGATCTCCGTTTCTAGAATACCTCTCGGCTGCATCACCACGCTGGCAGTTGCGTCCGCAATTTTGCAGCCATTCCGGAGAAGCCTATCGATATTGTCATTCCACGGGGGCCTCGACGCTAGGAATCTGCCTTCGAGCGCCCAAGTACACACACGTTGGGCTTGAGATTCCTGGCGTCGCAAGCTCCGCGGAATGACAAGAACGATGGCCTCTGCGAATAACTACGAGCCGTGAGTCCTTGTATACGCACTGCTTATATAGCAAGTAACAGTTCACGGCATGGAGCGATAGTTTGCCGGCGAATGGAATTCGCGCCTTTGGAGGACGGAAAACCTGCCTTCGCAGGTTGGCACACCGGCCGCACAATCGGCGAAGGCCGATGATCTGATCTCTCAAGGCGCGAATTCCATTCGCCGGCCTACCCCGTGGCCCAAAACTGTCACAACCGTGAACTGTTACTATAGCAGAACAGTATAGACAAATGCCGGGATCGTATGCGATACTAACAATACAAGACGACGCGGCAATGAAGCGCGTACGACAGTATCCCATCTGTCCGGAGTCAACTAAAAAGCCATGAACCATCGACTACGATTCCTTTTTGGCGCCCTCATAAGCGCTACCATGCTATTCAGCGGCTGCACGCTCATGGGCGCTCAGACGCAATATCAGGTTCAGCCTGATTCGCTCCCTCAACAGGGAGTGCCTCACGGCGAGATGTTCTCGTTCGAAATTACTGGTAAGACCTACTACCCTGGCGCGGTCGGCACGGTGTGGGTCTACATCCCTGCCGAGTACACCCCTGACAAGCCGGCCTGCCTGTGCTTTGGGCTGGATGGCCCGGGAAATAATATCAACAATGTGCTCGACAACCTGATCTACAAGAAGCAGGTCCCGGTTACTATCGGAGTCTTTCTATCGCAGGGCCAGATTGTCGATACCCCAAGCAAGACTCCTTTGCGATTCGATCGCTGCTACGAGTGGGACAGCACAAACGACAACCTTGACCATTTTATATACGAAGAGGTCCTGCCGGCGGTAAAGCAGCACAAGGCAACGGACTGCCGCGAGATCAATATCTCGATGGATCCGAACGATCACATGATCTACGGCGGCAGCAGCGGCGGGGTCGGATCGTTTACGGCAGCCTGGCAGCATCCCGATTATTTCCGCCGGGTGTTCACCGCGATCGGAACGTATGTGGGAATGCGCGGCGCCGACATGTATCCCACCCTGATCCGAAAGACCGAGCCCAAGCCGATTCGCCTGTTCCTGCAGGATGGCGCGCTGGATACATGGAATCCCCTCTTCGACAACTGGTACACCCAGAACCGGTCGATGGAGGAATCGCTTAGCTTTGCCGGATACGACGTGAACCACTCGTGGGGCCTGCTCGGGCACGAGGGCTCGCACGCAAACTCGATCTTCCCTGACGCCATGCGGTGGCTCTGGCGAGACTATCCCAAGCCTATCGAATCGGGAACGCCTGCCAACAGCA
>Ga0316231_1003588_pt1 | contig 13514 bp, 18 predicted proteins | sample TBH18027metaG_FD_206002 | JGI IMG/M metagenome (GOLD analysis project Ga0316231, IMG submission 206002) | Freshwater microbial communities from Trout Bog Lake, Wisconsin, USA - TBH18027 | ecosystem: Environmental > Aquatic > Freshwater > Lake > Hypolimnion/Profundal zone | place: USA: Wisconsin...
CCTTACTTCACTGTAGCAGCAGCTCCTAATATTCTTTATACATACAACACAGAATTACAAGAATTAAATTACGAGCTGTACGGTACATTTGAAACTTCTGCAACCGACCCGTTAAGTAGTAGTAGTTTTATATTAAAAGGTCTTTACGATAACAGTTATTATGTTATTGACAATTATTCTTCTAACAAATTCGTCTCCACATTTGACCCGGATGGCTTATTAACAAATAAAGTAGCTTTAACCGCTTTTGATTCCACTATTACAAGCGAAGTTATTGTAAATGCTGAACTTATAACTAAAAATTCGACAAATTATATTATATTAAAAACAAGAAACAATGCCACTTCTTGTTGTTATAGACAATTTTTAACAAATGGTATTTTAGTAAGTTCAGTTTCTGCTGCTAACTTTAATAACTTTGTTCTTGACTTTGACGGCAAACCCTCGTTTTATAATTCAGATTGGTTATCTTCAAAAAGTCTAGTCGCTGTTAATGGCTGTGTAGATAGTAATAATAATGTGTACACTCTCAGTGGTGGAATACTGTATAAAAACAATACAGGTATATTAACTGTTGCATACCCGGAACACATTAATTGTGATAAAAACGACAATGTTTGGATTACTTACAACAAAACTCATTTAGCTAAGATTAATAGTAATGGAACTATACTCTGGTCAAAGCAAATTAATACTAGTGATTCCTTAGTATATGATCAACCTACAAACAATAGGGTAATTAATTTTATAGCCGAACTTAATAGTAATAATGTGTTACAGTACTACGGCTTAGTATTAGATGGTAAGTCTCAAACTGTATATAAAGTTGATGCAAACGGCGTATTAATAAGCAAAGTAGCTGTACCAAACTTAATACCAAATGGAGATGTTACAGGGTTTGATTATCAAAGAAAGTTTGTTGCACCTTATGTTAATTCCCAAGGTATAAGAGCAAACATTGTTACTCAAGATCCTACTTTAACTACACCGGTACCTACCTACTTTACCCTTAGCTACAACACAAACTTGTTAGCCCCTGGTTGGCATCACTTTGCAGTCACCGTCAGTAATAACAATGTAGCATCTTTATATGTAGATGGTAATATAGTTAATAGATCTGTTTGGAAATCACGTCTTCCAAGTGAAAAAGCTAATTTACGTACTATATACAACTACAAAAATAACCCGCAAATAACTATTGGAGCTAGTAACTTCAAAAACTCTACATTAAACGAATGGATAGGTTTACCTGATAGATATCTGTACAACGGTAGAATTGCAGATATACGTTTTTATAACATAACACTTACTCGTTCTGATATATTAGCATTATCTAATCATTATCAGTATAATCAATTTAATAATTTTGACTGGTTAATACCAACAGGGTTACGTGGTTATATTGAAGAAATTGAAAGATTCTTCTTACATAGATTACCCGGTGCTAAATCTCAATTTTTTGATATAAAGATTAAAAACTCTGGTATACTTGCACCTTCTGTGCAAGCTATAGTAGAGAATAATATACAAACCGCTGTTGCTAATATAGCTCCAGCATATGCTCAATTGCGTAACATAATTTGGGAGTAAATAACATAACACATGGGTTCTGTAAGCTTATATAATAATAGTTCTACTTCAGGGGGTACACTTAGTAACTCTGTATCTATTCACTTTGATGATTATGTAGGATCTTACGGTGCTACCATTCTTAATAATATAGTAGTTACAAGTACTACTACTAGTTATGTAACAGATTCTTCAGAGTTTCCTAATAACGCACAAGCTGTAGCATCTTTCGGTGGTTATACAGCAACGGATAATGAAAGTATTTATAGTTATAGCGTTGAAGCTACTGCTCAAGTAACGATTAATAATTTAAGAAGACAGCCTAGCGGAGACTGGGTAGCAGATAGTGTTGTAGTAGCTCCTGGTGGAACGTATTACGGTGTTAATTTCGGTGGGGGTGTGACGGTTTCAGGTAATGCAACCCCTGAAGGTGGTATATATGGTTTTGATTCAGGTAGTTCTAACATATCTGCTACTGTAAGCTGGTCAACACCAGCTGCACCAACAATTGCATGGGATGGTGGTAGTTTTCCTTCCAACTACACAGTCAATTCTGGTCAAACATACCGTCCAGGAGCCAATGCATATTCGGGTGCTAATGCATTAATTGCTATATTAATTGACAAGTCTTACGATGGTGGTAGTACATGGGTACCGTGGGCAGAAGTCCCATATAGCTATGTTTCTTCGGCTGATAATACTGGTAATAATTCTACTGATACCGGTTCTGGTAACACTACTGTATTATGGCGTGCTCAAGCGCAAGACTCTTATGGTCAAGTAACTACCATATATCAGACTATAAACGTTAATGCTTACCCAACAGTTTCTTGGGGTACATTACCGAGTAGTTCTCCAGTAGTAGGCACTAGTTATAGTATTACAGCTAATGGTAGCGATATTGATACAGCTTCTTGGGGTAGTATAGCTAGTACTGACATACAGGTATTATTTCCAGGATTCGGTAGTTATACAGATTTAGCAAACGACCCAGGCAGTACAGCAAGTTACAGTTCTACTTGGGATCATGGTACAGGTAATTACGTATTTAGGGCAAGTTCAACCGATAATAATGGGGCAACCAGTTCGTACATTTATTATACCGTTACAGTAGTAGGCCCAACACCTACACCGACAGCTACTACAACACCATCTGTAACGCCTACACCCACTAGCACGCCGGCATCAACACCGTCCCCTACCCCTACTAGTACCCCGCGTGGTACGCCTCCTGCAACACCGGCAGCTACACCTACTTCTACTCCGGCTTCTACACCACCTGCTACTCCGACTCCTTCGGTAACACCGCTGCCGTCTAATACGCCGGCTCCTACTGTTACCCCTGCAGCCACAGTAACCCCCACAAATACACCGTCTTATACTGTTACCCCTAGTGTTACTCTTACACCTGGTATCACTCCTACTCCTACAAGTACTCCGACTAGTACTGTAACACCTACCCCTACTGTAACCCCACCACCTAGTGTTAGTGGTACACCTGGTGCATCTCTTACTCCAACACCTACCCCTACAGGAACACCGGCAGTTACGCCTACCCCAACAGTAACTCCGGCTTCTACTCCTGGACCAACAGTAACTCCTACAATTAGTATAACGCCTTCTGTTACACCTTCTACAGGTGTGCTGGCAGCTTATACGCCTTGGACAGTAGCTACAACAAATTCTCCAGTATGGGTACAGTCAGTGTATCCAATCAGTAAAAACGTTACAACTTATGGTATTAATTGGGGAGATGGTTCAGGTAATTCCTACTACGGTACACTTTCAGGTTATACATCATATACTTCTTTACCAAGTAGTAGCAATTTCTTTTTATACAATTATACATTACCTATATCAGCAAATATAGGCTACACAGTAACTGTTGCAGCTTTAGCAGGTATTGGTGGTGTGCCTCGTGTATTAACTAACAGGTTTTACATTGATGCTACTTTACCTACTTACTCAACAGTTAATTTTTATGACCCAACAATAGATACGCCTGTATTACCGTGGAAATTAAACGATATTAAAATAGGTTCAAACGAATGGGCAGTAGCAGGTACCATAAACAATAGTTTACAAAAAATACAAGATAATTTTGACTATTTACAAAGTGTATCTCAAATTCTTTCTCTTAATATTAATTTTAATTTAGTAGAGTGGACTGGTATTTTAAATCAAAGCAATACAACCCCTCTAACAGGGTATGCATGGAGAACAACTATACCTGGATTAAATGACGGCCTATTTAATACATATAATAGTGTAAGCGCAATAGGTTTTGCAGACGGTACTGTAAAAGACTTTAAATCTTATAGATTTACAAACAATTCAGCTCCGGATTACTATAATTATATTGCGTTTGCTGGGTTAGGTAGTAACCCTGACTACATACAGGTACGTACTAATGACTATTACAACACTTTAGTATTGAGTGCAGCAAATATTGGTAGTTTTAACATGCCTAACTTTAATAGCTTAAGCGCTATTGATTCTTATAATGATGAACTTTTCATACTTGACACAGATACAGTATACAAGGTCGATCTTAACATAAACGACGGCATATTAACCCCTATTGCCCAAGTAGGTGGAGAGTATGGTACAAGAAGTAATAATATAGGTTTCAATAACCCTGTAGAAATTAAAGCTTGGAACGCTAAAATTTATGTAGCGGATAGCAATAACAGCTGTGTTAAAGTTTACAACACCGCACTAGGTTGGTTAAGTACTCTTTACACAAGTCTATTAAGTGCATATAGTGTACAACGTATTGAAGTAAATAGAGCCAACGAACACGTATTTGTATTGGCGCAAACATTTGCTCCGGTGCCACCTATTGTAACGTATTCTACAACCATATCTGCTTCTTCTGCAACAGGTAACATGTATCAAATTAACTTTGTACATGACGGTTTAAGACTAAATGATAGTACATCATCTGGTATCAGTAATTCGTTTACTTTATATGGCTTAATTTCTGGTGGTACATATTATTCCCCATTAACAGGCGCCATTTGGTCTAATGCAAGTTTACCGTATCAGCAATATGGTTCTATACCAGATACACAAACAGTTAAGTATGCCGCAGCATCTGGTTTAAATTATACAAACTTTGCTGTACAAGCTATAGGTTTAAGTGGGTTTAATTCAGCGCTTTCTAACGGTACTCCTACACCAAACATATATGCTTTTAAATCTCCGTATGCTATATTTGAGTTAGATCAAAAGAGTAATCTAATTAATGCTTTCCCTGTACCAAACAACACTGCTTATATTTTACCTTCAGGTAACATACAATCAAATGATGTTATTAACAAAATGGTAATTGATCCAACCGGTGCGTTTCTTTATTTAATTACCCCTTATTACATATACAAATATCTTACAACAGGTAAAGCGCTTAACAAAATAGTATTCCCAGACTTTGATACTTTAGGTGGTTTTGAATATCTAAAAACTGGGTTTATTGATGACCGGTTAAACTTTTTCTTAGCTACTAATACTAGAATATTCAAATTTGTTGATTTACCTACAACTCTTAATCTGTACGATACAATAGGAGTTAATGCTTTGTTTACGCCTTTATCTGCTTGTTTAATTGATAGTAATGAATTTATACAAGACTGGGTTTATAATAAGAGCTTGTTGCGCATTATTCAAAACCATGAAATACTTTATAAAGCAATTGAAGGAAAGTATTACATTAATCTTGATAGTAACGGCAATCTTATTATACCTAATACAAGTACAACAAGTATATGTTTAACTTCATTTGTGCCTTCAGATATATCTGAAGTGTTCTCTATAAACGATAGTTATTTTGTACACAGTAACGAATTAGTTACTAGTGATGTAATTAACCGTACGTTAACAAACATATATATTTTACAAAACGATATACTTAATTTGGTTACACCGAAAAAAGTAAAAGCTTTACCGAGCTATACTAGCAACAACCTTTAAGGGGTAAAACCTTTTTGAAAGTCAAATTGCAACTTACGTGTATCAGCTTCCAGTATACGTAGTACTGTTTGATTTTCTTTCACATTGCATTTCCAAAATGCTTGTTTGTGAGCTTCATACACGTTTATTGCATTCACGCCTGTTTCTTTTAATACAATTTGTTCAGTTGTATTTTCGTCATAAATGCCTATAATAGCAATATAAAGTTTGTTCATGTATGTTGCAAAATATTTATTTAATCCGTACATAAAGCAAGTGGAAAATTATTTTAAATAGGTTATACTATACCAGTCAATATGAGTACTACATCAAAAAATACTATCGTACGTGAGTTCAATAATCGCACTATTGGTAAGAAGCCAGCTTCACAGCGTTTAGCAGCTGCATTTGCATCAGCTGAACGTCAAATTAACCTTTCAAGGTTTAGTGTTGTAGGTTTTAATTCCCAATATAGCCAAGTATACCTAAAGCCACGTTTTTATAACGTTCGCGATTCAAAGGGACGCTTTGCTAAGCCATCGAAATCACGCCGCTAAGTTATAACCCTAGGGGTCTTATGCAAATAACATAAGACCCCTTTTTTATCGTAGATGGAAGTAAATTTTAAAGCTATAGCGTTTGAATTGTCATATAGTAGTATGCAAATAGATGCTATTTATGCTGGATTAGGTATGTTAAATAGTTCAAAATTTAAGATTTCTGTAGCCGATCTTAATAAATATAATAACAATACGTTTCTCCCTAGTTTTACTGAATGGATACAAAAAGCAGATAAAAAATTAATAATTGTATTTGATAAGCATTTTATACCTGTAAATGAAAATTTTAATGATTGGGAACTGTTGCAATATTAAACTATGAATTTGACATTGATTGGCAATGTTAACGAGCTAACGGCTGTTGAGCAAAAAGCACTATATACAGATGGTGCAGATATATACATGGGAGTGTATTATCTAGTTGCAGATATTGAGTATTTTACTCAGAGTGGTAAAGAGGTAATACCTAATTCTCCAGCATTACGGGCACTTTCAAGTAGTGCAAATGTAAAATGGGTAGTTACAAACTTTCGTGGAAAAAGAGTAGCTTTTGGGTCTTCTACAGCAAATTAAAGTTGCACTTGTTTAATTAAGTACCATACTAGGTACTATGAATAAAGCATTTTTACGTAGACAGGCAGCTTCTCAATGGAAAGACTTACAATGTGGTATTTGGGAACGATGGGATTATCGTTGCTGTTACCTTGTTATTCGTCAGCTCGATAACGGTAAATTTAAACCTATGATCGGGGCTATGGGAGATTTAAGCATGCCTGGGGCAGATTTACCACCAGAAGGTTATCATCAACTTAGTACTTTAGAAGAAGCAAAAGAATTTTTACACAAATATGTTGCCTATATTCGTGAAGTATGGGATAAAGAAATTATAGCTAAAAAAGCATAGTTAATTACAAACGACATTATGACAACTCATCAAATACTATATGCTACATTAGTTTGGGCAATAGTGATTATTTTTCTCTATACTTTCATTAGCTGGAAACACGTAAAAGAGTGTTATGCAATGTGGTTCACAAGAGAGTATTGGACCAATTATAACACTATTGAATGTGTATCCTGGGCTGCTAAAGCAATTATTATTATACCAGGTTTAATATTTGGTATTAATATTTGGCAATTTTATTATTTAACACTTATTACAAGCGCAACTTTAATATGGGCAAGCCGTAAAAAAGCGTTGCCTACATTAGTTGGTTTCAATACTATGTGGTTATGGCTCAGTATGATGGTACTAGCTCAACATTTAATACACTAAAGTGCAAACATTTTTACCATATTCAGATTTTAAAAAATCAGCTGAATGCTTAGATGTTAAACGTCTTGGCAAGCAGCGCGTTGAAGTATTACAACTTCTCAACTCTTTTCACAGACCTAACTACAAAGGTTGGAAAAACCACCCTTGTAGAGAAATGTGGCGTAATTATGAAAATGCATTAGCATTATATGGTATGGTAGTTTGTGAGGTTTGGAAAGAACGTGGCTATAAAGATACATGCTATGAAAAGATAGGTGTTTACTACGATAAATCCAAACCTACTACGCTTCCTTGGTGGTTAGGTAATAAAGATATACATTTATCACATCAATCAATGCTAATACAGAAATATCCGGAGCATTATAGGCAGCAATTCCCTGATGCTCCAGATAATTTAGAGTATATTTGGCCTTCCAGTAATCCCGATACCTTCCGTACATTAAACAGTAAATAATAACGTATGAAAACACTCATTATTATTCTCGTTCTCGCAGCAGCAGGCTTCTTAGCTTATAAGAAATTCTTCGCTAAGAAATCCGCTACATCAGCAGCTCCTGCAACTCCAGCAGCTCCTGCAACTCCAGCAGCTCCTGCAACTCCAGCAGCTACTAATTCAAATCAGCAACAGCAATAATTAAAAATAGTGCTTGATCTTGATCTTAATTGATTAAGCACTATAATTCTTTTCGTTCTTTAAATACTTTGTAAGTTTAATCGCTTACATTAACAAAGACTCTTCTTTAAATGAGCCTGAACCCTGCGCGTTGTTAATGCTCCCGTGCATTAACGTATACCTTCGCGGTGTATCTATAGTAAAAGTACAGGGCTGTAGAGTTTTCATAAAGGCACTTTTTTTATTAAAAATTTATTAACAACTATAATATGGATCCTAAAATACAAAAACTTATTGAATTAGGTATTTTTACAGACCCTAACACAGTAAAAAAAGAAACTCAGCGTAATCGTTTTGGTATAATGGTATGGGACCACAAAACAGGTGGTTCATGTCAAGTACTTTCAGGAGATAGTTTTAACGAAGCAAAGCAGTATATGGCACTGCCTGGACATCGCTCTGGTATACGTAAGTACGGTTTTAGAGGTTAATTAAACGTATGGAAAAAGAGTATAAGTATCACTATCTTTATAAGACAATTTGTACAGTAACTAAAAAAGAATATATAGGCGTACATAGTACAGACACAATTGAGGACGGGTATTTGGGATCTGGTTACCTATTAACAGAAGACATTAAAAAGTATGGCAAAGAATATTTTTTACGGGAGATTATAGCATTTTTCGATGATAGAGAAACTCTTTTAAAGAAGGAAAGAGAACTCGTAGATGAAAACTATATAGGTAGAGTAGATACCTATAATTTAGTTAAAGGTGGTAACGGCAATGTTTATATTTCAGAAGAAACTATAGCCAAAAGACTTAAAACACTGCAAAAAAGCTATAAGCGTTTCCCAGAACTTTTAGAGAAAAATAGAAAAAACGCACTACTTGGTGCAAAGCTATCTAAAACACCTGAAGCTAGAGCTAAACAAAAGAAAACTCTTCAGGAAAGAGGTCATCAAAAAGGAGAAAAGAATAGTCAGTACGGTACACGTTGGTATAACGATGGTTTTAAAAACGTTAAAATACCTGCAGGGGTTGTACCTGCACCTAACTTAATAAAAGGTAGATTACCTTAAATTAAGGCTTTTTTTCTTGAGCTTGCTTAGCAGCTTCTTGAGCTTGTTGCTCTTCTTGTAATTTTTTTTGGATTTCAGCTTCAGTTGGTTTTGGAGCTGTTTTAACCACGTTACGACCGAATCCGAAAACGCTGCTTGATGTGTTTGGCATAATAACATTACTTACAACACTAGTTGATTATTCAATAATCCTGTATAAAATATAATAACAATGAATAGTATTGTGTTATTCTTTTTAATAACCATTTTAGCTTTAGCATTTGTGTTTGCTCCTATATCTTTAATATGGTCGCTTAACACGTTGTTTCCTACTTTAGCAATACAATACACCTTTAAAACATGGTGTGCATCTTTTTTTATAGTATCTCTGTTTAGTGCGTCAGCTCTTAAGTTAAATACTAAACAACAATAATCTTTGGCGTACTTGGGTGGTTAGTGGGTGTTCAGGGTGTTTCCAAGTACGCCAATTTTATTATATCCAAAAGAATAAATGCGGGAGAGATAGTAAATATAAACGTGTCAAGCTTTAACTCACGCATATCTACTCTACAAGAAATACATTGCTGGAAAGGTTACCGTAAAATGGGCACCAAAATGAAAGGTGGTAAGCGCGTTAACAATTGTGTAAAGATAAAGGAAGAAACAACTGATACAAAATCTTTAAAAGAAATAACAACAGATTTTTTAAAATATGCAAAACACAAGCTAGGTTATAAAAATAAAGTTAAAATTGTTCTTAATAATGATAAAAATAAAGTAGAAGAGTTAAGAGCAATGGCTTGTTATAGCCCAGGAGAAAATAATATTTGGGTATATATAGGTAAAAGAAATACAGCTGATATCTTACGTTCTTTAGGACATGAATTAGTACATGCAAGACAAAATGAAACCGTTAAAGACAGAGCTATTGATGGTAAAACCGGTTCAGCAGATGAAAATGAAGCAAATTCATTAGCGGGGGTAATGTTAAGAGAATACGGTAAAGAGCACCCTGAAATATACAACTAATATGTCTTTTAATTCATACGCCAATAAAATAAATACAGGCCTTCTTGAAGAGGAAAGATATAACATAAAAGTAAAAGTACCTGTACAATTTAAATCTCGTCTACAAGTAAGAGATTGGCTTGAAGATACTAACTTTCCTGGTACTAGTGCAGATACAGCTTTAAGATCTTTTATTGCCCAAAAGGCACGTAAAGCAGGTATACCTGAAAATGAAATAGGCCTATTAATATGGTATGCAAGAAATAATAATCCAATTATTAAAGTTGTACCTAAAGTAGAACCAATAATACGACTTCCGTATAAAGACGACTAAATAATACTATGCCCTGGAAAGTACGTGGAAAATGCGTTTATAAAAAAGACACCGGTAAAAAAGTCGGTTGTACGAAAGGTTCTGTAAAAAAGTACCTTGCTGCATTACACATAAACGCACATGAATCAAAAACAGGAATAAAACCCTTTAAACAGTTTTTTGGAGAAAACTTACCTATGGGTGGTTATGCTTCTAACATGCCTACAATGAATGGGGATCAAACAGGGGTAGAAGAAGGAGAGTATTCACAAGACACCGGGGATGAAATATCTTTAAATGATAGTGCTAGTAAAGATCAAATAGTAAATGACATTATTGATGACTTAGAAGATCTTAAAACTCATGATTGGTCAAAGCCTTTAGATTCTGATTTAATTAAAGCAATGGCTGATTCTTTAAGAGAAGTAGGTATAGAGCCTACTGATTTTGATGCTGCTATGAATGCCTCTCCAGACAAACAAGAACAATACCTTATTACAGGCCCAAGTTCTTGGAAAGGTGGTAATGGAGCTTTGAATGATTTAAAATCCATTTTAGCTGGTAATGAACCACAACCGGTAGATGAAGAAGAAAGTAATCCAGCTGCAGACCTACCTATGGGTACTACTAGTATGGGTGATTCGTTATCTCAAGAAAATTTTATAAATCATAAAGGACCAGGACGCCCTGGAGACAGTAAGCGCCACGGTATTAAAAAGCATGCAAGTTTAAGCTCTTTAGATAAAATAGTACATAGTAAAACAGCAAGCCCTCGTAAAAAGCAATTAGCTCATTGGCAAGCTAATATGCGTAGAGGCAAAGCAAAACGTAGATAATTTGTTATAATAGTGTAAAATACTATTATGAAGAAAATACTCGTAATGGGACTGCCTGGTGCAGGCAAAACAACTCTATCTTTAGAGTTAGCTAAGCTATTAGGAGCTACACATTTTAATGCCGATGAAATACGCAATGAAATTAATAAAGACCTTAAGTTCAGTGTTGCAGACCGTCTTGAACAGGCTAGAAGAATGGGCGTGTTGTGCGATATTGTTTCTCGCTCTAATAGCTTTGCGATTGCCGATTTCGTATGCCCTACACCGGAAACTAGACAGGCATTCGGAAAAGCATTCGTAATCTGGGTAGACAGAATTACAGAAGGCAGATTTGAAGATACAAACAAAATGTTTGTACCCCCTGCTGAGTATGATGTAAGAGTTACAGCTGAAGGTACACCTTTGTTTTGGGCTAACAAAATTAAGAACATTATACAGCCTGCATTTGATCCTAAATTACCAACAGCGTTTATGCTCGGTCGTTATCAACCTTTTCATAACGGTCACAAAGCTCTTATTTTAGAAGCTCTCAATAGGGTAGGTCAAGTATGTATTGCTATTAGAGATACTAAAGGTACAGATGAAAAAAATCCGTTTGATTTAGATGAAGTAGAAGGTAATATTCGTACTGGTATGAAAGGCTATGAGAGTAAGTTCACTATTGTTAGAGTACCAAACATTACTAATATATTTTATGGTAGAGATGTCGGATATAAAATAGAACAAATTGATTTAGATAAAACCTTACAAGAGATATCAGCTACTAAAATACGTAACGAACTTAAGGTATAAGTGGATTTATATCATAAGTATACGTAATGCGTAATACGTATAAGATTTTAGCTGAATTATACAATGGTTTACAAGGAAAACCTTATGAACCAGAGAGAACTGTACGTCAAGTGCCATTTACAGATGATGAGTACAGAGTATTAAGTAAGCTTTTTGACTTTCGTAGAAAAAAATCTAACTCTAATGAGCTAATGAGAATTTATGCACCAGGAGAGGTTGAAACGGTATTAAAGTATTCTGATAATACGTATGTTTTAATGCTTGATGAAGGGCGTGGTATTGTTAAGCATGAGTATAATCACTTTTACGATCTTACAAAGTACTTGCGTCAAATATATAAAGCCAATAGAGATGCAGATAAAGAACAATCCATAGAAGGTCCTGATTTGCCTGCTGGTGTTACACAAGGTGGTCCTAGTCACCAAAGTCAATCATAATAATAAAGTGCAACAGTTTAAAAAAGCCGTGCGCGGGTAAATATTGTACCCACATATATTATGGCTAAAGTTTTGTTTATACTCAAACGTAGAGAAGATTACAATGGTGTAGCACACTCTCAAATTGGTTTAAGCACAGGACTCTACAATTCTGCATGCTTTGTAAACAATATGCTTAAAGCATATAATATAGAGTCTAATTTAGTTGTAGTAGTAGATAATAATGATATAGATAGAGAAGTTACTAAGTATCGCCCTACACATGTTGTTATTGAAGCTTTGTGGGTAGTGCCTACTAAGTTTGATGTACTACAAAAATTACATCCAAATGTAAAATGGATTGTACGTTTGCATAGTGAGTTACCGTTTATGGCAGGAGAAGGTATGGCAATGGACTGGATAGGAGATTACTCGACTTATAAAAATGTAATAATAGCTTGTAATGCTCCTAGAATGTATAAGGAAATACAGAATTATTTACGTATAAAAAATAATTGGTTAAAAGAAACATCGAACAGCAAAGTTATATATTTGCCAAACCATTACCCAGGCTTTTATAGGGCGCCTAAACCTATAGACTATAATAAAGAAATAGTAAATGTAGGTTGTTTTGGAGCAATAAGGCTATTAAAAAACCATTTAGTACAAGCATTTGCTGCAATTGATTTTGCAAACAAAATAGGCAAAAAACTACATTTTCATATTAATGCAGGGCGTATAGAAATGAAAGGTGAACCTGTATTACATAATTTGAAAGGGCTATTTTTACAATTACACGATAAAGGGCATGAATTAATTAATCATGAATGGACACCTAGAGAAAATTTTGTCAATCTTTGCGGTCGTATGGATATAGGTTTACAAGTAAGTTTTTCAGAAACATTTAATATTGTAGGAGCTGATTATATATCAGAAGGAACACCAATAGTAGGAAGTTCAGAAATACCTTGGTTAAAGAATGAGTGGTTTTACGAAACTAATTACTGTGCAGATCCTACTGATAGTCAAGATATTACAGCAAAATTAATAGATGCTTATTACCACCCAGCTAGAAATGTAAATCAGTGTCAAAGATCTTTAAAAAAATATTGTAAAGAAACAG
>Ga0316231_1003594_pt1 | contig 13499 bp, 10 predicted proteins | sample TBH18027metaG_FD_206002 | JGI IMG/M metagenome (GOLD analysis project Ga0316231, IMG submission 206002) | Freshwater microbial communities from Trout Bog Lake, Wisconsin, USA - TBH18027 | ecosystem: Environmental > Aquatic > Freshwater > Lake > Hypolimnion/Profundal zone | place: USA: Wisconsin...
CACAATCCGCCCGCCGACACCTCGCGCCAGCAACCCCGGGCGTCCCACTTTGCAAAGGTCTGCTGGGCCAGCCGCAGCCAGCTTTCAGCGGGCGCGCGAAAATCCGCTTGTAGCACCGGGGTTTTCAGGATTTTGCCGCATCGCCATTCCCGCTCTGGACGGATTTGGAACAAATCGTGCTGGCAGATGGATGCGCGGACGAATTGCGCTTGCAATTCGCCGTCATTGAATCATCACACGCATTTTATGCCAATATTTGCCTATACTGCCCGCGAAACGGCCTCTGGTCGGGAGATCCGCAATAGCGTCGAAGCGCTCTCCGAACAGGCGGCCATTGCCGCGCTGCTCAACCGCAACCTCTTGGTGGTGGAAATCAAGGAGAAAATGGCCAAACGCGGCCAGACCAAAGGCGGCCGGGTGCAACTGGCCGACTTGGTGATGTTTACCCGCCAATTGGCGACGATGATTGACGCAGGCATCGCCATTGTGCAATCGCTGCAGGCACTGGCCGAACAGACCCCCAATAAAGTCATGCGCGATACCATCAGGGACGTCTGCTCCCGGGTGGAGGCCGGGGACAGTTTTTCCGAAGCGCTGATCCGGCATCCCAAGTCGTTCAACCGGCTGTATGTTTCCATGGTGGGCGCCGGCGAAAAAGGCGGCTTGCTGGCCGAAATTCTGGGCCGGCTGGCCACCTATCTGGAAAACACCTCGCGGCTGCGAAAAAAAGTGAAAATGGCTCTGATGTATCCGACCGTGGTCACGGTCGTGGCCATCGGCATCACGATCTTCCTGCTGGTCAAGGTTATTCCCACCTTCAAGGATGTTTATTCCGGTTTCGGGGCCAAATTGCCGGGGCCGACCGAATTCTTAATCAATATAAGCGAGCTGATGCAACACTATCTGCTGGGTATGCTCTTGCTTGCCGGCGGCGCAATTTGGGGGGGGCTGTACTTCATCACCACCAAGCAGGGCCGCGAATTTTGGGACACCCAGCGCATCAAGCTGCCCATTTTTGGACCAATCGCCCATAAAATCTGCCTCGCCCGGTTCACCCGCACGCTGGCCTCGCTGGTCCGCAGCGGCGTGCCCATTCTGGAAGTCCTGCAAATCGTCTCCCAAACCGTCGGCAACACCGTCATGGAAAAAGCCATCAAAGCGTCCGCCGCCGACATCGAACGGGGCGAAGGCATCTCGGCGGCGCTGGCCAAACACCCCGTGTTTCCCACCATGATCATCCGCATGTTGAGCGCCGGCGAACAGACCGGCAATATTGACAACATGCTGGAACGCGTGTCCGACTTTTTGGATGAGGAAATTGAATCAACGCTTTCGGGTCTGATGTCCCTGATTGAACCGCTGCTGATCGTCTTTCTCGGCGTGGTCATTGGCGGCATGGTCATCTGCATGTTCCTGCCTATTTTCAACTTGGCGAACATTGTCAACGGCGGGCATTGACCCCGCGCCGCCGGATGATTGGGGAAGCGGGACGGCGGGATTGCGGGACAGCGGGATTGCGGGATTAATGGATTGCGGGATTAATGGATTGCGGGATTAATGGATTGCGGGATTAATGGATTGATGGATTGATGGATTGATGGATTGATGGATTGTTGGATTGTTGGATTGTTGGATTGTTGGATTGTTGGATTGGCCTGCGAGCCATATCATCCAACGATCCCTCACGCCTCACGCCTCACGCCTCACGCCTCACGCCTCACGCCTCACGCCTCACGCCTCACGCCTCACGCCTCACGCCTCCACCGTCTTTATTGGCTGCGGCTGGAACACCTTCATCTTCGGCCAGCGGGTTTGGATTTGCTGGGCAAACCAGGCGCGCGCCCCGTCATCACCGTGGCCCAGCAGCACCGCCCGCGGCGACACTTGGCCGACGAACTCCAGCAAGTCCTGCCGGTTGGCATGCGCCGTCAAATCGAAATCCAGCATGTCGCAACGCTTGGTCACCCGGCCCGCACTGGGGCTGAACACGAAGGTCTCGCCGGCCTTGGCCGCCTTGAGCCGGCCCGCCGGCGAGTCCGGGTCCGCGTAGCCCACGAAGAAGATGCTCTGCCGTTCGTCGCCAATCATGCGCGCCGCCAGATCGTGCGCCGCCGTGTTCTCGCTCATCATGCCGGCGGTAATCACAAAAATTTTCCCGCCGCTCAATTTCAGGTTTTCCGCCGCGCCCTTCTCCAGCACGATCAGTTGCAGCGCCTCGTTCAACTGCAAGGCGGTGTGCTGCCGGTGCGTGCGATGGGCCTCGATGTCGTAAATTTCCGTGAACACCCGGCCCAACCCGCCGATATACACCGGCTGTTTTTTCAATTTGCCTTCCTGCATCAGCAGCGCCAGCAGCGCCAGGATTTCCTGCGTGCGCCCCAGCGCAAAGGCCGGGATCATCACGCAGCCCTTCTTTTTTTGCGCCGACTGAATGGCCGCCACCAGCCGCTCGATTTCGCTCACCCGGGAAAAGCCTGGCGCCAGATCCCGGTTGCCGCGCGTGGTCTCCATGATCATCACATCCGCCTTCACGTCCTCAAACCGCGCGCCTTTCAAAATGGTCTGGTCGTGGAAACACACGTCGCCCGTGTAAAACAGGGTCTCGTTCTTCCCGCGCAATAATATGCCGGCCGATCCGAGCGTGTGGCCCGCGTCGAAGAATTCCAGCGTGGGCGACGGCAGACCCGCGCGCGCTTTCCGGTACGCTGCCCAGGCGATTTCGCGGTTGTATTTGCAGCCCTGGAAAAAGGGCGAGATTTCATCCAGTTCGTCGTGCGTGTAGAGGGGATAATCCCGGATGCCCAGCTCGTCGCGCTGATGGGTCATCACGTTCACCGAATTGTGCAGCACGCGCTCGACCAGCAGGTAGCTCAACTCGGTCATGAGCACATGCGCCTTGGGAAAATGCCGCACCGCCACCGGCAGCGCCCCGACATGGTCGTGATGGCAGTGCGAGATGGCGATGGCGTCCAAGTCCTGGGTGCCGGCCTTGCCGAACTGGGGCAGGGCCGCGCGGCCCTCCAGCTTGGGGTGCATGCCGGCGTCGAGCAGAATGCGATGGTCATCCAGTGCCACCAGCCACGAACTCGCGCCAATGTCCATGTCCGGATTCAGGTTCAATACGTTCACAAGGCTTATTTAACCACAGATGGACACCGATGGACACAGATAAAAAAACGGACGGGACGAATGGATCATTGGATGGTTGGATAAAGGGGCCGCAATATTTCATGTAGCGCTGGCACACAGAGCTCGAATGGCGGCCAAGCGCCGCGTGCGGGCCGGGGTGTTAAAAGTCCGGGTTAGGAAACGAGTTGTGCCGGGAAGGCCCGCTGGCTGGCGAGCGCAAACTGGTCGGCATCACGCGTCATATCCAGACGCAAATCACCTGGGCGGATAGCGCCACACCCAGTCGCCCTGGTCCAGATCCACGGACGGCTTGGCACCCTTTTTGAAGACGACCACTCCGCCATCATCGGTTCCGTTCCAGCCGATGGAATACAAAACAAACCGGCCATCCGCTTCGCGCCGGTATTTCAATGGTTGGCCACCCATAACGTCATGCGGCACCTGGGCGATGAATTGTGGCCCGAGCGCGTCGAGCGCTTCGGGGAATTCGCCGCGGGCCAGCCGATAGCGCTCCAGCGCAATGGCCGTGCGGGCCAGATCAGCCGAGGCTTGGCCGTAGGCAAATTTCTTCGCGGCATTGCCCAGCGCAGGCAACACCATCCGTTCAAGCATGTTGAAGGGACTCGGCGATTTGACTTCCGCCGCCACCGCCGCATCGCCATGACGAGCCAATTCGGGGGAAAAAGTGCCTTGGGCCACATTTGCCACTGGCAGGTAATAATTCATCATCGTGTTGCCCGCGCGATATTGGTTTTGATAGAACCAGCCGGCTGGGATCAGCCGGGCGAGCAGTCCACCCGGCAGTCTGGGTTCGCTGTTATTGCCGTCGCCATCCCTGAAACCTTGCAGGTCATCCAATCTCTCCGGATGCTGGCGCAGCCGTTCCATTTCACGGTTTTGGCAGGCCATTTCGCTGCGAATACTCAACTGGTAAACCGCGGGAAAATCGAGTTTCGCCAGTTCCGCATTCAGCGCGGCCAGTTGCGGGTTCGACCATTTATGTTCCGCCAGGCCTTCCCAGATCGGTTGAAGCATGATTTGCACCATGGCGATGCGCACCAAATGCGAAATTAAAAACGGCTCGGTGCGGATTTTATCGGCCAATTGCAATCCAAGCCGGACATCGTCCAGCGCTTTTTCCGGCTGGCCGTTTTGCAGTTCGGCCACGCTGCGCAGGGACAGAACTCGGGCGCATTGCTTGAGCGGCGCCAGGTGCGGCAGCAAAATCATCGCCGGAGATTCGTGGTCGTAAGTCAACGGATATCGCGCAGCCGGCAACTGGCTGGCCGCGCGCAATTCCGCAATCACCGGGTCATACTTGCTCAACGCCAGTAATACGTCCGCCGCGGGCGAACCGGGTTGCGCGGGGACCGGGAATTCGTTGGTCTTGCTCGCCAGCTCGCGATAATAGCTCTGCCAGGCTTCCAAACTGGTGAACGTGCCTCGTGTTCGGTCGCCCCAGCCATTGGTCGGGTCATTGTAATTGTCGGCAAGCTCCATGCTCATGCGCACCACGAAGTTCGTGGGGCGTTGCTGGCTGGGAATTTCTTTGCCGTCGCGGGTCAGGAGCTGGCCGTAGCTGGTGAAAACAATGGGCGTCATGGCAAAATTCTGCTCTTCCGGCACCGGCGGCGGCACCAAGCTGGCCAGGTCAAAGTGTTCCCCTTTGGCCTCCCACTGCTGTTTGAACTGGTGCCAGGCGTGCCAGCCGCGCCAGTCTTCTTCGGCGTAAAACAAGGCCACGAGCGTGGCCAAGCAGGCGAGGGCGAAAAGGGAGCGTTGCCAGTGTTTCCTAATAAGCCAGCGCAGCAAGGGCCAAAAGACATAAATCGAGAGGAGGCAGGCCGTCAGAATGACGCCGGTCAAAATGCCCGCCGACCGACACCAATCAGACAGAGGCCGGTCGCAATTGATCAGCGCCACGATGAAATTCCCCAACATGATCGCGAACAACGTCACGGCCAGCCAAAGGACCAGCGCGGTTCTGCCGCGAAACGATTTTTTCCAGATGCTTTTGTGTTCTTCATTCATAAATTTCCACAGTTGTTGAAGGGCCAACGGCCTGGTTAATACCAGCATGGGGCAACGCCCCATGTCCGCGTGACCACCAACCCATAAGCGCCAACGGCGCGGCTTATCGGGCGCGACTGCCGGGCGCCCTCAAGACTCGCGAAGCGTCAAGTGCGGCGCTCCCCCGCCGCTTTTGCCCGCACGGCTGGCCCAGGAACCAACGAAATCCAACGCCCGTGCCAAAGCGCCAGAGGGCTGGCGCACTCCAAGACGCTGGCGCGACCGCCAAACGGCCTCCAAACTCGCGAAGCGTCTGCGGCGCGTTCACCGCCGCTTTCCCAACCCGGCTCACGCCGCCAACATTTTCACGCGTTCGCTCCGCGGCTTCGGAAAGAGCACCCGCTGCCGGTCGGCCACGGACACTTCCGCCGGGCCGATCAATTCCGCCAGCATTTTTTGCTGCTGCCGCAATTCCACCACCATCTCTGGTGGCGGCGGCGTGGTCTTTGCCGCCAGCACGGGCGACCGTTCCCGCATCGAAAAATTCAGTGCAACAATAGCCAGCCACACCGCCGCCAGTCCGGCCCAGGCCTTGGGATGCGGCCACAGGAGGGTTGCGAGCCAGGAATGACGAATGACAAATGACGAATGGCGAAGGCCCCGCGCTTCGCGCGCCGCCGCCAGAATTTCCGCCCGCCATTCGCCGGGCAGCGGCTTCAGCGGCTGGCCGCGCAGGCGTTGTTCAAATTCGGAGTCCATGGTTATTTAACCACAAAGAACACAGAACTCAGAGATGCAAAGTCTCCGAATGAATCCATTTTGGACTTTCCCCGTCTTTGCGTTCTTTGCGTTCTTTGTGGTTGATCCGGTTTTCATTTTATTTCTTCGTAGAGTGGACGCAGCCGGGCGCGCAATTTGTCTATCGCATAGCGATACCGGCTCGCCGCCGTGTTGGGCGGAATCTCGAGGGTGGCGGCGATTTGTTCAAAGGTCAGGCCCGCCCACAATTTGAGGTGCGCCACGGCGCGCTGCTCCGGCGGCAGTTCGGCCAGCGCGGCGGCCAATTCCTGGCGAAAGGTGGCATCATCCGGATCCGCCGCCGGCGCGAAGGGGGAAACCATTTCCCGGGCAAAATTTTCCCGCGTGCGCTCCCGCGTGCCCCGCCGGCGCAGCCGGTCAATGGCGGCGTTGTGCGCCAGCCGGAAGAGAAAAGCCCGCTCCTCGTGGACGCCGCGCAGCAGGTGTTCATCGCGGGCGAGCTTCACAAAGATCTCCTGAAGCAAATCCCGGGAGTCGGCTTCGTTCCGCGTCAGATTCAGGAGCAAGGCATGGAGCTGCTGCGCGTGTTCGTCGTAGAGCCGTGCGATGTCCAGTCCGGCGGGCATTTCCCTTATATGACGCGCCGGGCGGAGGGATTTGTCTAGCTTGTTTTCAAATTTCGGAGCGCGGCCGTCCTCGGCCGCAGCACTGCGCTTGCGACCGCTGGCTTCCGGCAATGCTCAGCGGCTGGGTGCTCCGTGCGCTGCTGCGCCCGGGACGGGCGCGCCCCGTGCGCCATTTGAAAACACACGCCAGGTCGTTTTCTTGGAATCGTGGTTTGACCTGCGGCGGGCGGCGATTTAAACTGACCGCTCATTTTAGGAATAAATCATATGAAAATCATTGTTTGCGACCCCATCTCGCCCAAAGGTATCGCGCTGCTGCAACGGCGCCCTGAATTCAATGTCGTCGTGCTGCCGAAACGCCTGCCCGAGGCGGAACTGCTGCCGTTGGTGGCGGATGCCACCGCGCTGGTGGTGCGCTCCGAAACCAAGGTGACGCGGAAGGTCATCGAGGCGGCCAAGCAATTGCGCGTGGTCGGCCGCGCCGGCGTGGGCGTGGACAACGTGGACATCGAAGCGGCCACGCAACATGGCACGGTGGTGATGAACACGCCCGGCGGCAACACGGTGACGACGGCGGAATTGAGCTTTGCCATGCTGCTGGCGCTCGCCCGCAAAGTGCCGCAAGCCCACGCCACGATGGTGGCCGGCAAGTGGGACCGCAAACTGTTTCAGGGCGTGGAACTGCAGGGCAAGACGCTCGGCGTGCTCGGCATGGGCCGCATCGGCACCGAAGTGGCCAAGCGCGCCCTGGCCTTCGGCATGCGCGTCGTCGCTTACGACCCCTATCTGACCGAAGAACGGGCCCAGGCCATCGGCGCCGAATTCGCGCCGGAAGTGGACCAGGTTTATCGCGAGGCGGATTTCATCACCGTCCACATGCCAGTGACCAAGGAGACGAAGGAGATGTTGAACGCCGCCGCGTTTGCCAAGATGAAGCCCGGGGTGAAAATCGTGAATTGCGCGCGCGGGGAGATCATCGCGGAAGCGGATTTGCTCGCGGCGCTGGCGTCGAACAAGGTAGCGGGCGCGGCGCTGGACGTATTTGCCGTGGAGCCGCTCCCCGCCGACCATCCCTATCGCCAGCAGGCGAATCTGATTCTCACGCCGCACCTCGGCGCGAGCACGGAGGAGGCGCAGGAAAAGTGCGGCATTGAAGTCGCCGAAGTCATCGCCGGCTACCTGCTCACCGGCGAGGTCCGCAATGCGGTGAACCTGCCCTATCTGGATGCCAAGACTTACGAACAGGTGAAACCGTATCTGCCGCTGGGCGAGGCGCTGGGCAAACTGCTCGCGCAACTCACGCCGGCCAGCGCCGACCGGCTGCACATCACCTACGGCGGCAATGCGCGGCATTTGCCCAACATTGATCCGGTTACTCGCGCGGTGCTCCGCGGCTTTTTGTCCACCAGCAATCTCAAGGACGTCAACAATGTCAACGTCCGCAGCGTGGCCCAGAGCATCGGCATCACGGTGGAAGAAAAGAAGTCGGACGAGCCGGTGACCTTCAACGAATGGGTGCATGTCCAGGTGTTCAGCAACGGGCGGAAATTGATTTCGGCCGGGGGCACTTTTTTTGGTTCGCCGAACAATCCGCGCATCGTGCGGTTGTACAGCCAGCCGGTGGAACTCCCGGTCACGGGCACGCTGCTGCTGCTGAACAACGCGGACAAGCCCGGCATGGTGGGCCACTTGGGCACCCTGCTGGGCCGGCACCAAGTGAATATCGCCAGCATGAGCCTGGGCCGCGACACGGCGGGCGGACAGGCCCTAACCGTTTTGTGCCTGGACAGCGCGCCGCCGCCGGCCATGGTTGAAGAACTCAAAAAAGACCATGACATCAGCAATGTCAAAGTAGTATGCTTGTGATTCGGTATTTGAACCAATGCCATGACTGTCAGTCCATTTAACCAAATGAAATTCACCGTGTTACTTTCCGCCGCGCTGATCGCCGGCGGTTTTTCGACGCTGGCCACCACCCAAAGCGTGGTGACCGGCACCAACGCCAATCCCGAAGCCGTGATGACCGCCTTGTTTGGCGATCCCACGCTGGTCAAAGCCAGCGGCTTCCAAATCAAACGCAGTGAGCTGGACCAAGTGGTCTCCCGCGAGAAAGCCAACTATACCGCGGCCAACCAGCAGGTGCCGAACGACCTGGAGATTATGAACCTGGAGAAGTTGATCGCCATCCGGCTGCTGACGCAGACGACCAATGCCGCCGATGCGGCGGCCGGCCAGCAGCGGGCCGATGCAAACTTCACCAATCTCGTCAAAACCTTCCCCTCATCGGATGCCTTTAACGAAAGACTCAAGCTGGCGGGCACGACGGTCGGACAATTGCGCGCCGAGCTCCTGCAATCGGCGGAGCTGGAGGCGGCGCTCAAACGCGCCTTGAACGTCAACCCCACGGAGCAGGATGCGCAGGATTATTACAACAAACATCCGGCCTATTCCGAACAGCCGGAAAAGGTGCATGTCCGGCATATTCTGCTGCTGACCATTGATCCGGCCACGCGTCCGTTGGCGCCGCTGACGACCAACACCATTGCCGCCAAACACCGGCAGATTGAAGAACTGCGCAAACGGATTCTGGCCGGTGAGGATTTCGCCGCGCTGGCCAAGCAATACTCCGAAGACCCGGGCTCCAAGGAAAATGGCGGCGAACTGCCGGAATTTTCGCGCGCCGATCCGCGCAACCCCATGGCCCCGGAATTTGAATCCGCCGCGTTTGCCCTGACGAACAATCAGGTCAGCGAGGTCGTGTCCACCGTGTATGGCTTCCACCTGATCAAGCTGCTGGAACGGATCCCGGCGAAGAAATTTGACTTCGCCGCCAAGGATCAGGAAATCAAGGATGGTTTGGCCCAACTCCAAATCAGCAAGCTCGTGCCCGCCTATCTGAAGAAACTGCGGGCCGAGCAGCAGGTGGAGATCGAAGATGCCGATTTAAAAAACCAGGATCAACAAATCCAAGTCAATCAGGCGGCCGCCGCCGCTGCCGCCGCGGATGCGGCGAGCAGCACGAATTGATGGCCTACCGGCCAACCGGCTCGGTTTCCGGCGTCGGCGCGCGGCGGGGCAAACCGTGGTGCCCGCGAGCGGGAAAACGCGCGGACCCAAGCAGACCCGACTTGAAATTGGAGCGCCCCCGCGGTTGGCGGAACCCTGTCCGCCCGGCCGGATCACAACTGGCTTGCCAAAACCGCGGCGCGCGGTCAACATTCAAAAAACACTATGAACATCAAGGTTGTCATTGTCATTCTGGCCGTGGCCTGTGCCGGCTTGGCCATTGCGCTGTTTGCCACCAAAAAGCAGGCGGGCGACCTGCACGCCAATGATGTCACCACCATCACTGAATTTTCCAATCAGGTGGCGGATGCGAAGGAGCATTTGCAGGAAGTCAGCCAGGTCAATCTGACCTTGTCCAACGATTTGGCCTCCAGCCAGCAGCAACTGGCGCTGGGCGCGGAACAAATGACGCAGCTGTCCAACAGCTTGGCCGCCGCCAACTCCACCTTGACTGAAACCAAGGCGGCGCTAAACGATACCAAGACTTCGCTGGCCGGCGCGCAGCAAATGGTCACCAATCTGAACAACCGCATTTCCGATTTGGAGGCTCAGAACAAAGTGCTGGACCAACAGGCGGAATCGTTGAGCAACACCCTTTCGCATTTGACCATGCAAATTGAGGACACCAAGAACCAGTTGGCCATCACCGAAACCAACGCGGCCTTCCTCCAGACCGAACTTCAAAAGCAACTGGCGCAGAAGGCCGAACTGGAACATAAGTTCGACGATGTGGACGAATTGCGCGGCCAGGTGAAAAAACTGAAGGATGAAATGTTCATCGCGCGCCGACTGCAGTTGAACAAGACCGATAACAGCAACAAGAAGGGCGGGGAATTGCTGATGCTGCACAATGCGCCGGCGGCGAACCCGCCGTCCCACAAGCCGCCGGCAGCCACCTACGACCTCAATGTGGAGATTGGTTCCGATGGCTCGGTGAAAGTCATTCCGCCAATCGGCAGCACCAACCATCCCGCTCATTAAATTTGCGCGCCACCATGCCCACTTACGAATACGTCTGCGAAAAATGCGGGCACGAATTTGAGACCGTGCAGTCCATGTCCGCCGCGCCGCTGAAGCTTTGTCCCGCCGAGCTCTGCGCCCGGAAGAAATGGGGCCGGGGCCGGGTAAAGCGAAAAATCGGCGGGGGCGCCGGCCTGTTGTTCAAGGGCAGTGGTTTTTACATCACTGACAACCGCAGCGAAAACTACAAACAAGCCGCCAAGAAAGCCGTCAGTGATTCCCGGCCGGCGGAAAAAGCCGAAGCCAAGCCCGCTCCCAAGACGGAGAAGAAGTAGGGCGGGTTGGGCTCTTTCCTGATGATTTCGCAGCCTGAACCCCTGAACCAAAATGAAACATTCAACATTCAACATTCAACATTCAACATTCAACGCCCAACCCCGAAGTGTTCGGAACGCCGGTCTGTGACCCGGCACGTTGGAAATTCGATATTGAATATTGAATATTGAATATTGAATATTGAATATTGAATATTGAATATTGAATATTGAATGTTGAATGTTGAATGTTGAATGTTTTTCGGTTCGTGGTGAGCCTCATTCCGCCATTTAATCGCGGCAGTGTGCCCCCAGCCCGGCGCTTTGGCTGGGCGCTGGTTCTGGTTTTGTGGTTCTCCCTGGCTACGGCGCGCGGGCAATTTTCCTTTTCGGATCCACGTTCCGTCAGCAGTGTTTCGGGTCAGTTTCTCGTCACCAGCGTGGCAGACTCTGCGCCATATGATCGAAACCTGAATTCCGCCGACACCAACGTGGTCAAATTAAATACGGCCGTGCTGTCGGTGGCGGCCGAGCGATTCAAGATTTCCCTCTGGCGGCAACTGGGACTACCAGCCACCGCGCCCTGGTCCGGGAAAATTCATCTCCGGCTGCATCCGGCGCCCACTCCCGAGGAAACGGTGACCATCGTATCCACTCCGTTCCTGAACCGCTGGAGCTACGGGGTGGACCTGCCCGACCAGCTTTGGACGGCACGCTACGCCCGCGCTCTCTCCGGCGTGCTGCTGGAGGAAATCGCCAATCGCTCGGCCCATCCGGGCGGCCACGCCGCCGAAATTCCCGCGTGGCTGGTGGACGGGCTGGCGCAGCAGGTGCTCGCCGCGGATGGGGATAAGGTGCTCCTGTCCGCGCCCGGGATAAAGGACGAGGAGCTGGCGGTGAACCGGATCAATCAGACTGAGCGCGGGATTGATCCGCTGGCCGGCGCACGGGTGATATTGCAAAACACTCCGGCGCTGACGTTTGACCAGTTGAGCTGGCCAACGGATGCGCAAATGAACGGCGCCGACGGCGGGGTCTATTATGCCAGCGCCCAATTGTTTCAATCCGAACTGCTGGAGTTGAAACATGGCGCGGAAAAAATGCGCGCCCTGCTGGCTGGCCTCCCGGACCATCTCAACTGGCAGACCGCTTTCTTCCAGGCGTTTGGCGAGGATTTCAAACGCCCCGTGGACGTGGAAAAATGGTGGTCGCTGCGCGTGGTCAATTTTGCCAGCCGCGCGTCCGGCCCGCGCTGGACCACGGCGGTCAGCCTGGTCCGGTTGCAGTCTTTATTGAGTGTGCCGGTGGAATATCGCAACGCTTCCAATGCCCTGCCGGAGCACGCGGAAATCTCCCTGCAATCCGCCTTGCGCAGCTTGAACCCGGAATCGCGGGACCAGGTGTTGCAAACCAAAGTGCGCGACCTTGCGCTGGTCGAACTCCGGCTGGCGCCGCCGTTTGGAGATTTGGCGGACCGCTACCGCGTCACGCTGGGCGATTTTCTGGGAGCCACCACCCGCGCCAGCCAGACGGCGGCCACCAGCAAACATGGCGTGCCGATAAACCGCAGGACCAGCCTCGCGGACATGTTGAAAAAGCTGGATGACTTGGACCGCCGCCGCCGCGACGCCGAAGGCCGGTCGGTGATTCCCCTGCCGGGAACCGCCGGCACGCAGTAAAGCTCACGTTTCGGTGGTTTCTTAATCTGCGGAACGCGGATCTATGAGCCGCAGCAACATCCGAACTCCAAGCCGCATCCATTTAACTTCAAACATGCTTTGACTTGCCAAATTGCTGCGGGTCACAGACCCGCGCTCGCGGAAGCAAATCAAGACACTGATCGAGTTTCGATCGGATGGTTTTCTAACTGCGAATGCCTTCGGGCTCAGCTTGAACACGGCGGAAGGCAATGACCCGGGCGGCCTCGCGCGCAATCATCAGTTCCTCCCGGGTGTGAATGACCAGCATGCGCGCCCGGGAACCGGTCGTGGCAATGTCCGTGTCCGGCTGCGAGGTTTCATTCCGCACGCAATCAAGTTGCAGCCCCAGCAGCTCGAGTCCTTCGCCCACCCTGGCCCGCAGCGCCGGGGAATTTTCACCTATCCGGTCGGTGAAGACCAAAGCATCCAAACTTCCCAAAGTCACGGCCAGGCCGCCAATGGCAGCCCGCACCCGATCCGCAAATATATCAAATGCCAGGTGGGCTCGCGCATCGCCCTTTTCCATGGCCAATTCAATTTCCGCCAGATCGGAGGAAATGCCGGAAACACCCAGGAGCCCGGAAGCCGAGTTCAGGGCCTGATTGATTTCCGCGATGGTTAATCCATGTTGTTGTTGCAGGGCAACCAGGACGCCGGGATCAATCGAACCGGGGCGCGTTCCCATCATCAGTCCATCCAGCGGGCTGTAACCCAAGGTGGTCGCGATGGCGGTGCCGCACCGCACCGCCGTGGCGGAGCAGCCGCCGCCGAGATGGCAGATGACCAAATTGAGCTGCTCCAGCGGACGCTTTAACAACTCGGACGCACGTGCAGCACAATAGGCGTGACTGAGGCCATGAAAACCAAACCGTCGAATGCCCCACTGCGTGTAGTAGCTATACGGCAGTGGATAGATGAAGGCCCTGGGTTCCAAA
>Ga0316231_1003605_pt1 | contig 13466 bp, 11 predicted proteins | sample TBH18027metaG_FD_206002 | JGI IMG/M metagenome (GOLD analysis project Ga0316231, IMG submission 206002) | Freshwater microbial communities from Trout Bog Lake, Wisconsin, USA - TBH18027 | ecosystem: Environmental > Aquatic > Freshwater > Lake > Hypolimnion/Profundal zone | place: USA: Wisconsin...
GGCCCGGAACGCGCTGGCGCGTTCCGGGCCCACTCCCCATCAGGAACCTGGCGTGACCTTGCTTGGGGCGAGCTGAATGCAGCTTGCAAGACTTGATTCATCGTTTTTATCCCCGTTCATCACTGTTCATCCCCGTCGAATCATGGTTGGGGTGGGTCGCGACGCCCAGGCGGTTCTCCAAGCCGCCAAACGGCCATCCGCCGGTATACTGAATCGATCCAGATTGAACCCAAGGAGGTCCGCGGATGATCTACTCGACCGAGGTTGAGCACATGACGTGTGTGGCGAAGGGGCCGAACCACGGCCCGGCGCCCATTCCGCAGGAAGGCAAATGGGTCCAGGCCAAGGAGATCAAGGACATCTCCGGGCTCACCCACGGCGTGGGCTGGTGCGCGCCCCAGCAGGGCGGCTGCAAGCTGACCCTCAACATCAAGGACGGCATCATCCAGGAGGCCCTGGTGGAGACCGTGGGCTGCTCGGGGATGACCCACTCCGCGGCCATGGCCGCCGAGATCCTCACCGGCAAGACCATCCTGGAGGCCCTGAACACCGACCTGGTCTGTGACGCCATCAACGTGGCCATGCGCGAGCTGTTCCTGCAGATCGCCTACGGCCGCAGCCAGACCGCGTTCTCCGAGGGCGGACTGCCCATCGGCGCCGGTCTCGAGGATCTCGGCAAGGGCCTGCGCAGCACCGTGGGGACGATGTACAGCACCGTCGCCAAGGGCGTGCGCTACCTGGACCTGGCCGAGGGCTACGTGACCCGCATGGCCCTTGACGAGAACAGCGAGGCCATCGGCTACGAGTTCGTCCACCTGGGCAAGATGATGGAATCCATCAGCAAGGGTGTCGAGCCGGCGGAAGCCCTGAAGAAGGCCACCTCGACCTATGGCCGCTTCGACGAAGCCGTCCGCGTCATCAACCCCCGGCACGAGTAGGAGAGACCCCCATGGCCCTTTTCGAATCCTATGAACGAAGAATCAAGCAGATCGAGCCCGTGCTGGCCCAGTACGGCATCGGCTCATTGGAGGAGGCCCGCACCCTGCTCCAGGACCTCGACGTCGATGTCTACGGCATCGTCAAGCGCATCCAGCCCATCTGTTTCGAAAACGTGTGCTGGGCCTACATCCTGGGCGCCGCCATCGCCCTGAAGAAAGGCCAGACCAAGGCGGTGGACATCGCCTGCTCCCTGGGCGAGGGCATGCAGGCCTTCTGCATCCCGGGCTCGGTGGCCGACGACCGCAAGGTCGGCATCGGCCACGGCAACCTGGCCTCCATGCTGCTCAAGGAGGAGACCAAGTGCTTCGCCTTCCTGGCCGGCCACGAATCCTTCGCCGCCGCCGAGGGCGCCATCGGCCTGGCCCGGTCCGCCAACAAGGCCCGCACCGAGCCCCTGCGGGTGATCCTCAACGGCCTTGGCAAGGACGCCGCCCAGATCATCTCCCGGGTCAACGGCTTCACCTACGTGCAGACCAGGTTCGACTACGCCACCAGCAAGCTGGAGGTGGTGCGGGAGATCGCCTACTCCAAGGGCGAGAAGGCCAAGGTGCGCTGCTACGGCGCCGACGACGTGCGCGAGGGCGTGGCCATCAACCACCTGGAGGGTGTGGACGTCTCCATCACCGGCAACTCCACCAACCCCACCCGGTTCCAGCACCCGGTGGCAGGCACCTACAAGAAGGAATGCCAGGAGCAGGGCAAGCCGTACTTCTCCGTGGCTTCCGGCGGCGGCACCGGGCGCACCCTGCACCCGGACAACATGGCGGCGGGCCCCGCCTCCTACGGCATGACCGACACCATGGGCCGGATGCACTCGGACGCCCAGTTCGCAGGGTCCTCCTCGGTCCCCGCCCACGTCGAGATGATGGGCTTCCTGGGCATGGGCAACAACCCCATGGTCGGGGCCTCGGTGGCCGTCGCGGTGGCGGTGGAAAAAGCCCTGGAGCGGTAGGTCAAGGACGCTGACAGCCAAGCCGCGGCCCGGGATTCCGGGCCGTGGTCATTTCAAGGTGTGAGATGCTGGGGGCCTCCCATCCCACCATCCGGAGGAACCCATGGTCCTCGCTCCCGATCCGTTCAGCGCCTGCCGCGCCGCCTTCCCGGCCCTGCGCCGCACCCTCGCCGGCCAGCCGCTGGCCTTCTTCGACGGCCCCGGCGGCACCCAGGTGCCCCAGGCGGTGATCGACGCCGTCTCGGACTACTACGTGCGCTGCAACGCCAACACCCATGGCCAGTTCGTCACCGCCCAGGAATCGGACCAGGTCATCCACGAGACCCGGGAGCACCTGGCGGCCTTCCTGGGCGCGCCCGGGTGGCAGGAGATCTCCCTGGGTGCCAACACCACCACCATGGCCTTCAGCCTCAGCCGGGCCCTGGCCCGGGCGCTGAAACCGGGCGACGAGGTGGTCATCACCCAGCTGGACCACGAAGCCAACCGCGGCCCCTGGCTCGCCCTGGCCGACCACGGGGCCGTCATCAAGGAGGTGCTCCTGCGCCCCGACGGCACCCTCGACCCGGACTCCCTGAGCCGCAAGATCGGCCCGCGCACCCGGATCGTGGCCATCGGCTACGCCTCCAACGCCCTGGGCACGGTGAACGACCTGGCGCTGGCGCGCCGGCTGTCCAAGCAGGTGGGCGCCTGGCTGATCATCGACGCCGTGCACGCCGCGCCGCATTTCTCGCTGGACGTGCAGGCTCTGGACGCGGACTTCCTGCTCTGCTCGGCCTACAAGTTCTATGGCCCCCACGTGGGCGTCCTCTACGCGCGCCAGGGCCTGCTGGCCCAGCTGCGCCCGGACCGGCTCAGCACCCAGGACCCGGCGGCCCCCTTCCGGATCGAGACCGGCACCCTGAACCACGCGGCCCTGGCCGGGGTGCGGGCCGCCGTCGGCTTCCTGGCCGGGTTCGCCGAAGGCGCCACCCTGCGCGAACGCCTGGTCCGCGCCATGACCGCGCTCGCGGAGCGGGAGCGCCGGCTGGCCCAGAGCTATCACGAGCGCGTGCGGGCCATCCCCGGCGTGCGGGTCTGGGGTCCGGATTTCGACGCGGCGCAGCGGGCGCCCACCGTCTCGATCACGGTCAAGGACCTGAATTCGGAAAGGGTGGCGCGCCAGCTGGGCGACCGGGGCGTGCTGGTCTGGGACGGCAACTTCTACGCCGCGCGGGCGATCGAGGTCATGGGCCTCGATCCGCAGGGCGGCGTGGTCCGGGCCGGCATCTCCATGTACACCTCCGAGGAGGATGTCCAGCGCCTGCTCGACGGCGTCGCCGCCATCGCCGGCGCCTGAGCCGATGGCCCCCTTGCGCCTCCTGCTGGCCGGCTTCGGCAGCGTCGGCCGGCGCTTCGTCGAGCTGCTCGCCGACCGGCCGGCCTATCCCGGCCTGGACGGCCTCGACGTCGTCATCGTCGCCCTCACCACCGGCAGCCACGGCGCCTGGTCCGACCCGTCGGGCCTGGCCCCGGCGGCCATCCTGGAGCAGTACCGCGGCCACGGCGGCTTTCCCGGCACCCTGGACACCCTGGAGGCGGCCGCCACCCTCGAGTACGACGTCCTGCTGGAGCTCTCGCCCCTGAGCATTGCCGGCCGGGGCGAGCCCGCCATCAGCCACGTGCGCGCGGCCCTGGACCGGGGCCGCCACGTGGTCAGCGCCAACAAGGGCCCGGTGGCCTGGGCCTGGCGGGAACTGGATGGCCTGGCCCGGACCCGCGGCGCGCGCTTCCTGCACGAGGCCACGGTGATGGACGGCGCGCCGGTCTTCAACCTGGCCCGGCACTGCCTGCGCGGCAACAGCGTCCTGCGCCTGGACGGCGTGCTCAATTCCACCACCAACGTGGTGCTGGGCGCCATGGAACAGGGCCTCGACCTGGCCGCGGCCGTGGCCCGGGCCCAGGCCATGGGCATCGCCGAGGCCGACCCCCGGGCCGACCTGGAAGGCTGGGACGCGGCCGTGAAGCTCACTGCCCTGGCCAACGTGCTCATGGCGGCCGGCCTCACGCCCGAGGCCGTCGACCGCCAGGGCATCGAGCACCTGACCCGGCATGAGGTGGCCTCGGCCCTGGCCCGGGGCCAGCGCATCAAGCTGGTCTGCGAAGCCTTCCGGGACGGCGGGACGGTGCGCGCCAGCGTGTCCGTGCGGCATCTGGAGCTGGAGCACCCCTTCGCCCGGGTCGCGGGGGCCGGTTCCATCCTGCGGCTGCACACCGATCTGCTCGGGCGCCTGATCCTCGCCGAGGAGGAGCCGGACCTGTCGACCACGGCCTACGGGCTGATCGCCGACCTGTTCACCCTGTCGGAGGATCGGGTCACTGCTGCATCTGCCGCGGGTCCGGCCCGGCCTCGTCGATCCTGACGTCCACGTCCATGGCCTCGCTGGCCGCGCCGAACACCGATCCGCGCACCGGCGCGGCGTCATGGGCGTCCAGACCGCAGCACAGGCGGATGTACTGTTCGGTCGAGCAGATGCCGTTGGTCGGGTCGAAGCCGATCCAGCCCAGGCCGTCGGCCCAGGCCTCGGCCCAGGCGTGGGTCTCGTGCTGGTTCGGATCCGTTTCCCGGTCCAGCAGGTAGCCCGCCACATAGCGCGCCGGCACGCCCAGCACCCGGGCCGCGCTGACGAAGACATGGGCGTGGTCCTGGCAGACGCCCTGGCCCTGGGCCAGGGCCTCGGCCGCGGTGGAGGCGGTTGAGGTGGCGCCGGGACGGTAGGCCACCGCCTCGCGCACCCGGGTGGACAGCAGGTGCAGCCGGGCGATGCCGGTTTCGCTGCGCACCGAGTCGGCGAGCGCGGTGATGGCTGGGTCCGGACGGGTGAGCCCGGTCTCGCGCAGGAACACCCGCAGCGGCACCTCGCGCAGCAGCCCGGAGACGACGCCGGCCCGGTCCTGGGTCGCGACTACGCCGGCGGCTACGATCACGATCTGCTCCACGGGCCCCGGGAGCCGCACGAACGCCTCCCCGTCGCCGTAGGCGTTGAGCGGAAAATCCTCCAGCGGCGCATCGTTCACGGTGACCTGCCAGTCGCCGGGCCGCTGGCCGTCGCAGAAAGTCGGCCGCAGGCGCAGCAGCAGCGCCACCTGGCTGGCCGGCTTGGGGTAGCGGTAGATGGTCTGGTGCCGTACGGCGAGCTCCATGGCGATTCCTAGAAATGGTAGGCTTCGGCGATTTCGCTGGCCAGGCGGTTGGTCAGGGCCAGGCACTGCTGCACGGACTCGTGCAGGCCGCGCTGGAACAGCGCGCCGTCCCTGCCCCGGTCCAGCATGCCGGAGATCTCCCCCAGGGTGGCGTGGGCCGCGGCGGGTCCGCCGTGCTCCCTGGCCAGGAGCCCCAGGTGCCAGCCCATCTGGTCGGCGCAGAAGGCCACCGAGCGCGGAAAGGCGCGGTTGACCATCAGCAGGTCGGTGATCTGCCAGGGCGTGTGGACCCCGCCGTAGACGTGGTGGTAGGCGCGGCTGGCGGACAGGGCGTGCAGCACCGAGGTCCACTGGTAGTGGTCGCGCCCGCCGCCGATCACGTCGGTTTCCGGCAGCAGGACGTAGTACTTCACCTCCAGCAGGCGCAGGGTCATCTGGGCCCGCTCGAGCCCGCCGCCGATGCGCATGAAGTCGTAGCCGGCGGTGCGCAGCTGGCCGGTGTCCACCGAGCCGCGGAAGACCGCCGCCCGGGTCTTGACCCAGTCGATGAGCGCGGAGAGCTCGCGCAGGGCGGTGGCGGGCTTGATGTCCGCCAGCCGGCGCCAGCTCAGGTTGAGCGCCTCCCAGGTGTCCTGGGTGAGGGCCGTGCGCACCGACTTGGCGTTGGCCCGGGCCCGGGCCAGGCAGGACTGGATGGAGGAGGGGTTGTCCGGGTCCAGCAGCAGGATCCGGACGATGTCGGCTTCCGTGGCGGGGCCGTCATGGTCCAGGAACGACTCGCAGCCGGTGACCCGCAGCACCGAGCGCCATTCGTCCAGGAAGGCCGAGCCCGGCAGCACCGCCATGCGCTGGCCCATGGTGAGCAGCCGCGCCGTGCACTCCGCCCGCTCCACGTAGCGGGCCATCCAGAATAGGTTTTCCGCGTTCCGGCTCAGCATCAGTCCCTCAGCACCCAGGTGTCCTTGACGCCCCCGCCCTGGCTCGAGTTGACCACCAGCGACCCTTCGGTCAGGGCCACCCGCGTGAGCCCGCCCGGCACCAGGCGCATCCGCTTGCCGACCAGGCAGAACGGCCGGAAATCGGCATGGCGCCCGACCACCCCGGCCCCGCCCAGGGTCGGCACGGTGGACAGCTCCAGGGTCGGCTGGGCGATGAAGCCGCCGGGGTTGGCGAGGATCCGCCGGGAGTAGGCGGCGATCGCCTCCCGGGTGGCCCTGGGCCCGATCAGCATGCCGTAGCCGCCCGAACCATGCACCTCCTTGCAGACCAGCTCGTCCATATGCTCCAGCACGTGGGCCAGGTCCTCCGGCAGGCCGCACTGCCAGGTGGGAATGTTGCCCAGGATCGGCGCCTCGCCGAGGTAGAAGCGGATCATCTCCGGCACATGGACGTAGATCGCCTTGTCGTCGGCGATGCCCGCCCCCGGGGCCGAGCACAGGGTCACCCCGCCCGCGCGGTAGGCATGGAACAGCCCGGGCACGCCCAGCATGCTGTCCGGCCGGAACGCCAGCGGATCGAGGTATTCGTCGTCGATCCGCCGGTAGATCACGTCGACCCCCTTGGGGCCGTAGGTGGTCTTCATCCAGACCCGGTCCCGGTCCACGAACAGGTCGGCCGGCTCCACCAGCTCGATCCCCATCAGGTCGGCCAGGAAGCTGTGCTCGTAGTAGGCCGAGTTGAGCGGCCCGGGGGTGAGCAGCACCACCACCGGCTCGCCTTTGCAGGCGGGCGGGGCCACTTCCTTCAGGCTCTGCAGCAGCATCGCCGGGTAGGTGTCCACCGGCAGGACCAGGCCCCGGTTGAACAGCTCCGGGAACATCCGGGTCATGATCTCCCGGTTCTCGAGCATGTAGGAGACCCCGGAGGGGGTGCGGCAATTGTCCTCCAGCACCTCGAAGGCGTCGGGCGCGGTGCGGATGATGTCGATCCCGACGATGTGGCTGTAGACCCGCCCGGGCGGGTCGAAGCCGATCATCTCCGGGCGGAAGGCCTCGTTGCGGTAGACCAGGTCCTGGGGGATCCGGCCGGCGCGGATGATCTCGCCCCGGTGGTAGACGTCGAACAGGAAGGCGTTGAGCGCCTGGGCCCGCTGGCGGATGCCCTGCTCCAGCCGCTGCCATTCCAGCCGGCTGAACACCCGGGGCAGCAGGTCGAACGGGATCAGCCGCTCGGGGTCCCCGCCTTCGCCATAGACGGCGAAGGTGATGCCGATGCGGCGGAAGATCGCCTCCGCCTCCTCCATCCGGCGCTGCAGTCCCGCGATGCCCGTCTCATCAATCCAGCGCTGCACCTCCGCATAGCATTTGCGGGTGGCACCTTGCTGATCGAGCATCTCAAAGAAGGTCATGGGACCTCTGTATATGATTCGCCCATTCTGCCCAGCTGTCATGAAACCACAAGAAAAAATTCCGCATTTTTTTCAGGAACCTCTTTAAAATCCAAGACCTGACTGACCCCCCTTGAGGCATTCGCCATGAGTGAACCGCTCGAGATCAAAGGCCCGGACTTCGCCCAGGAAGGAATCGCCTGGTCCGCGCTGGAAGAGGGTATCCCCGTTGCCGGCCAGGTGAACGGCACAGCAGTCCTGATCGTGCGCCGGGGCGAAGCGGCTTTCGCCATCGGCGCCGCCTGCTCCCATTACGGCGCGCCGCTGGCCGACGGGATCGTCGACGGGGGCAGCATCCGCTGCCCCTGGCATCACGCCCGCTTCGACCTCGCCACCGGCGAGGCCAGCGCGCCCCCGGCCCTGGACGCGATCCCCTGCTTCCCGGTCGAACGGCGCGGCGACCGGGTGTTCGTGGCCGGCCCCGCCAGGGACCGTCCGGCCACCCCGGGCGGCAATCCGCGCCGAACGGCTGCCGGGGGCCCGGGTTCGGTCGCGATCGTCGGCGGCGGCCCCGCGGGCGGCGCGGCCGCGGAGATGCTGCGCCGGGAAGGCTACGACGGCCCCATCACGCTGTTCGCGCCGGAGCCGTCGTCGCCGGTCGACCGTCCCAACCTCTCCAAGGACTACCTCGCCGGAACCGCGCCCGAAGCCTGGATGCCGCTGCGGCCGCCGGAAGCCTTTGCCGAACAGCGCATCACCCTGCGCCGCGAGCCGGTGCTCGGGCTGGAAGGCAACCGCCTGCTCCTCGCGGACGGCGCGGCCTCGTTCGACGCGATCCTGCTCGCCACCGGCGCGGCGCCGATCAGGCTGGACCTGCCCGGCGCCGGCCGGGCCCACCTGCTGCGCACCCTGGCCGACAGCCGGGCGATCATCGCCCAGGCGAAGGGGCGCGCCATCGTGATCGGCGCCTCGTTCATCGGGCTCGAGACGGCGGCGGCGCTGACCCAGCGGGGGCTCGAGGTGCACGTGGTCGGCCGGGAGGCGGTGCCGCTCGCGCGCGTCCTGGGGCCCGAGTTGGGGGCCTTCGTGCGCGCGACCCACGAGAAGCACGGGGTGCGCTTCCACCTCGGCGCCGCACCGCGGGAGATCGACGCCGGCGGGGTGGTGCTCGAGCAGGGACGCATCGACGGCGAGATCGTGATCATGGGCGTCGGGGTGCGTCCCGAGGTGGCGCTCGCGGAGCAGGGCGGCCTCGCAGTCGACCGCGGCATCGTGGTGGACGGGCAGTTCCGCACCAGCGCCGCCGGCATCTGGGCCGCCGGCGACGTCGCCCGCTTCCCCTACGTGCCCACCGGCGAGCGGGTGCGGATCGAGCACTGGGTGGTGGCCCAGCAGCAGGGCCAGGCCGCCGCGCGCAGCATGCTCGGCAAGGGCACGCCGTTCGACCGCGTCCCGTTCTTCTGGAGCGCCCACCATGACGTGACCATCAATTATGTCGGCCACGCCGAGTCCTGGGACCGCATCGACGTCTCGGGCGATATCGCCGGGGCCGACGCGGCGCTGGCCTACCGGCGCGCCGGCAGGACGCTCGCGGTGGCGACCCTCGGGCGGGACCGGCTCCTGCTCCAGGCCGAGGCCGCGCTGGAACGGGGCGACGAGGCGGCCCTGGCCCGGCTCATCGCGCCGCGCTGACCAGCCATGGGATCCACGGGCAAGCAGCTGATCGCCGCCCTGGTGTGCATCGGGGCCGGCGGCCTGCCTTCGGCGGGGCAGGCCATCCGCACCGGCCCTTCGGCCTACACCGACTACCGCACCCAGCGCCCCGGGGTCGCGCGCCGGATCACGGTGGCGGACCTCCCGCCGCCCAACGCGACCCCGGCGGCGGAGAACGGCCCCAGGCTCGTGCCCCGACCCGCCGATGCCTGGCCCATGGTGCCGCCCGGCTTCAAGGTGGAGCTCTTCGCCGCCGGGCTCGACAACCCGCGCCTGCTGCGCCGCGCGCCCAACGGCGACGTCTTCGTGGCGGAGAGCCGCCCGGGCCGGCTGAAGCTGTTCCGGGGCATGAACCAGGGGGGCGCCGCCCTCCAGACCGAAGTGTTCGCCGAGGGGCTGCGCCAGCCCTTCGGCATCGCCTTCTACCCGCCGGGCCCGGACCCGCAGTGGGTGTACATCGGCGACACTGATGCGGTCCTGCGCATCCCCTATCGCAACGGCGATCTCAAGGCGCGGGGCCCGGCGCAGTCCGTCACGGGACTTCCTGGCGGCGGCCTGCTGCGCGGGGGCGGGCACTGGACCCGCGATCTGGCCTTCTCCACCGATGGCCGGAAGCTGTTCATTTCTGTCGGGTCACATTCCAATGTGGACGACACCGACGGCAATGCCGCGGAGTTCCACCGCGCCGACATCCTCGAATGCAACCCCGACGGCTCCGCGCTGCGCGTCTATGCCTGGGGCCTGCGCAACCCGGTCAGCCTCGCCGTGCATCCCCGGACCGGGGAGCTGTGGACCTCGGTCAACGAACGGGACGAGCTCGGCGACGATCTTCCCCCGGACTACATCACCCACGTCCAGGAAAACGGCTTCTACGGATGGCCCTGGTACTACATCGGCGCCCACCAGGATCCGCGCCACCCGGGCCGGAGGCCGGAGTTGAAGGCGAAGGTGCTGGTGCCCGATGTGCTGCTCCAGCCCCATAACGCCTCCCTGGGCATGACCTTCTATGAAGGGAGCCAATTCCCCCCGGACTACCGCGGCGACATTTTCGCCGCCGAGCACGGCTCCTGGAATCGCGCCACGCGCACCGGTTATGAGCTCATCCGGGTGCCCATGCATCAACAGGGCCGTGCCACAGGGGAATACGAAGATTTCATGACCGGCTTCGTGACCGCGGACGGCCATGTCTGGGGCAGGCCGGTGGGGGTGGCCGTGGCCCAGGACGGTTCCCTGCTGGTTTCCGACGACGGCTCGAATTGCATCTGGAGGATCAGCAAGAATTAGCCCGAAACAATGCAAACCGGCTGGATCGGCTATGCCAGAGGCCGACGGATCCGGTACACTCATCATCTACTTCCATTTCATAGACTCTCGTTCCTGGTCCTTTCCGAAGGAGTGTTCGCATGGGTTTCAAGAACCTCACCCTCACCCTGCTAGCCTGCGGCGCGCTTTCCACCGCCAGCCAAGCCGCCACCACCATCCAGTGGTGGCATGCCATGACCGGGCCGCTCAACGACAAAGTGAACGATCTGGCCAACAAGTTCAACGCCAGCCAGTCGGAGTACAAGGTGGTGCCGGCCTTCAAGGGCAACTACGACGAGACCCTGGCGGCGGGCATCGCCGCCTTCCGGGCCAAGGAACCGCCGGCGATCCTGCAGGTGTTCGAAGTGGGAACGGCGACCATGATGAACTCCAAGGGCGCGATCCGCCCGGTGGCGACGGTGATGAAGGAGGCCGGGGAGAAGTTCGATCCCAGGATCTACATCCCCGCGGTGGCCGGATACTACACCTCCGCCAAGGGCGAGATGCTGTCCTTCCCGTTCAACAGCTCCACCACGGTGTTCTACTACAACAAGGACGCCTTCAAGAAGGCCGGCCTGGATCCCAGCAAGCCGCCCAAGACCTGGCCGGAACTGTTCGCCGACGCCAAGAAGCTGAAGGACGTCGCCCACATCACCGCCTTCACCACCGACTGGCAGGCCTGGGTGCAGGTGGAAAGCTTCTCGGCGTACCACAACACCCTGTATGCCACCAAGGACAACGGCTTCGGCGGCCTCGACGCCCGGCTGGTGTTCAACACCCCGCTGGAGGTCCAGCACATCACCAACCTGCAGAAGATGATCCAGGACGGCACTTTCAGCTACGGCGGACGCAAGAGCGAATCCCAGGCCAAGTTCTTCACCGGCGAGTGCGCCATGTGCATGGGTTCCTCCTCGTCCCTGGCGGCCATCCGGCAGAACGCCAAGTTCAGCTTCGGCGTGGCGCCCCTGCCCTACTACCCGGAAGCCAAGGGCGCGCCCCAGAACACCATCATCGGCGGCGCCTCGCTGTGGGTCATGAACGGGCGCCCGGCTGCGGAATACAAAGGCGTGGCCAAGTTCTTCACCTTCCTGTCCAGGCCGGAGATCCAGGCGGACTGGCACCAGTCCACCGGCTACCTGCCGATCACGCTGGCCGCCTACGAACTGACCAAGCAGTCCGGCTACTACGAAAAGAATCCCGGCGCCGACGTTTCGGTGCAGGCGATGGTGGTGAAGGTCACCAACAAGTCCCGGGGCGTCCGGCTGGGCTACCTGCCCCAGATCCGCATGATCCTGGACGAGGAGCTGGAGGCGGTCTGGGCCGGCAAGAAGGCGCCCAAGGAGGCCCTGGACGAGGCCGTGGCCCGCGGCAACGAGCAGCTGGAGCGCTTCCAGAAGATCTCCGGAAGCTGATCCCGCCCCGATGGAAAAACGCGTCGTCTTCAACGAGCGCTGGCTGCCGGTCCTCCTGCTCCTGCCCCAGCTGGCGATCACCACGGTGTTCTTCTTCATCCCCGCGGGTGAGGCGCTCTACCAGTCGCTGTTCCGCCAGGATGCCTTCGGCTTGACCTTGGAGTACGCCGGGCTGGACAACTTCCGCGTGCTGTTCAGCGATCCCGGCTACCTGGCCTCGTTCCGCACCACCGCCATCTTCTCGGTGGGCGTGACGGTGCTCGGGCTGTCGGTGGCGCTGGTGCTGGCCTGGTTCGCCGACCGGCTGATCCGGGCCAAGACCGTGGTGCGCACCCTGATCGTCTGGCCCTACGCCATCGCCCCGGCCATCGCCGGGGTGCTCTGGATGTTCCTGTTCAACCCCAGCCTCGGGCTGGTCTCGCACTGGCTGAAGATGCTGGGGGTGGACTGGAACTACCTGCTGAACGGCACCCAGGCCCTGGCCCTGGTCACCGGCATCGCCGCCTGGAAGCAGATCAGCTACAACTTCCTGTTCTTCCTGGCCGGGCTGCAGAGCATCCCCAAGGCCCTGCTGGAGGCCGCGGCCATCGACGGGGCGCGCTCCTGGAAGCGCTTCTGGTCCATCGTCTTCCCCCTGCTCAGCCCCACCACCTTCTTTCTGCTGGTGATCAACATCATCTACGCCTTCTTCGACACCTTCCCGATCATCGACGCGGTGACCCAGGGCGGCCCGTCCAAGGCCACCGAGATCCTGGTCTACAAGGTCTACAACGACGGATTCAAGGGCCTGGACATCGGCGGTTCCGCGGCCCAGTCGGTGATCCTCATGGCGGTGGTCATCCTGCTCACGGTCGTCCAGTTCCGGCACGTGGAACGCCGGGTGTCGTATTGAGGCCGCCATGGTAGAGCAGAACCGCCTCCTCGACCTCCTGACCTGGGTGGTGCTGCTGGCCGGCATCGCCCTGGTCGGCTTCCCGGTCTACGTCACCCTGGTGGCTTCCACCCTCACCGCCGAGCAGGTGATGCAGGTCCCCATGCCCCTGCTCCCTGGGCCGCACCTGCTGGAAAACTACCGTGTCGCCCTGCTGCACGGGGTGGGCGAGACCGCGGTGCCGGTGGTGCGCATGCTGTTCAACAGCCTGGTGCTGGCCCTCGGCGTGGCCCTGGGCAAGATCTCGGTGTCGATCCTGTCCGCCTTCGCCATCGTCTACTTCCGCTTCCCCTTCCGCAAAACGGCGTTCTGGCTGATCTTCATCACCCTCATGCTGCCGGTGGAAGTGCGCATCATGCCCACCTACAAGGTGGTTTCCGACCTGGGCCTGATCAACACCCGCTCGGGCATGATCCTGCCGATCATCGCCTCGGCCACCGCGACCTTCCTGTTCCGGCAGATGTTCCTGACCGTCCCGGAGGAGCTCACCGAAGCCGCCCGGGTCGACGGCGCCAGCCCCATGCAGTTCTTCCGGGACTGCCTGCTGCCGCTCTCCACCACCACCATCGCCGCGCTGTTCGTCATCCAGTTCATCTACGGCTGGAACCAGTACCTGTGGCCGCTGCTGATCACCACCGACCGCAACCTCAC
>Ga0316231_1003609_pt1 | contig 13463 bp, 11 predicted proteins | sample TBH18027metaG_FD_206002 | JGI IMG/M metagenome (GOLD analysis project Ga0316231, IMG submission 206002) | Freshwater microbial communities from Trout Bog Lake, Wisconsin, USA - TBH18027 | ecosystem: Environmental > Aquatic > Freshwater > Lake > Hypolimnion/Profundal zone | place: USA: Wisconsin...
GGCCAGCGCATTGACCAGGCCGAGGCCCGGCGGCTTTATGCCCTGCCGCTGGAGGAACTGGGCGCGCTCGCCGACCGCCGCCGCCAACTGGCCAAGGCCACCGCCTACGCTGGCCGGGGCAATCAGATTGTGACCTTCAACGTGGATCGCAACGTCAATTACACCAACGTATGCAACGTCTATTGCAAATTCTGCGCCTTTTACCGCGTGGAAAAAGACGATGATTCGTACGTCATTTCCCTGGCCGAAATGGACCAGAAGATCGCCGAGACGCTCGCGCTGGGCGGCACGCAGATTCTCATGCAAGGCGGCCATCATCCCAAGCTCACCAAGCAGTGGTACCTGGACTTGCTGGCGCACATCAAGAGCAAGTGGCCGCAGATCAACATCCACGGCTTCAGCCCCAGCGAGTTCGTGCATTTCCGCGACGTGTTTAACGAACCGCTGGAGAGCATTATTGCCGATTTCAAGGCGGCCGGACTGGGCTCGATTCCCGGCGGCGGCGGGGAGATTCTCGTGGACCGCGTGCGCCAGCGCATCGCCCCGCTCAAGGCCATGAGCAACGACTGGCTGGAGGTCATGGACATCGCGCATCGGCTCGGGCTGTATTCCTCGGCCACGATGATGTTTGGCCACGTGGAGACAGTGGAGGACCGCATCGAGCACCTGGAACGTTTGCGCGCGCAGCAGGAAAAGTCGCTGCAACGCTGGGCCGGCGTTCCGCCAGCCCAGCCAGCGGGCAGCAACGTCGCGCCGCCTTTGGCGGCGGGGGCAGGCGCCCCGCCTGCCCTGCCTTGCGCCCATTTCACGGCGTTCATCGGCTGGACGTTTCAGGCTGAGCATACCATGTTGAAAGCGCCCACTGTCGGCGCGCACGAGTACTTGCGCACGCAGGCGTTGAGCCGCATTTACCTCGACAATTTTGAGAACGTCCAAAGTTCCTGGGTCACGCAAGGATTGGAAATCGGTCAAGTCGCGTTGAAATTTGGCGCAAATGATCTAGGCAGCATCATGATCGAGGAAAACGTGGTGTCCCAGGCCGGCACCACTTTCCGCATGACCGTGGCCGACATGCACCGGCTCATTGCGGAGCTCGGTTACGAGCCGCACCAGCGCGACAACTGGTATCGCTTGGTGAACTGAAAGTCGAAAATGCATTGTGTCGGCAAGGCTTCGTGGTAGTTTTTCGCCGTGGACACTGTCACGCAACTCGCCAATCAGTTGGTCGCCTCCTACGCCAAAGTGGGGGGCATCAACCATCTGGATGGCAAAAACCTGCCGTCCAAGCGCGCCGTCGCCGCCATCACCACGGATCTGCTCCGGCTGCTGTTTCCCGGTTTCTTTGACGAGAAACCGGTCCAATCATCGGAAATCAAGGCGGAAACCGCGGCCTTGCTGGATGCGGTTTCCGGCACGCTCGAGGACGAAATCCGCAAGAGCCTGGAATATCAACCGCCCGCGGGTCTTGCCAAAAAGGACATTCTCCAGGAAGCGCACAAACTGACGGTGGATTTTCTCCGCCAATTGCCGCCAGTCCGGGAAATCCTGCAGACCGACATGCAGGCGGCGTTTGACGGCGACCCGGCCGCGTCCAGCAAGGATGAAGTGCTGGTGGCCTATCCGTTCGTGGAGGCGATTGCCGTCCAGCGGCTGGCGCATGAACTTTTCTTAAAAGCAGTGCCGCTCATCCCGCGCATGATGTCGGAATGGGCGCACGCCCGCACGGGCATGGAATTGCATCCCGGGGCAAAGATCGGCTCGTATTTTTTTGTGGACCATTGCACCGGCACGGTCGTGGGCGAAACCTGCGTCATTGGCAACCATGTGAAGATGTACCACGGGGTGACGCTGGGTGCCAAATCCACCGCCGGCGGACAGCAATTGCGCGGCAAGAAGCGGCATCCCACCATCGAGGACCGGGTGACGATCTATCCTGGCGCCACGATTCTGGGCGGCGACACGGTCATCGGCGCGGGCAGCACCATCGGCGGCAACGTGTTCATCATGGACAGCGTCCAGCCCAATTCGCTGGTGATCTACGATGGCTTGGACATGCGCGTGTTGAGCAAGACGGACAAGAACGCGGCGATTGATTTTCAGATATGATCTGAAAATTAGTCGAGGTGAAAAACCTCTCCAAGCGGCTTGGCAACCGGCGAGCCATCTGGATTCACTTCCATCAGCGGCGACATGTAATCCCACCACTTGCGCACGACGGGCGAGCGGGGCAGGTCCGCCGCCGTGTTGCCGTCGCTCAGTTTTTGCACGGCGAACAGCGTGAGCGTTTCCTGGTCGAAAAAAATCGAGTAATCGGAAACGCCGGCGGCCTTTAATTCCGCCGCCAGTTCCGGCCAGATTTCATCGTGGCGTCGCTGGTATTCCGCGGCCACACCCGGTTTCAACTGCATTTTGAACGCATGACGTTTCATATTAGAAATCAAATCAACGGTTAATGCGCTCATCTTGGCTGATTTGCCGGCATTGTCCAGCGAGCAGGGGAAACTCTCACTGGCGCTAGCCGTCAAGCCGGCTCAGTTTGATTTCCATCCGTCTCCGGCTGGCTGATCCTGGAATCGCCCCCGTTAACGTCCTTCGGCGCATTCAGTATCTTGCGAAGCATGCTGGCGATGTTTGCCAAATCATACGGCTTGCCTAAGAAGGCGGACGCCCCTGCCTTCAAGGCCTGGCTTTCGATACCCTCCATGCCATTACCCGACGCGATCAAAACGATGGCTTGCGGGTCGAGCTCGCGGAGCTTTTTGAGACATTCCCAGCCGGACATGTGAGGCATGCCCAAGTCCAGTATGACCGCATGCGGGCGAGGGACGGTTTGGGCATAGAGGCGCAGGCCGATTTCTCCGCCCGCCGCAGTAACGACCTTATAGCCCAGTCTCGTCAGGTGACGTTCAAGCAGGTTGCGAATGGATGCCTCATCATCCACTACCAAGATGGTTTCTGAACCGCCGGCCACCGGCGGCGGTTTTGCCGCCGCGGGCGGCGGCGCCCCGGCTGTTTGTCGAACTGCCGGAAGGTAGATGCGAAAAGTCGTGCCCACCCCCACTTCGCTTTGACAGGTAATTTCGCCTTTGTGTTCTCGCACAATACCAAAGACCACCGCGAGCCCCAATCCAGTGCCATCGCCCACCTTTTTCGTGGTAAAAAACGGCTCGTAGATATGGGACAAGGTGGCTTGGTCCATTCCCTGCCCGGTGTCGGAAACGGTCAGGAGCACATAATCGCCCGCTTCAAGAACCGGATGTGCGTGACAAAAATTGGGCTCCAGATGGACATTCTGGGTTTCCATGATGAGCGCGCCACCCTCGGGCATGGCCTGGGCCGCATTGACGGCAAGATTCATCATTACTTGTTCGAGTTGGCCCGCATGCGCATTGATCTGGCGCAAGTCTGTTGCCAGGCGGTATTCCGGGGATACGGATTTGGGAAGCACCTTTTCCAAGATCTGCATGATATGTTTCAAAACCGAATTCAAATTCAGCACCGCTCTTTGGCCGAAGTTGACTTGTTTGCGGCTGAAAATCAGCAGTTGTTGGGTCAGCGACGAGGCTCGCTTCGCGGCTTGCAGAATAGCCTCCAGATCCTCATTGCAGCGGCCCATGGCGGCGTCATCCGTGAGGAGCATTTCCGCGCAACCTTGGATCACCATCATCTGGTTGTTGAACTCGTGGGCGATGCCGCCGGCCAGAGTGCCGATGGCTTCCATCTTTTGCGACTGGCGCAGCTCTGCTTCCAGCTTCAGTTTCTCGCTCAGGTCGCGGGCGACATGAACCAGATGAGTTGGCCGTCCCTGAGAATCCATCACCGGCGAAACCGTCATCTCAAACACGCTGCCCGTTGGCGCACACTTCACTTCCGCGGACCTGGGCAGTTGCGTCACCGGCGTGCCGCCAGCCGGGCAGTTAGGGCAAATCTCACGGCCGCCGTGAAACAATTCGTAACAGGGCCGACCCACGATGGCGGCCATCTCACGGTCGAACAATTTGGCGGCAGCCTTGTTTGCCCGCAGAATCTTAAAGTCCATGTCGAGCACGGTCACCACATCGGTGATGGAATCAAAAGTCCGCTCCCAATCCTCTTTGGCCAGCCGGGTTTCCTGCTCCTTTTCCAACAATTCACGGGCGGTTTCGGACGATCGCAATAAGTAGTCCAAACGGTAGGTCTCATTGGTCCAGTTGAGCGGTTTGGTCGCGAAATCTGTGGCTCCGGCTTCGTAGGCTTTGTGAATGGAAGCTGCATCGTCGAGGGACGTGGTCACCAGGATGGGCACATTGGCGCCTTGCGGCAGGCTGCGCAGCCGGGTGCAAAACTCAAATCCATCCATGCCCGGCATGACGACATCCACCACGATGATGTCGGGCATTTTGATTTGTGCGGCGCCCAGGGCGTTGGGCGCATCCGTAAACGTCCGGACCTGGAAGCCGGCATCGGTTAGCGCTGCCTCCGCCAGTAGCAGCGCGGTTTCATCATCATCCAGAACCCAAACCGTCTGCTGGGTGCGAGGTGTTTTCAGATTCATAATTGGCCTTTCAAGTTTCTCATTTCGTAATCATGCCTTGGTCATCAGCCTAGTTTGTTGCGGGCGTTTTTTAACCGGACCAATTCTTGTGGTAATTGTTCAAGTAGCGGACCCGCGGCGGCCAGATTGCCACTGCGGCCCAGCGCTTCCAATTCTGCCGCCAAACGGCGAAGGCCTTCCGCAGCAACATTCGCCGAAGCGCCCTTGAGTCGGTGGGCCGAGGCGGCCAGCGCGGCGGCATCGTTCTGCCGTGCCGCCGCCACCATTACTTGGACATCCTGGTCGGCCTGGGCGGTCAGCTTGTGCACCAAGCGCGCCGCCAGCTCCTGTCGGTTGAGACAGCGCCGCAACAACGTGGGATAGTCAATGGGTTCCGCCGGTGCGGTTTCCACCGGCGCGGCCTCAGCGGCAGCTTTGGGCCGCATCCACTTGGCCAGCATGGCCTCCAGGGCTTGGGGGTCCAGCGGCTTGGTCAAATAATCATCCATGCCGGCTTCCAGACAGCGGTCGCGATCGCCTTTGGTGGCGTGGGCGGTCAAGGCCACAATGGGAATGTGCCGATGATCCGGGCGGCGGCCTTCCTCAACCCGGATGGCACGGGTAGCTTCGTAGCCGTCCATTTCGGGCATCTGGCAATCCATCAAGATCAAATCAATTCCGCCCCGCAGCCAATGTTGAACGGCCTCACGCCCGTTGCGCACCCAGCGGCAATGATAACCTAGCGTGGACATTATTTCCGTGGCGACCTCGCGGTTGATCTCGTTGTCCTCGGCCAGCAGGATCGTGTCGGAACCCAACCTGGCACCTGCGGGTAAAGCCGCGGCCATTTCCGGCGCGACAGGGGCCGCCGAATTGATCACGCCGTTGGCGGCGGTGATGATGGCATCGTACAAATCGGACTTGCCGGCGGGCTTGGGAATGAAAGCCGCAAAACCAGCGGCCATGATTCTGTCCAAGCCGTCCTGCTGGGTGAAACTGCTCAACAACACGAGGCCGGTGGATTTTAATTCACTGTCTTCTTTGATGAGGCGGGCCAGGGTCAGGCCGTCTATTCCCGGCATTTTCCAATCCAACACCGCCACCTGAAACGCCCGTCCGCTGCGGGCAGCGCTCCGGAGTTTCTCCAGCACCTGCGTCGCATCGGCGGCCACTTCCGCCTCGCCTTTCCACGCGGCGATCCACTCGGCGTTGATGTCGCGGACGGTGGCACAGTCATCTGCAACCAGCACGCGGAGGCTCCGCAAATCCAGGAAACGCGCCGCCGGCCCGGGCGTTCCGGACGGATCATTTCTAAAGCTCAAGGTTAAAACAAAAGTCGCCCCCTGGTCCGGCATGCTTTGCACGCTGATGCTCCCGCCCATCAATTCGCAAAACTGTCGCGAGATCGTCAATCCCAAACCGGTGCCGCCATACTTGCGAGCCATGGAATTGTCAGCCTGCGCGAAAGGATCGAAAATGAGTTTTTGTTTTTCCGGGGCAATGCCACAGCCGGTGTCCCGGATTTCGAAACGCAGCGCGGTCGTTTCAGCGGAGGTTTCCTGCCGCTCGCAGTTCACCACCACTTCGCCGCGGTGGGTGAATTTCACCGCGTTGCCAACGAGATTCACCAAAATTTGCCGCAGCCGGTTCGAGTCGCCATGCAACTGCCGGGGCACGGCTTCGCTCACCCGGTAAGCCAGTTCAATGCCTTTGTCCTCGGCGCGTTCGGCAAAGAGCCGCACAACGGTATCCACCACTTCGACCGGGTCGAACTGATGTTCCTCGAGCTCCATTTTGCCGGCTTCAATTTTGGAGAAGTCCAGCACGTTGCCGATGACCGTCAGCAGCGCCTGGGCGGAGCTGACGGCGTTGTTGGCGTAGCGGACCTGATGTTTGTCCAGTTCCGTGCGCTGCAGCAGTTGCAGCATCCCGAGCACGCCGGTGATGGGCGTGCGGATTTCATGGCTCATGTTGGCGAGGAATTGCGATTTGGCCTTGCTGGAGGCTTCCGCGGCCTGCTTCGCGCGAAGCAAATCGTCTTGGATGCGTTGCCGGGTGATGGCCGCACCCAGCATATCCACTGCGGCGCGCAAACTGTCCCGTTCGGCCGCGGTCCAGTTGCGTTCCGTGTCGCACTCCGCCAGCGTTACGGTGCCCCACCACAAATTCTCCACCATGATGGGAATGACCAGCGCGGACTTGAAGGTTTCTGCTTCGAATGGCCGGAGCTGGCCGTCTGCCAGCTCATGATATTTTATGGAAACCGTCTCCCCGGCGCTCAGCGGGTCTATCCAGGGAGAGAAGTCCGAGGCTCGCAATATCAGCGCCGGGCCGGCCGGACTGGGTTCGGTCGGGCGCTGGTTGGGCGAGCGCCATAGAAATCTCTGTTCTGCCTGGGGGCCCTCCGCCCCGTTGGGTTGGATCTCGAATACCCGGATGCGGTCCACAGCGGCTGCCTCACCAATCTGCTCGAGCACCCCCTCGATGACATCCTCCCACTTCAAGGTGCTCAGAAACTGTTGGGCGGCAAAACGAACACTTTGCAAAATCTGATCGCGCCGGAGGAGGGCCTTGGTCATGGAGTTCACCGAACTTGCCAGGCTACCCAGTTCGTCACCTCGCGTGATCAGAGCCCGCGCCGAGAGGTCGCCGCCGGCCACTTTCTGCACCACTTTGCGGAGAGCCAGAATGGGCTGCACGAGGCGTTTGGCATAAATAGCCGAAGCCAGCAGACTCACCCCGATGCAGATGATCGCCAGCAGCCCGGTGCGCTGGTAAACCATCGCCACATTGCGGTTATAGCTTTCCAGCGAGAGGCCGACATGGATCCAGCCCCATTCGATGCCTGAGTAATCAAAGGGCTGGGAATAGTGGAAAACCCGGTGGTTCAAAAGCGGGACCGTGCCGATGCCGCTGGCCGACTCTCGTTTTGGGGGTCGCCAGAACTCGTCGGATTGGTTTTCCGAGCGCCACCCCGTCCGGTCCAGAATCAACGAGAAGCCTTCGTTCTTGGTGATCACGATGTATTCGAGCGAGCGATCGCCATTCAGCATCTCTTTGCAATGATCCACCACGCTGCTGAAGTCCTCGTTGATGGCCGCGCCGGCGGCCACGTCCCGCAGCGACACGGCCACGCCTTGGGCTTTGGAATCAAGATTTTCAAAAAACGTTCGCTTCTGCTGGGGAATGATCGCCGCGACGAAAATGAACAGCGCCAAGATGGTGATTAGCCAGGAAAGCAGGGCGGTGCGCAGGGTGATGCTCAGGCCGCGATTTTTAACAAGAAATTCGGTATTCATGGTGTGTCTTTCTCAGGAGCCAGGTCTGCCCAGCGGTGGCAATTCATTTTTTCCAGGTTGGGAAAGTGGCGGCGGGGGCCGATGGGTGGAGGAACCGGCGTTTTGCAACGCCGCGTAAGTCGCCCGCAGTTTCCGGATGGTGTCCAGTTGCGGCTCTTCAAAAGGCACCATGCGGTCAATCCTGAATAGGGTGCAAATCTGCTGGCCGGACGGGTCTTGGTCCAATACGTTCAGCGCCGTGATCGTGTCGGCTTTATACTTGGCTGAAGTCCAGTGCGCTTCACCCAGGCAGATCAAAACGTCGGCCAAGGTCTCGGATTGGGCCAAAACTTGAAGTTTCTCGCCGACCTGCGGGTTCAATTCCTTCATCATGTCAAAACTCGCCTCGTCCACCAAGCACGCGGATTTCTTGCCAAAGAAGACGGGCAGGACCGCCGCCGTGGGTTTGCCCACCACTTCCACCTTGCCGAAAAACGTCTCCGAGGCGCCCAACTGCGCCGAAAGCAACAGGGTGTCAAACCAAAATTTCCCCACGCCGGCGTGGATGAACTCCAATTCCACGATGTCTTTGCCGCGCAGGGACGCCAGCGTGTCGAGGCCGGCGTCACGTCGCGTCAGCGCCAGATATTTTCTCCCCACCTTCCCGTTTTCCATCACCGTAAAGTAAGGCTTCATTTGCGAGTGAACGTTCATCGCCAGATACTGCCAGGAGTCTATGACCGCCACATTCATGGGCTGCTGCTGGATGGCCAATTCAAACGTGGACGTATCATCGTAAACTTCGGCGGCGGCGGTATAGACGTTCCCAAACCGGCGGCCGGCGCTTTCCAGAAATACTTTATAGGCGGCGATGGCGTCATTGCGGTTCACATTGCGGAAACAAACCTTGGCCATGCCCACGCGGAAGATTTCCGGCGCGGCCGCCTGATTTGTTTCCATGGCCGGCACGGACCATGGCGACAGCAGCAACCACAGCGCGGCCAAGGTTGCCGCCCAATGTGGCAAGGGTTGGTTCGGCCGGATTGGAAAATCTGTTCTTGCGTGGTTCATTTCTTGTTCACGGATTGCAACGAACCAGCCGGGGTGATCGAAGCCGTGCGACTCTGCGCTCGGCCATACTCGGCCAGCAATTGGCGGCTGCCATCCAGACAGGACAACGGGCGCTTGATCATGCTGTCGCATTGAAACACGGTGAGCACTTCCAGTCCGGCGGACGTTTTGTTCAGCTCCAGAATGGAGGGTTCCAACTGGTCGCGCACCTTTGAAGCATAGCCGGGACGAAAAAAGAACAGCGAGGGAACCACCTCTGGCGAGACGGCCAGCACTCGCAGTTGCTTGCGCAGTTGCGGATTGAGTTCGCACGCCAGCGCAAAAACATTGGAGGTGACCAAGCAGGCGTCCGCCTGATGGAAGAAAACCTGCAGCACCGCCTTGGACGGACTTTCGATCTTTGTCAACGCTCCCAAAAAAAATTCTGCCGGCCGGAGCGACTGGCGGGCGAGCAGGGTGTCCAGCCATTGCGGGGCCAGGCTGGTGCGGGAGTTGGCTTGCAACAAGAGCTTTCGACCCGCCAAACCGGCCACATTGGTGATGCCTCCAGCCTGCAGCACGAGCAGCTCATAGTTTTCAGTGAAACTGTGATCTTTGGTGCTGATAAAAATCTCCGCCGGCTGCAGGTCCATCTGCAAATTCAGGAACTGGTCGGTGAGCATGGAAACCGCATCTATCTGGCCGCTCCTGAGCGCCTGGCTCAAGGCCTCCGGAGTTTCAAAGAGCTTGGTTTGCACCACGCCATCAATGCCGCGCTGTGCGAGAATTGTCCTGGTCCAAGCGGCGATCCCGGCGCTGGCGTCGTTGCGATTCACGCCACACCACGTGCCCGGGGCGATGCCAATGCGCACGAGGTCGCGCGGCGGCTGGACATTTTGATCCGCTTCCGCAGCACTGACGCACACCGCCGCAAGCAAGCCGATTCCAAGCGCCAACCAGATCAGGCGCTGTGCGGGGCCTCGCCCAGGGCGAAGCGCCCCGCGCGCAGTGCGAACTTGGAAATACAGAATTGTCATGGATGAGTGCTCCTTTCCGTTTCCCCCGGCGGACGGCTGGTTTCCAGCCCCGCAATCCTGGTGACATTCGTTCCGTCACAGAGTTGGCGATAGTCGGCCATGAATGCCCGCGTGCCGGCGAGCACGGAGATGGGCTGCGTAACGAGGCCGTCCGTTTTGAACAACGCCATCATTTGCTTGAATTCGGGTCTGACCGAGGACAGCTCCACGGCCTTGATGACCTTTTGCTTGAAACTCTCGGTGAAACCGTGGCGGAAACAAGTCAGCATCGGGACCAAAGGTGCGGAGACGGCGACGACTCGCAGTTGCTTTTTCAATTGCGGGTTTAACTCGCACATCACCTCCCAGCCGGCGTGCGTAACGATGCACGCGTCCGCTTTGCCAAAGAACACCGGCAACACCACCTGGGTGGTTTTTGCGTTGCTCGAAATTTTGCCGAGCGCCCCGGCCGCCGATCCCAGCCCGTGTTCACGGCAGAGCCTCTCGAGCCAGGAGGTGGCCAGCACGCTGCGCGTGTCATTGGCGATGATCAGGCTGCGGCCTTTCAACTCCTCCACCTTGCCGATGGCGCTCTCCGCGCGTGACAGCAGCAGGTACTCCTCCGTGAAGGACTCCCGGACGGTGGACAGCAGTAACGGCCCCTCCAACCCCTGGTTTTCCAGCGCAAAAAACTCCTCGGCGGTCAGGATGAACATGTCCGCCTGTTTGAGTTCCAAGAGCCGGGCGATGGCATTGGTGCCGTCCGGCAACTCCGGCTGCTTGTCCACGTAAACGCCGTTTTGATCCCCAATGTTCATGGTATATACTTTTATGGCAGCCTTGGCGTCGTTCTCATTGACGTCAACGAACATGGCCTTGGAAAAGGCAAACCGGACTTCCGTGCGCGGCTGAGTCCCGTCGGCGTCTTCGGCCATGCCACGGAAGGTGGCCGCAGCCAGCAGGAGCAACGTCGTCAAAGCGAAGCACCAATACGTCGTCCGCGCCGGCAACCGGCGCGAGGTAGATAAGAACGCGGAGCTCACGGTTGACCTTTCCCAATAGTTGGCGTCGCGCCGACTTGCTGCACCAAGTTGGCTGCCGCGGCTTGGTCAGCAGTCCGCCGCAAGCGTTGATGGGTGGCCAGCAACAGGCGGGCGCTATCCAGCAGGCTTGCCGGGGCCTCCCGCAGTTGGTCACTTTGAAACAGGGTCAACACCTGGGTTCCAGCCGTGCTCTTCTCCAAGCCCCGTAAGGCTGCCAGCAGAGTCTCGCGCAGCGGCGAAACATAAGTGCGTCGCATAAAACCCACCGACGGAACCACTTTTGGCGAGGCGGCCAAGACGCGCAACTGGGTGCGGACTTGGGGATTCAATTCGCACATCGTGTCGAAGCCGCGCCGGGTGACGATGCATGCATCCTGCTGGTGAAAGAAGACCGACAGCACCACTTTGACCAGTTTCTGCACCTTCTGAAGCTGGCCAAAATAGTCGGCGGACGCGCCTAAATTATGGTCCGCAAGCACCACCTCCAGCCACATCGGTGCCAGCGATGCCCTGACGTTGTCGAACAAAATTATCTTCCGCCCGCGCAGTCCGCCCCAATTGGTGATGTTGGAGTTGGCGTTGACCAGCAACAAGTACTCTTCCGTGAATTCCCCACCGTTGCAGGACATGAACAGATTGGTGCTTTGGAATTCCGGCTCCAAACCAAGGTACTCCTCCGTGGTGACGGCGGCGCCATCAATGGTGCGGTCCAACAGCGCCTGCTTGAGCTGCGGCGTGCCCGACACGATCACCGGTTCCGTGCTCATCGGCACATGCCGTTCCCGGGCGATCGCCATGGCCCAGGCCTTCACGGATGCCCTGGCGTCGTTCTCATTGACATCCGTGAACATTTGCGCCGAGAAGGCAAACCGGACAGGTTCCAAGTTGGTGCTGTCAGTAGCCTGCACTGCCGGAGCACAGGATCCTGAGGCAATCATCAGCGTTAAAACAAACGGTCGCGGTATTGTCCCGCAGCCAAATTGCCGGAACCAAGCCACCACCGAAACTCCGGTCCTCAGGCCGACGGCCGCGAGTTTTCCTTCCGGTTGGATTGTGTCACCGGGCCGCACAATTCTCCTTTCGGCCAGTCTGCGCCCGACGAGGAAACCAGCTTGTCAGTCGCGCTACGGGGATGGAATTCACTGAGCTTGCCAAGATGGTGACCATCCACGAGAGCAACGCGGTGCGCACGGTGATGCCCAAGCCGCGTTTGGTAATCAGTTTGGGGTTCATGGTTCGTTTGGGTTTCCAGGCGACGGGTGCGGGGCATTCGTCCCGGCACAGAGTTGGTGGTAGTTCGCCAAAAATGCCCGCGTGCCGGCCAGCATGGAAACGGGCTCGTTTACGAGGCCGCCCGCTTGGAACAGCGCCAGCAACTGCTTGAATTCGGGTTTGACGGAGGATAGTTCCACGGCCCTGATGACCTGTTGCTTGATGCTCTCGGTGAAGCCGCGGCGAAAACATGTGACCGTCGGCACCAATGGCCCGGAGACGGCGAGAACGCGCAATTGCTTTTTCAATTGCGGGTTCAACTCGCACATCACCTCCCAGCCGGCGCGCGTGACAACGCACGCGTCCGCTTTGCCGAAGAACACCGGCAACACCACCTGGGTGGTTTTCGAGTTGTGCGCAACTTTGGCGAGCGCGCCGGCCGCCGGTCCCAACCCGTGCTCGCGGCAAAGCACCTCGAGCCAGGCGGTGGCCAGCGAACTCCTGGTATCACTGGCCACAATCAGGCTGCGGCCTTTCAAATCCTCCACTTTGCCGATGGCGCTGTCCGCGCGCACCAGCAGCAGGTAAACTTCGGTGAGGGATCCCCCGATCTCGTGCAGCAGCAACGGCCCCTCCAACCCTTGGTTTTCCAGCGCAAAGAATTCTTCGGCCGGCAGGATGAGCAAGTCCGCCTGCTGGAGTTCCAAGAGCCGGGCGATGGCGTTGGTGCCGTCTGGCAATTCCGGCTGCATGCCCACATAAACACCATTTTGGTCCCCAATGTTCTTGGTATAAACTTTTATGGCGGCCTTGGCGTCGTTCTCATTGACGTCAACGAACATGGCCTTGGAAAAGGCCAAGCGGATTTCCGTGGGCCGCTGCGCCGGGTCCGCGTCGGCGGCACCGCCGCGAAACGTGGTCGCGGCCAGCAGGAGCAGCATCGGCATAGCCAAACGCCAACCCGTCCTCCCTGCCGGCAACCGTTTTCCTTCTGGTGGTTGGGTGACACCGGGCATCATGGTTTTCCTTTCGACGTATCCGCGCCCGCCAGCACCAGCCAGCGCAGTCGCCGCGGAACCATGCCGATCCGCAACAATGCCGGGGCGAAAAATAATTTGGCGAGAGCCTGGTTCATCGTGACTGCTCCCGCGTTGAGTCCAGACGGCCGGAGTTCACTGGCGTTCGATGGCTTCCATCCCTGGCTGACAGAGAATCCGGCGGCGCAGCGGGCATCCACTTGCGAATCATCTGCGCCACTTTCTCCGGATCCAGCGGTTTGCTTAAATAATCATCCATACCGGCGGCGAGGCATTCGTCACGGTCGCCTTCCATGGCGTTGGCCGTCATGGCA
>Ga0316231_1003615_pt1 | contig 13441 bp, 13 predicted proteins | sample TBH18027metaG_FD_206002 | JGI IMG/M metagenome (GOLD analysis project Ga0316231, IMG submission 206002) | Freshwater microbial communities from Trout Bog Lake, Wisconsin, USA - TBH18027 | ecosystem: Environmental > Aquatic > Freshwater > Lake > Hypolimnion/Profundal zone | place: USA: Wisconsin...
AGCGAGCGCAGCAGCATGGGGGCCTGGATATCGTCGTGGTCGGTGAGCGAGACCAGGGCGGGCAGTTGCAGCTTCTCTTCGATCTGCGTGCGCTCCAGGTCGAAGGCCAGGCGCGGGGTCAGCGGCGGGGTCCAGTAGCTGCGCGCGTAGTCCGGCCGGATGCCGGAGGTCCTCACGCAGCGGCGCTCCGCCCAGCGCATGATCGGCTGCAGCACGCCCCAGTCGGTGGAGAGCTCGGCGATAAAGTCCAGCGTCTCCTTGGACTGGTTGGTGTGGCTGTGCAGCGACACGCCCGCAGTGAATCCTTCGGCGGCCTTCGGCTCGCGCCATAGGTAGGAAACGCTCTGGGTCATGGTCGTCTCTCCGGCTCTCGGTCAGGTTCCTGCACCTCCAGTCTTGCGAACCAATGTGACGGGAAGATGACTGCACCAAGAATTGTGCGAGAAGCCGAACCAACCGGGTTACCCCGTTCCGAGCTAGCCCAGCAGCCCGTCGACCAGCGCCGTCCACTCGGCCTCAAGGGTCGGCCGGCGAAAGTCGTCCCCCGAGCGCTTATACCAGTACTCCGCGTTCCATTGCTCCCCTTCCTTGCGATGCAGATACGCGTGCACCGCCATCGCGTCCGGGGACACCAGCTCGTTCACCAAGTTATGGGCTCGTGTCCAGTCACCCTTGGCATCCCACCACAGCGCCTCCACCGCAGCCGACAGCCCGGCTGGCGGAGTGGCGTTGGCAAGCGAAATTTTGAATTCAGCGGAATCCATAGCGGCAGCTCCGAGCGATGGCGGACATTTTACGGTTAGGACGCGCTGCCTCGCAAAGGACTAGCGCGTCTTGGCGATGTCCGGCCCCAGCAGTTCCTGCGCGTTGGGTGCGGGAGTCTCCGGTACGCCGACGCCCGGAAGCGCGTGTTCCCGCTCGAAGGCAGCCTCGTGTTCCAGGTCAACAGTCAGGCCCGCCTTCAGCAACTCGAATGCCTCCTGAGGAGTGTCGGCGAACTGGAAGAGATCGAGGTCTTTCCTCGCAATGGCGCCCTTCTCCGCGAAGACCTCCAGGTTGATGACACTCTTCCAGTAGCTCGATCCGTAGACGACGACGGTGATCTTCTTGGCCAGCTTCTGGGTCTGCGCCAGGGTGAGCAGCTCGAACATCTCGTCCATGGTGCCGAAGCCGCCGGGAAAGACCACCAGCGCCTTGGCCAGGTACGCGAACCAGAACTTGCGCATGAAGAAGTAGTGGAACTCGAAGTTCAGGTCGGGAGTGATGTAGGGGTTGGGCATCTGCTCGAAGGGCAGCTTGATGTTGAGGCCGATGGTCCTGGCCCCGACCTCGTATGCCCCGCGATTGGCTGCCTCCATGATCCCCGGACCACCACCCGATGTGATGACATAGCGCCGGCGGCGACCGGGCAGCGTCATCGCCCAGTTTGAAACTAAACCGGCCAGGGTGCGCGCGTCCTCGTAGTAGCGCGACATCTCGACGGCGGCCGCAGCCAGTTGCAGCCTCTGCTCCGATGCCTCGCCGCGTTGCACCTCGTCCCGCCGCGCGGGCTGCTGGTCGGCGGGCGCGGGCGTCGCGGAGCCGGTGTTCTCCAGCAGCTCCAGCTCATGACTTGCCACGTCGAGCGCACGGAAGCGCGCCGAGCCGAAGAAGACCACCGTGTCCTGGATACGTTCGCGCCGGAAGCGCGTCATCGGCTCGTAGTACTCGGCCATGATGCGCAGCATCCGGGCGTCGGGCGAGTTCAGAAAATCGGAGTTTTCATACGCCAGCGGCGCTGGGTAGAGCGGTTCAGGATCTTGTCGGGTCATGGTGTCTTTGTTTCCTCCTGCGGAAGATCTCATCTGCATCTGCCGCGCAGCGAGCGCTGCCTATCGACGGTGGTCGCGGTAGTGAATCGCCTCCGAGACGCCGATCCATATATCCAGCAATCCCAGCCCCGAGATCAGCCCACGCACCGCTCCGTTGCGCAGCACCGCGGCCAGCTGAGGACGCGACTGGATGAAGAGGTTATGGTCCCAGACCTTCGCCCACCAGGGCAGGACCATGACCAGCACGCCCAGGTAGACGCAGAACAATACCAGCACAAACAACGACGTGCGTTGCAGCCAGATGGGGGCGATGGCGCCTGTCGCCTGCTGCGGCGCGGCCTGCGGGGGCTGAGATTCTGCATTCGGCAACTGCGGCGGCGCACTCGGCGCACTGGGCGGCGCAGCTAAACCATCGGAAGGTACGTTTGCGTCGAAAGGCATCAGGCTCTCCTGTTGACCTTAGCAGAGCCAGTTGCCGGATTCTACTCTATGCTGTGCATCTTGCAGTCCATCCTCCTTTGAGCGTTTGAGATGAGAAAATAGAAGTTGATGCTTCAACTCTCCGCTGCCGGCAAACGCTTCGGCCCCAAACTCCTCTTTGAAGACGCCAACTGGCTGATCACGCCAGACGAGCGCACAGGTCTGGTCGGCGGCAACGGCACCGGCAAATCCACGCTACTGAAGATCCTCGCCGGCCTGGAGACGCTGGACTATGGCGAGCTGACGCGCGTCAAGGGCATGACCATCGGCTACCTGCCGCAGGATGGCCTCGCCATCAGCGGCAAGACCGTCTTCAATGAGTGCCTCTCGGTCTTCGAGCCCCTGCACGCGCTGGAGCGCGAAGCCGAGCAGATCACCCACACCCTCTCCACCGCCGACCCCGACTCCCGCGAGTACCGCGCTGCAGCCGACCGCTACTCCGACATCGCAAACCACCTCCATGTGCACGATATCTACACCCTGGACTCGCAGGTTGGGGCCGTGCTGGGCGGCCTCGGCTTCTCCAAGGAGGATTGGGAGCGGCCTACCGAGGAGTTCTCCGGCGGCTGGCAGATGCGCATCGCGCTGGCCAAGTTGCTGCTGCAAAGGCCCAGCCTTCTGCTACTCGACGAGCCGACGAACCACCTCGACCTGGAGAGCCGCAACTGGCTGGAGAACTACCTCCACGACTATCCCAATGCCTACATCCTTATCTCCCACGACCGCTACTTCCTCGATGTCACCGTCAACAAGACCATCGAGATATGGAACAAGCGGATGCATACCTACCACGGCAACTACGAAAAATACCTGGTGCAAAAGGAAGAACGCAGGACGCAGTTGATGTCCGCCTACAAAAACCAGCGAGACCGCATCGACGCGCTGGAGGCCTTCATCAACCGCTTCCGATACCAGGCCACCAAGGCCAAGCAGGTACAGTCGCGCATCAAGGAGCTGGACAAGATCGAGCGCATCGAGGTGCCGGAAGAGGAGTCGACAATCCACTTCACCATCCCGCAGCCGCCCGCCTCCGGCCGCACAGTGATCGAGGTCTCCCACTTGTCGAAGAATTATCCGATGCCCGACGGCGGCGAGAAAAAAGTTCTCGAAGACGTCAGCTTCCAGATCGATCGCGGCGACCGCATCGCCTTGGTTGGGATCAACGGCGCGGGCAAATCCACGCTCATCCGCATGCTCTCCGGCCTGGAACCACCCACCTCCGGCAAGGTCAGGCTGGGCCACAACGTCCTGGCGGACTACTTCGCGCAGGACCAGTACAAGGTCCTCGACCCCAGCGCCATCATGCTGGACGATATCAGCGGCATCGCGCCCAAGGTTCCGGTCGTCGAACTGCGCTCGCTGCTGGGCTGTTTCATGTTCTCCGGCGACGACGTCTTCAAGCCGCTCGGTGTCCTCTCCGGCGGCGAGCGGAACCGTTACGCCATGGCCAAGATGCTGGTGTCGCCTGCGAATATGCTGCTGCTCGACGAGCCCACCAACCACCTCGACCTGCGCGCCAAAGATGTCTTGCTGGAGGCCATCACCAACTTCACCGGCACGGTGCTGTTCGTCTCCCACGACCGCTACTTCATCGACGGCCTGGCCACTCGCGTCTTCGAGGTGGAAGACCACCACGTCCACATCTACCCCGGCAACTACGAGGACTACCTCTGGCGCAAACAGGGTGGCCCGGAAGAAATTGCTGCCTCCCTTACCACCAGCCTCAAACCCATCCCTGCACCCGCCAATCAAGCTGTCATCCTGAGCGAAGGCGCAGCCGTAGTCGAAGGACCTGCGGTTGGTGCGGCCACCGAATCAGCCAACTCCCCCAAGCCTTCCATCAAGCGCCTGAACCCGATCAAGCTAAAGAAGCTGGAAGACCGCCTTGCCGCCATCGAGCAGGAACTGACCATGATCGACTCGCGCATCGCCACCGCCGAGGAAAGCCTCGGCCACTATATCTCCGCCGAAGAATCGCAGCGAACCGCCGCCTCGCTCGACACCCTGCGCACCCAGCGCACGGCTCTGCTCGCCGAGTGGGAATCAGTTGCCACCATGCTCGAAGAACAGAACAGTCCATCCACTGCCTGAGTCGGCAACCGGTTGCGTCTAGCTATTCGCTCGGCTCAGGAACATCCGGTTCCACCGCAGCAGCGGCGACCTGGCATCGATCTCCCGGCGCTCCGGCTCTGGTAACGCAAAGTACGCCGCCCACAGAAGGAGAATCGCGCAGAATACGACGCCATTGATCACGCTGTAAGCCATATACACGTTGGGATGGACCGCGAGCCACCAGGACTGCACCAGGTCATTAATCGCCAACACACTCAGACCGAGGCCAACGCCAAAGATCTTGCTACCGCCCGAGATTCCCGCAGGACGCATCGCAAAAAAGACGACCAGCAGCATGCAAAGCGTGAGCACGCTCTGGTCCCGCTGCAGGTGTGAGATTGCAGCAATCAGGAAACTTGAGCCCGTCCTATACGGGGCGAATGCCCACCCCACGGTCGCAACAACTGAAATACCGGCCACCACGCAGAAGATGATCGATCCGAACCGTCGCAGCCCCTTCAGCGGCTTCATCGTAAGCCGGTAGATGCTGCAGACAATCAACAATGCGAGCACGGACTCAATCGCAAAAGTTGTCCAGTAGATATAGAAATAAGCCAGATACGCGGTGCGATGGTCCGGTCGATATAAGGAATGCAAAAGCAGAACCAGGATGCTATCCGAGACTGCTCGCACCGCCAGAAACGACCCCAGCGCCCAATAATCTCTCCACTGCCTCCTGACCGTGATAAAGCACAAAGCCGCCACGCAGAGGACAACCTCCGCATACCCCAGAAACGTGAGAGTCGATGGTGAGATCATGCGCGCAAATCCCCCCGTGTATAACCAAAGCTCGTTAGCCGATCATAACCCAGACCACACCGTCCGCCATCCCCCACTCTGGGTATCTCCTCGGATACCGTGCCATTCGCTGACCCCTTAGCGCCCCTCCCGCAGGCGTGTCGCCAGCCGCTCCGGCAGCCTCGCCATCCGCACCCGCCCCTGCGCCCCCGCCACGTCGTACGGCACGCGGTGGTAGACCACCTCGCGCGCCTCGCTATCATAGATGGCAAACGCCGCCCGCCAGTCCATGTCGCGCGGCTGTCCCACCGCCCCCGGATTGATCAGATGCCGCACGCCCGAAGCAAGCGGCAACGTCCATATCTCGGCGTCTTTGCGGCTATGGTAGCGTGGCCTCAGCTCGTGCCAGTCGTGCTCCTTCTGCGCGAAGCCTCCCTGGATGTGGGTGTGCCCAACGAATGTAATCGTCGTCGTCATCTGCCGCAGCGGGGCCCACGCGTCCCTCATGTTCTGAATGTACTGGTCTTCGTTCAGCGGCGATCCGTGCGCTAGTGCCACATCCGCCTCGTCCGGCGTCTTCCTTTCAGGATAGAGCGGACCTTGCGGCAGCCCTCGCAGCCACTCCAGGTTCTCCGCGGTCAACGCATTGATCGTCCACTGCGCCGCCGCCCGCGCCGTTGGATTGAAGTTGCGCGTCGACGTGAGCCCACAGCAGACGCGGTCGTGGTTGCCCCGCACCGTCAGCGTCGCCAGCGGGCGGACCACCTGCAGGACCTGGTTCGGACTCGCCCCATAGCCCACCATATCGCCCAGGTTCCACAGTTCGTCCCACTCGCCCGCCGCATTCAGCACCGCGGTCAGGGCCTCCAGGTTTCCGTGAATGTCGGAGAGAACTAGGGCGCGCATACAGAAACTCAAATCGCACAAGACGTGCGAATCTTCAGTTTATCCCAACCTATCCTCACCCTTCGTTAGCCAGCCAAGCCAGTGGTCGCGTCCGGTCGGTCGCCATCGTGGGCGCAGACGTCAGCAGCCGCCGCGTGTACGCGTGCTGCGGGTTGAGGAAGAGGTCGCGCGTGCTTGCCTGCTCCACAATGCGGCCACGTTGCATCACTGCGACGCGATCGCCCGGCTGGTCGCAGGCCTGCGCGATGACCGCAAGATCGTGCGAGATAAACAGCATGGAGAGCCCATGTGCCCTGCGCAGATCCTTCAGCAGCGCCAGGATCTGCGCCTGCACGGTGACATCGAGCGCTGTCGTCGGCTCGTCGGCAATGAGGAGGCGAGGACGATTCACGATGGCCATCGCAATCAGGATGCGCTGCATCTGACCGCCCGAGAACTGGTGCGGGTAATCGCGCGCCCTGCGCTCCGGCTCCGGCAGCGCGACCTCGTGCATCGCGTCGAGCACAAGTTGATCAACTGCCTTCGATGAAAGCCCCGGCTGGTGCGCGCGCACTGCCTCAGCAATCTGCGCCCCCACCCGCATCACCGGGTTCAGCGCAGTCATCGGCTCCTGAAAGATCATGGCCAGGTCGCTACCGCGCCGCCGCCGCATCTCCCGCGCCGGCAACGCCAGCAGATCTACTGCTCCCGATGCACCGGCATCCTCGGAAGAGTCCGCGGCCGAGAAGAGAATCCTGCCCGAAACGCTCGCCTCTGCTGGCAGCAGCCGTAGTACGGCCAGCGCCGTCACCGATTTGCCCGACCCTGACTCCCCCACCACGCCCAGCGTCTGGCCCGCGGCGATCTCGAACCCGATCCCATGCACCACCTCGCGCCCGGCAAATCCGATCGACAGGTCCTCGACCCTCAGAATCGGCGGTTTGCCTGTGGCGAGCGGTGCTCCGTTGCGGGAAGCTGACGTTGTGCTCACACACTAGATGGTACAACCGGCCTCATCAATACCTTCGGGCTCGATTGGCCGACTGTGAGATCCGCCAACAAGGCGGGGCTCATGAACTCCGCGTAGAGATACAGTTGGCTTATGAGGCCGGTTCTTGTGCATCTCTCGAATTCCAATGGAGTTGGAGACTGCGTGCAAGCGCGCGGCGTCCGGCCAAGATACTCTGAGATGAGACGCCGGGCATTGCGGTCGCGTCTAACTTAGAGCAGGAGGGAGATCATGGACCAACCCCGTACCCAGCGTGGCTCGCGTCTCCTCGCCGGAGCATTCGGCGCACTGCCGCTCTCCACGCCGGTGTTCGCCCTCCTGATCGCCGCCCTCTGCACCCCTCTGAACGCGCAGACCCACAAGGTTGCCGCTCCGGAGAAAGTCGTTCGCGCGGTCGCGGTCTACGAGTGGACTGGAGAGATGGCCGCACCCGCCGCCAGCCGCCTCATCCCCGTATCGCTGTTCATCGACGGCAAGTTTGAGGACGCCGACGTCTACCTCGCGCGGCCGGTACCGTTTGCGCTCTACACTGGCAATATCTACGAGATTGACCGTGCCGGCATCGCGCTTGGGACGTTCGACCTGGCCTTCGCGCGTCACCTGGTTGCCCCTGCGATGGCGACGACCACCTACGACGACGGCTGGTTTGGTTACGGTAAGTTCGCCCCTCCGGCCCCGCCAAAGGCCGCCACCCTGAGGCCCTCCAAGACGCTGGGTGTCATCGACGACGATGACGACCGCCCTCACTTCTCCGCGCGCTCTGCGACGCCCGGCTCCGGTGACGCTGCAACCTCTGCCTCCGGTGCGCCCGCATCTTCGACCGACACTCCCGCAGCCGATCCCGACCGGCCGACGCTTCACCGCTCACCCAGCACAGCGGACCAGGCCGCCCCCAACAGCTCAGGGGACACGCCCGCCAACGATCCAGACCGCCCCACCCTGCGCCGCCACAGCTCGCAGGACACCGGCAAAACCAGCGCTGCACAGCCCGGCGCGAGCGACGCCGTCGCCTCGCTGAACGATGATCCAAACCGCCCGCTGCTGCACCGCGGCAAGCCCGTGGCAGCGCTAACCGAAGCCGACATTCCTAAGCTCGCCGGCCTTCCCGGCGACCAGGACCTGCATAAGTTGGTCGCTGTCTCGGACGCCGCGAACCGCCCGTCGCACGACTTCTCCCGCGCCTGGCAGGATGAGGCCGAACACCAGGCCATTCTCGCCAAAATGCAGGCCGCCGCGCGCGCGCAGCTCGCCATTTACGAGGTGGCCAACGCACTGACCCATGCTCCCGTGCCCACCAAGCCCGCCGCGCCGCCGGCCGACATACGCAACCCCAACAGCAAGCTCCGCCGCGGTGTGGCCCAGCAGACACAGCCACCACCGCCTGCACCGCCTGAGCCTCTGCTCGACGAGCAGATCAAGGGCTTCACGCTCAGCTACGGCGGCGCGCCCACCTATGTCTACTCTGCCCACACCGACGGCCTCGGCAGCGCGCTGCGCTACGTCACTCTGGTCGCACAGGTCGATATGAATGGCGAGCCCGTGGTTGCCATCAAGAGTGTCACCGATGCGTCGCATCTCGACCGCACGCCGCGCATGAAGCTGGTGGACGCGGTCGACGCCGAAGCCTCCAACCGCGCCAGCCTGCTCTTCGAGCTACGCGCGCAGAGCTCTCGCCAGTTCGCGCTCTACCGTGTGATCGGAGCTCGCGCCGACCAGACCTTCGTCACCGGTTCAACCCAGTAAGGCGCGCTGCTACGCTGGAGGCGCTGCGGCAGGCGGCGTTGCGGTGGGCGGCGCTCCGGGTGGACGGTTGCCCTCCTGACGCGGAGGCGGAACAAAGATGGAGGGATGCTTCTCGCCACGATGACAGGTGCCGCAGGTGATGGGGTCGGCGTAGCGGCGGCTCGGCATCTCCGAGAGGTACCGGGTGTTCAGATCGTCGGTCATCTGGATCATGAACCGTGCAGTCTCCTTCACCGGGTTGGCGTCGGAGGCACGATCCGCGCGACGGGTGACAGGGTCCGCTGCGGCGTGACAGAATTCGCACTCGACGTTGAGGTCGCCCGAGAACTGGCGCATCAGCCTGCGCAGGTCGTCTCGGGAGATGTTGTCAGGCAGCACCTTGAGATTCTTGAATGCAGGCACAGCGGCAGGTGCGGCGGCGGGTGCGGCAGGCGCGGGTGCGGCGGCAGGTGCGGGCGCGGTCTGCGCGGAAGCTGAGAGAAGAAGAACAAGCCCGGTGCAGAGCACGAGCGCAGAGCGACGAAGAGTTCGGTTCATGGTTTCAGTGCCTCGATGAAAGGTAGAAAGGAGCATCCCCTCCATGTCTACGGAGATCTCGCACACCTGCGAAGTGGGGACACCGGTGAGCATTGCTCCAGCTAAGGTTCAAGGAACGCAAGGTGGAAGACCGGTTCCCGGAGATGGAAATTCGGGTTGAACATTGTCCTGCAAGGACGCTGAAGATGAGATGTGGAGCTTGACTGTAAGGATTCCGCCAGCAAGGGATACAACTACTAAAGCGAAACGCTCTTCAGCCATTCGCGGAACCCCGGCCCCAGGTCCTCGCGCTTCAGTGCCAGCTCCACGGTGGCCTTCAGGAAGCCCAGCTTGTCTCCTGCATCGTAGCGCTTGCCTTCGTAGCGGAAGCCGTAAACCTTCTCGTACTCGAGCAGCGCCTTGATGGCGTCGGTGAGTTGCAGCTCGCCGCCCGCGCCCGGCTTCACACCTTCGATCATCTGGAAGATGCGCGGCGTCAGAATGTATCGCCCAATAATGGCGTTGGCCGATGGCGCATCTTTGAACTTCGGCTTCTCCACCATTCCCTTCACCGCCAGCAGCCGCGGATTGCGCGCATCCGGGGTACAGTCCAGGCAGCCGTAGTTGGAGATTGCGGGGCCATCAACGACCTCCGAGGCGAGAATGCTCGACTGCGTCTGCACGAACGCCTCGACCATCTGCTTCATGCACGGCACCCGTGCGTCCACAATGTCGTCCGGCAGCAGCACGCAGAAGGGCTCATCGCCGACGAGTTCCCTGGCCATCAGAATGGCGTGGCCCAACCCCAGCGGTTCGGCCTGGCGTGTGTACACAATCCGCGCCAGCTTGGAGAGCGACCGCACCGTGTCCAGCAGCGCCTGCTTGCCCTTGGCCGCCAGCGCGGCCTCCAGCTCCGGGCTGGAGTCAAAGTGGTCCTCCATCGCCGCCTTGTCGCGCCCCGTGACGATGATGATCTCGGTGCAGCCCGCCGCCACCGCTTCCTCCACCCCATACTGGATCAGGGGCTTGTCCACCAAGCACAGCATCTCTTTAGGGATGGACTTGGTCGCGGGCAAGAATCGCGTGCCCATGCCTGCTGCGGGAAAGACGGCCTTGCGGATCTTCTGGTGAGCCATAGGAAGCGGAGCCCTCGTCGCCAACTTCAGATGTCATCCTAGCAAAGCACCCTCACCCCACTCCACGCCAATATTCTGGCCTGAGCGGAGTCCATGGCCGAGAGGTCACTCGGGACCTTGGGTACAATCCAGCAACGAGCTCCGCTCTAGCTGAGGGTCTCCATCAGTTTGTTGACGGTGCGGTTGAGGTCCTTGTCGCTGCGGCGGTGCTCGTCGATCTTGGAGATGGAGTGCATCACGGTGGTGTGGTGCTTGCCGCCGAACTGGCGGCCGATCTCGGGCAACGACGCCTCGGTGAGCTGCTTGGCCAGGTACATGGCAATCTGGCGCGGCACCACAATCTGGCGCGAGTTGTTCTTCTGCTTCAGCTCGGCGACGCGCATTCCGAACTGCTCGGCCACGGCGCGCTGAATGGCCTCGATGGTGATCTTGCGCACCTGGGTATCGATGAACTGCTTCAGGCACTGCTGGGTGACGGCGAGGGTGATCTCGACGCCATGCATGGAGCACCAGGCGATGAGCCGCACCAGAGCTCCCTCCAGCTCGCGCACGTTAGTGCGGACGTTGGACGCGATGAACAGCGCGACCTCTGTGGGAAGGTGGGTCTGTTCGCTCTCCGCCTTCTTCTGCAGGATAGCGACCTTGGTCTCGAGGTCGGGCGGCTGAATGTCGGCGATCAGGCCCCACTCGAAGCGCGAGCGCAGGCGGTCCTCAAAGTCGGCCAGCTCCTTGGGCGGGCGGTCGCTGGCGATGACGATCTGCTTCATGCTCTCGTGCAGTGCGTTGAAGGTGTGGAAGAACTCCTCCTGGGTGCGCTCCTTGCCGGCCAGGAACTGGATGTCGTCGATGAGCAGAACGTCCACGGTGCGGAACTTGTCGCGGAAGCTGGTCATTTTGTCGTAGCGTACCGAGTTGATCATCTCGTTGGTGAATTTCTCGCCCGAGACGTAGCAGATGGAGGCCTGCGGCTGGCGGCGCTTTACGTCGTGGCCGATGGCGTGCAGCAGGTGGGTCTTGCCCATGCCGACGCCGCCGTAGAGGAAGAGTGGGTTGTAGGCCTTGGATGGGCGCTCGGCGACGGCCTGCGCGGCAGCCATGGCAAACTGGTTGCCGCTGCCGATCACGAAGGCATCGAACTGGTAGCGCGGGTTGAGCTGTGAGGCCGTACTCCAATCGAAGCGCGACTGCTCTGGCACGGGAGCGGACGAGCCATTCATCCGGCGCGAGCGCGGCGCATTGGAGTTGTGGCTGGAGACGGGCGCGAATCCTCCGTCTTCGCGCACGCGGGGGGCGCTTGGATCCTGCTGCGGGGTGGTGAAAGTCACCGTATCGATGTCCAGCGCAAGGTTGTCGATGGCCTCCTGGATCAGGTCGGCGTACTTCTCGCCCAAGTGCTGGAACTCGGCCGATGGGATGCGCACATATAGCGTTTTGCCCGCGATGTGGGAGAACCGAGTTGGCTTGAGCCACGTCTCGTACGACTGGCGGTTGATCTTCTTCTCCAGTGCGGCGAGGATGCGGACCCATTGATTCAATACGGCTGTGGCCGTGGGAACGAATGACATACTTTCTATTCCTTCTCGGATTTGCTCCAAGTATTTTTTTGATCAGAACCGAACGAACGACCCGAAAATCAGAACAGCGAAAACGACTATAGCGGCAACAGATGACCTTCACCGCCGAAATTGGCGAGTGGTAAGAGAAGCTGTTTGCTGGAGGTCTCCGCGCCGGTTCAAAATCCCGGTGCGAAGAGAAACGACCATGCCGACCAAAGCACAACCCAGAAAAATGGAAATTCAACTTTGGTAAGCGGGTTTGATAGTAGCACGGAAAACCAAGCTTGATTCAAGTGATCGAGAGATAAAAATTATCTTGCACCATTCCTTGTGAAGAATGCTTTCTCTCCCCCCAAACTGTGTCTATCATCATCCCAAACAAGGCCTCTCAAGGACCCCCTTCAGCCACTTTATCTTTGCAGCCTTCAGCAAACCCCGGTATACTGAGAGACTGTTGCCATTGCAGCTTTCAACAAGATTGAGCAGGAGCCGAAACCCATGCCGAAGCGTACCTTCCAGCCGAACCGCCGCCACCGCGCCAAAACTCACGGGTTCCTTACCCGTATGAAGACCAAGGCTGGCGCAGCCGTGCTGAGCCGCCGGCGTGCCAAGGGACGCCACAAGATCGCAGTCAGCGCCGGCTTCCGCGACTAGCGCTGCCGCGCGGTCCGCAGGGGCGTCCAGCAATGCTTCCCAGAGCAAAGGCAATCCGCAGCGTGGCTGAGATGACCCGTTCCAACCCAACCCAAAAGAAGATCGAATGGCCGGTCAGCCGTCTGCGCAAACACGCGGACTACCAGCGCGTGTACCAGGCCAGCCGCAAGCAGTTCGCCAAACAGATGAGCTACTTCTATGCGCTTCGGCCGATGCCCGGCCCGGACGGTGCTTGCGTGCGCGGCAGGACAGCGGACGTCGCGCGAGTTGGGCTTACTGTCGGCAAGGCGATGGGCAAGGCAGTGGACCGCAACCGCATCAAGCGGCGCATGCGCGAAGCGGTGCGGCGGCAGCTTCCGCTGCTGGAAGCCCCGGTCGATCTGGTGCTTCATCCCAAACGCAGCGTCCTCGACCTCGACTTCGCAACTCTGGAACGCGAGGTGGCCATGGTCTTCCGCGCAGTCCAGAAGGCAGCACAGAAACAAGATCCTGCGCAGGCCGAACGAGCAAAGACTTAACCCCGATCGACACCGATGAGACGGACAGAACGCTATGGGATCGAATGGTGAGGAGAGGAACGGTCGCGCTGTACGCCTTGCCTTCCGTCTTTATACGGGGCTGCTCTCTCCCATACTGCACGCGATCAGTCCTTCGCGCTGCCTGTACCTGCCAACCTGCTCGGAGTACGCCTACACCGCAGTCAGCCGATTCGGCATGGTTCGCGGAACGTGGCTGGCGCTGCGCAGGCTGGCTCGCTGCCATCCCTGGGGCAGAGGCGGCCTCGATCCAGTGCCCGAACGA
>Ga0316231_1003617_pt1 | contig 13440 bp, 10 predicted proteins | sample TBH18027metaG_FD_206002 | JGI IMG/M metagenome (GOLD analysis project Ga0316231, IMG submission 206002) | Freshwater microbial communities from Trout Bog Lake, Wisconsin, USA - TBH18027 | ecosystem: Environmental > Aquatic > Freshwater > Lake > Hypolimnion/Profundal zone | place: USA: Wisconsin...
CAAGGATCGCGGAACAACTTGCTCGGCACCAATGCGCCGCCGGAACTCGTGCAACTTCTGTCGAACGAACTCCAAGTGACCGACCACACGCCGCCGTGCTTCTTATGGACCACCTTTGAAGACAAAACCGTGCCGATGGAAAACACCATGCTATTTGCCGAGGCTCTGCGGAAGCATCACGTCCCGTTTGCCCTGCACGTTTACGAAAAAGGCGGTCATGGAATGGGTTTGAAAGACAAGGCGCCCTTCGCGCACCCGCATCCTTGGGCAGCGGACTGCCTGTTTTGGCTGCGGGAACAGAAGTTTGCGAATTAAAACCACGGCGCGTCTCTTAACCTAAACGGAGCGCGGTTCTGTGACCCGCAGCAATTCGGTCAAGCTGGAGGCGTTGCCCTCCTCCACCTTCTATCCTCCATGGCTTCGCCATCGGCGCAACATCAGCAACAATCCCGCGCCGCCGGCCAGAAAAATCCAGGATTGCGGCTCCGGAGCAGTGACCACCGTCAACCCCCAATTGACCAAGGTGCCGTCGTCGCCACCAACCACATCGGCCACGAACAAAGTCCAAGTTCCATCCGGGCTGGTGCCCGTGAACGAACTAAAATCGGCTGTGGGTCTCGCGGCGTCAAACATGGTCGGGCTGGATTGGGGATTGAGATTGATCCCGTCGGGCGCCCAGATCCCAGTCAACTGGCCATTGCCGTTAAAGCTCGGAGAGTCGGCTTGATAACTATGGATGTTCGCCGGGGAACCAGCATCCGTCAGCGTGATGTTCAAACCGGCATCAGTGTTCCCGAAGGAATTGCCCCCGGTAACCCCTGACCGATTCAGTAATACGGCGAATCCGCCGTTCGGTCCGGTCAGGTATGCGTACAAAGCGCCGTTAATCCCTCCCAAAATGTCCAGTGAGACAGTGACGTCGTAAACTGTCCCAGACAGGCCGGAAACCGTGGTCTGGAACGCCATGCCGGTGAGCTGCCCATCCGGGATCAGAGTGTTGGCGGAAGTGAAACTGACGTTGGTGGCAAGTTGACCATGCGCCACGCTAGCCACCGTCAGAACCGTGGCGGCGGCAGTCAGGGCCGTTAATTTCATGCTCATCATCGCGTCCGTCTTCGCAAAATTCACCGGGAATGGCAAAAGCTCAATCAAGCGTCACACCAAAACTGGAATGCTTGTGTTTTGACTTCTTGAATTGCTCCACGAATAAAGTCTCCCCGATTTGCCAAACCGCTTCAAGATAAATAACAACCGAGCTTTCGCGCAACATTCCAACGGATTCAATACCCCAGAACCCTCCCCGCGCAGGATGACAACGAACTGGAGATCATCCCCCATAACGTAAAGACGCAAACGCTTGAAGGGTGCGGAGAAGAGGATGGCAAATGGCGATGGAATCGCTTTTCCCTCCACCCTCAATTTTCCACCTTCTATCTGCTTCTTTGCCGTGCCCGCTTTGCGCCTTTGCTTTTTTGCGTCGAATCCCTCTCAATTCCGCTGCGGTGAATGGCAAAAGTCCCGAATCTTGTTCACGGCCACGCTAAAATCCCGTTGCACGGCGGGGGAAAATTCCTCGCCGAAGCCCAACTCCACCGCCGGAATGGTCAGCCACCAAGCCTCGGGCACCCGTCCAAAAACATCGCGGGCCAGCGCCAGCATGGTGCGCGGATCGGCGGCATGGGCCATGATTTGGGAAGTCTCGTTCGGCTCCAGCTTGCGCCATTGCACCTCGTGCGACGCGTCCACGGCGGCGTCCACAAAGATGACTTTGGCTGCGCGTGAAATCGGGTCCGCCAGTTCCGGGGTGAGCAATGGGCAAATCAACGTCTTCACGCCGGGCAGGCACAATTGCGCCACGGCCTCAGCCACACGCGGCCCCACTCCATCGTCGCCGCGCAACGTGTTGCCGTAACCGATGATGAGGACTTCCGCTTCAATGGAAACGTCGCAATTCATAGAAGTTTGCCGGCGGAGAAACGACCAAACCACGTTCCCCCGCCGGCGGTTTTGTCCAACCCAACCAAGGACAAATCCAAAAAACTGGATCCATAGATTGCTGGATTTGTGGCTTGATGGGAAAGCATCGCTCCCTCATCCATCAATTCTCCAATCCATCAATCCAGCGTGGTCAACCACGCTGGATTTCGCTCACGACTGCCCCGTCCGGCGCGATCAGTTGCACGTGCAGGGGCATCTGGCCGACCGCGTGCGTCGAACAACTCAAGCATGGGTCGTAACACCGAATGCCGTGTTCGACGCGATTAAGCATCGGTTCAGGAATTTCGCTGCCGCGAATGTAATAGCGCGCTATTTGCGCGACGGTCTGGTTCATGGCCAGGTTATTCTGGCCGGTGGCGACGATCAGGTTGACCTTTTGCAGCAGGCCGTTGCGGTCCACGGTATAGTCATGGAACAGCGTGCCGCGCGGAGCCTCGCTCACCCCCACGCCGCGCAACTGGTTGATGCCGGCGTCGGCGCGCAAATTATCGCCCGACAATTCCGCGTCCGCCATATAGAGCTCCACAAATTCGATGGCGGCCAGCATTTCAATCAGCCGCGCATAGTGATAGAAGAACGATGAGGTGACCGCGCCCCGCCCCAGCTTCTTGAATTTCTTGAGTTCCTCGTCCGCCTGCGGCACGCCCATGCGCTCGGCGACGTTAAGCCGGGCCAGGGGACCGACGCGGTACATGCCGTCGGGAAAACCGAGCGGCAGATAGTACGGCGACTTGAGATAGGAAGCCGTCTGCACGGACTCGCCGAGATAGTCCTGGTAATTGGCCGCGTCAACCTGGTCGGCGATGATGCTGCCGCTGCTGTCCGTGAAGCGCAGTTTGCCGCCGTGATGTTCCCACGCACCATCGGGCGTCACGAGGCCCATAAACAGCGAGGGAAAATTTCCGAAGATTTGCACCTCGTGACCATGGGTTTTGAGCGTTTTTTTGAACAGGTCCAAGGCAACCCGGGTGGTGCCAAACGCCTCTGGCAACCAAGCCTTGATTTTCGCGCGGCCTTCGGGGGGCAACGAACTCCGCACGCCGCCGGGCACCGCCCAAGCGGGATGAATCTTCTTTTCGCCCAGGATTTCAATGATTTCCTGGCCGAACTGGCGCAGGCGGATGCCGGCGCGGGCCAGATCCCGGTTCGCGGCGATCAGGCCAAAGACATTGCGCTGCGCCTGCGGCGTGTCCCAACCGAGGAGAAAATCCGGCGCGCTCAAATGAAAAAAACTCAACGCGTGCGACTGGATAAATTGGCCCAGGTTCAGCAGGCGGCGCAATTTGTCGGCCGCCGGCGGAATGTTGACGGCCATCAAGGCATCCCCGGCCTTGGCCGACGCCAAGGTGTGGCTCACGGGACAGATGCCGCAAATACGCTGGGTAATGCCGGGCATTTCCGTGTAGGGCCGGCCTTCGCAAAATTTCTCAAAACCGCGAAACTCCACCACGTGAAACTCCGCGTCAGCAACATTTCCGGCGTCATCCAGGAAAATGCTGATCTTGGCGTGCCCTTCGATGCGGGTCACCGGGTCAATGACAATGCGTTTTGACATAATTGTTAAAATCCGAATGCCGAATGCTGAATGCCGAAAGAAATCCGAATGCCGCAACCCGAAATCCGAACTCTCCCGTCACTCGCTGGCCTGATTAGGATTGCGGGCTTCGGACTTCTCTCGGGTTTCGAATTTCGCGCTTCGGGCTTCATTTCATCCAAACTTCAAATCAACCCCTTCCAGTTTTGGCTCCTGTCCAGCTAGTAATTGCGCCACCAGCGCCTTGATCCGGCTGGCGGGCGGCGGGCAGCCGGGCAGGAAATACTCAATTTGAACCACTTCCTGCACCGGCACGACGCGCGGAAGCAGCGCCGGCACGATGCCGTTGCCCTGGGGCAGACCCGGATTATTCTGCACGCTCTCTATGTAGGCGCGCTGGAGGACGTTTTCCGCGTTGCCCAAGCCCAACTGATTGCGCATCGCCGGCACGTTGCCGGTGACCGCACAATCGCCAAAGGCCACGAGCACCTTGGTGCGCGCGCGGACTTTATGGAGAATTTCCAGATTATCCACATTGCAGACCGCGCCTTCGATGAGGCACAAATCCACGTTTTCGGGATACTCCTTCACGTCCACGACCGGACTGAATACCAGTTCCACCGCGTCGGCGAGGTCAATCAGAAACTCGTCGAGATCGAGGAACGACATGTGGCAGCCGGCGCAGCCGCCCAACCAAACTGTGGCCAAACGTATTTTCATAGTTGTCATTCCTATTCGGCAATCCACTGCTTCTTCTCGCGGGCATTGACGATGAATTCCAGCTTGCCGCGGTCGCGTTCCATCTCGCCCACGGTCGAGCCTTTGTGGAACAGCGCGCCGGTCGGACAAGCTTGGACGCATTTGCCACACTCGGTGCAGGAATCAGCTTCGCCCCACCGCTGGTTGAGGTCGGTGATGATGCGGGACGTGGCGCCGCGGCCGGAGACGTTCTTGGTGCCCGCGCCCTCAATGTGCCAGCATACCCGCACGCAGCGGCCGCACAGCACGCAGCGATTGTGATCCATGCCGAACAACCGGTGCGTGATGTCCAGCGGCCATTTCGGAAAGGTGTAGTCGTAACGGACATGGTCCAGACCCTGCGCATACGCCAGCGTCTGCAATTCGCAATGGCCGTTGGACACGCACACGGCGCAGACATGGTTCCGCTCCGCGAACAGCAGCTCCAGGATCATGCGGCGATAGTTGCGCAGCCGTTCGCCATCGGTCCTCACTTCCATGCCTTCGGCCACTTTGGTGGTGCAGGCCGGCAGCAACTTCGGCACGCCGGTCACTTCCACCAGGCACAGGCGGCAAGCGCCGACATCATAGACGCCTTCGAGATGGCAGAGCGTCGGGATGTTGATGCCCGCCTCGGTCGCGGCCTGCAGCACCGTGGCGCCTTCCTCGGCGCTGATGTGCTTGCCGTCAATGGTCAATGTTTTGGCAGCCATAAGCTAAAAAATGGATTGGTGGATTGGTGGATTGGTGGATAAATGAAATGACGGATGGCGGTTGGCGTGGCGATGCTTCCCCACGAATCCAATAATCCAGCAATCCATTAATCCAGCAGAAATGTTCATCTTCAGGTGGTGGCAGTTGGTGGCTTGGCCTCGCCGTTGCCATGCGAGCCGTACAAGTCGGGTTGCAACAGCGCCTCGTATTCGTTGCGGAAAAACCGCAACGTGCTCAAGGTGGGATTCGGCGCCGTCTGGCCCAGTCCGCAGAGGCTCGTGTTGCGCACAAGGTCGCAAAGCTCCTCCAGTTTTTTCAAATCGCGGGCGGTGGCCTGGCGGTTGGCGATCTTGTCCAGCAAATGGTGCATCTGCACGGTGCCCGCGCGGCACGGAATGCACTTGCCGCACGATTCGTCCATGCAAAACTCCATGAAAAAGCGGGCGATCTCGACCATGTTCGTCGAGTCATCCATCACGATCATGCCGCCCGAACCCATGATGGAGCCGAGCTTGCCCAGCGATTCATAATCCACCGGCGTGTCGAGATGCTGCGCCGGAATGCACCCCCCGGAGGGGCCGCCGGTTTGCACCGCCTTGATGGCGCCGCCGTCGGGCGCGCCGCCGCCCATTTCTTCCACGATCTTGCGCATGGGCGTGCCCATGGGCACTTCGAGCAGGCCGGTATTCTTGATCTTGCCGGCCAGCGCAAACACCTTGGTGCCTTTGCTCTTTTCGGTGCCGATGGCGGCAAACCAGTCGGCCCCCTTGCGGTAAATCGTGGGGACGTTGGCGAAGGTCTCGACGTTGTTGAGCAGCGTCGGACAGCCGAACAAGCCGCTTTCCGCCGGAAACGGCGGACGGGGGCGAGGCGTGCCGCGCTTGCCTTCCACCGAGGACATCAGCGCCGTCTCTTCCCCGCAGACAAACGCGCCCGCGCCGATGCGCAAATCCACGTTGAAACTGAACGGGGATTCAAATATACCCGCGCCGAGCAAACTCATCTGCTTGGCTTGTTTGATGGCGATTTGCAGGCGCGCGATGGCCAGTGGATATTCCGCGCGCACGTAAATGAAGCCTTGATCCGCGCCAACCGCGTAAGCCGCGATGGCCATGCCCTCCAGCACGCTGTGCGGATCGCTCTCCAGCACGCTGCGGTCCATGAACGCGCCGGGATCCCCTTCGTCCGCGTTGCAGATGACGTATTTTTTTGCGCCGGGCGACTTGGCCACGGTGCCCCATTTGAGTCCGGTGGGGAATCCCGCACCGCCGCGGCCGCGCAAGCCGCACTTGACCATGGCCTCGACAACTTCCTTGGGCGTCATCTCGTTCAGCACCTCGTGCAACGCCAGGTAGCCGTCCGCCGCGATGTAGCTTTCGATGCGTTCCGGATCCACCACGCCGCTATTCGCCAGCACAATGGAGAACTGCTTCGCAAAAAATGGCGCGTTCGGGTCGGTTTGCGCCACCTCCGCCCGGCCGCCCTCGAGCGCGGCGATGATGGACGGGGCATTGGCCGCCGTGACTCGGACGTACAGCGCGTCTTGCGGGTCGGCGGCCACCAGCGGCCCTTCGCAACACAGTTTCATGCAGCCAACCCCGCGCACCTCGACTTCGTTTTGCAAGCCGGCATCCGCCACGGCTTTTTCCAACTGCTCCTTGACACCTTTGGAGTCTGAGGACATGCAGCCGGCGGCCATGCAGCAGCGCAGCACGATGGGCTTCCGCGCCGCCATTTCCTTTTCCTTGATTTGTATCAGGTCGTTGAGAATCATAATTTTAGGTGGCGCGCGGCCGATAACGATTGCTTGTTGTCATCCGTCACTGGTCCTTGGTCATTCGTCAGGCCGTCACGGGGTCAGCCACTGGTTGATTTGTGCGAGCGCCGTCTCCGGCGTGGCGCGCGGCGTGACCGTACCGTCATAAACCACTGCCGGCGCGATACCGCACGCGCCGATGCAGCGGGCGGTCAGCAGGGAAAGCTGGTTATCCGCCGTGGTTTCCCCGGCTCGCACCTTGTGCTTCTGAGTGATGGCGTCAATGATCTTGTCGGCGCCCTTCACGTAACAGGCCGTGCCCATGCAGACCACGCACGCATGCCGACCCTGCGGTTTGAGCTGGAAGAAATGGTAAAAGGTCGCCACGCCATAAACGCGGCTGGGCGGCAATTTGAGTTTGGTGGAGACAAACAGCAACAGGTCGTCTTCCAGATAACCAAACAATTCCTGGGCCTTGTGCAGCACCTCGATCAGGGCGTCCTGACGAAACTGATGCTTCTTCATGTGGACTTCCAGGATCTTGAAACGCTTGTCGCCGCTGGCATGATCCAGCAGGGCTTGCATGCGCTTCTTGTGCGGTTTGGCCACGCTTGCATTCATAATAATTGGTTCTTTGAGTGCCTTAAATTAATCATATTTGATGCCTGTTTTTAAACACATTCCTTGGCAAAGACTCACCGTAAATTGCCATTTGGACCTGGCTGTCTCACCAAGAAGCCGGGAAGCGCCTGGCCTTTTTCATTGTGCCACCTATGGTTTGACCTTTAAAATAGCCACAATGACGATAAAGAAGCCAGTGCTTGAGCTTGCCAAGGTTGCGTTGCACCTGTGGTTCTGGTTCTGGTTGCCGACCATATCCCTGGCCAATCCGGAGCAGCATTTGCCACTCTGGCAATATGGGATTGATACCGTAAGCAGCACAGAAAGTTCTCCTCCGATTCGCATCCGGGACATCACCCAAACGCGCGACGGTTTCATCTGGCTGGCCACGGCCAGTGGTTTGGTGCGATTTGATGGAGTCAATTTCAAGACCTTTGACAACCAGTTTCGCAACCTTAGCGACAATGAAATCAGCAGCCTGGTGGAGGATAATGATGGGGCGCTTTGGATCGGCACTTACGGCGGCGGTCTGATCCGCTATCTAGGGGGAGAATTCACCCAATTTATGAGGACCGATGGTTTGCCGGACGATTCGATCCGGAAAGTGGACAAAGACCAGGCTGGGGACCTTTGGATCGCCACGGCCTTGCGCGCTATTCGCACGGCACCTTCACCACGTTCGCCGCCAGCAACGGCTTGCGGGGTAATTTTATAAGCGGCTTGTGCGCCAACTCCTCCCAAGGTGTCTTTGTGGTAGCCGGCAACCGATTGCACCATTTTACCAAGGACCATTTTGAAACCATCACCAATGCGCTGGAATCGGACGACGGCCGTCTCGCCGGCATCTGTTCCGGTCAAGACGGCGCCATTTGGATGACGTTCGAAAATTCCCGAATCAAGCGCTGGAAAGAGGGCAAGCTGACCATTTACCGCAAGGACAAGCATAATATCAGCCGGCCGGGCACCATCCACGTGGACAAGGAAGGAACGATCTGGGTCGGCTCTCGTGAAGGTCTGGTGCGTTATCGCAACGGAATTTTCCAGACGCTAGCCACTCCCGGGGGACAAGCGAATCTGGGCCTGGTGCTTTCCATGTTTACCGATCGTGAAGGCAACCTCTGGCTCGGCACGGAAGCCAACGGCCTGGCCCGCCTGCACAGCGTATCGGTGCACACGCTTACGGCGGCGGACGGCTTGTCCGACACCAGCGTCAACTGCGTTTATCGCGACACGCAAAGCAACGTGTGGATTGGCGCTTACTCGGGGTACACGCTTTGGAGTCACGCCAAACTCACGGCCTTTACCCAGATGGACGGTCACCCGATCCCCGGTGTGACCTCCATCAGCGAAGACGAACAGGGGCGCATTTGGATGGCTGCCGGACCCAAACTGTTCATGCGGCAAGGGGAACAGCTGGTGCCGATTCCCGGGTGGACCAACCTGTTTGACATCAAAGTCATCGCCAGCGACAGCGATGCCAACATGTGGATGGGCACCGATGGCGACGGCCTGATAAGGGTTGCGCCCAGCGGCAAGATCAGTTCCATTCGCACGCCGAAGGGACTGGTCAACAACCATGTGCGCGCCATTTGTTATGACCGCGGGAAAGATGTGTTGTGGGTGGGCACCATTCACGGCTTGAGCAGCTACCACGATGGCAAGTTCACCAACTATACCATGGAGGACGGCCTGCCGAGCAACCTTATCTACTCAATCTATGCGGACAAGGAAAATACCAATGTGCTTTGGATCACCACGCATGGCGGATTATGCCGGTTACAAGCCGGAAAATTTTTCACCATCGGCAAGCGGGACGGCCTGCCGGCCAATTTCGTCTCCAACGTGCTGGATGATGACCGCAGTAATTTGTGGTTGAGCGTCAACTACGGCATCTGCTCGGTGCGCAAAGCCGACCTCGAAGCGCTGGCCGATGGACGCATTAAGCGGGTGAACGCAAGATCCTTCGGCGCACGCGACGGGCTGAACACCTTCTCCATCGTGGCGAGCCAGCAGCCCAATGCCTGCAAGGGCGATGAAAAACGCCTGCTGTTTGGCTCCCTGAACGGACTCGTGGTGGTTAACCCCATATCGCACCATGCCAACACTTCCGCTCCGCCGGTTTATATCGAGCAGGTGGCGATCAACAGCCACATTCAGCCTCTGAATCGCCCGCCGGAATTGCAACCCGGTGAGCACGACCTGGAAATCCTGTACACGGCGCCCAGTTTTACCTCTCCGGAAAAAATCTTGTTCAAATACCGCCTTGAAGGCCTCGACCGCAACTGGGTAGAAGCCCGGCAGCGTCGCGTGGCCCATTATGCGAACCTGCCACCGGGGAGTTACCGGTTTCAGGTCCTGGCCTGCAACAGCGACGGAATCTGGAACCCCACCGGCGCCAGTTACAAATTCCAATTGCCGCCGCGGTTTTATCAGACCGCTTGGTTTACAGGCTTGATCGCAATCGCGGTCGCGGGGCTGTGGTTTGGCGCGTACCGATGGAGAGTATATCAACTGAAAGCAAATGAGCGCGAACTGACACAGCGGGTGGCTGAAGCGGTGGCCCATGTAAAAGTATTGAGCGGTTTGCTGCCCATCTGCAGTGGTTGCAAGAAAATCCGCGACGACAAAGGTTACTGGAATAAGCTGGAAGTTTACATGATGAGTCATGCCGACATCACCTTCACCCATGGCCTCTGTCCAGACTGCATCCAACAACTCTATCCGGAACTCACAAATGAAATATCAGCTGAACCCAAAGCCGAAAAATTGAACCGCAGTTTGCCAGCATCGGACGAAAGCGCCACGCGGTTGCGCGACGAACAACAATTATTTTGTGCGTTTCTGGATGCGCTGCCGGACCGGGTCTATTTCAAGGACCTTGCAGGCCGTTTTCTCCGCGTCAACCGAAGCAAACTCGCGCGCCACGGCTTGACTCAAAACAGCGAGATCCTGGGCAAGACCGATTTTGATTTTGAAGCCGAGGAACAGGCGCGCGAATACCGGCGCGACGAGGAAGAAGTCATCCGCACCGGCAAACCGAAAGTAAATGTCGAGGCCCGCGTAAAAAACGCCGACGGATCCTGGCATTGGGTTTTGCTCGATCGCCTGCCGCTCCGCGACCCCGAGGGTCGAATCACGGGTATCATCGGTATCACGCGCGACATCACCGCGCATAAACAAATGGAAGACCAGTTGTTGCGCGCCGAGCGGATTCAAACGATCGGCAATTTGTCCAGCGGCGTGGCCCACGACTTGAACAATATTTTTGCGCCCTTCCTCCTCGGGTTGCCCATCCTGCGCGAAGAAGCCAAAACCGCCGAAACCCGCAGGTTCCTGGACCTAATGGAGAATAGTATTCAGCGTGGCGCCGACATAGTGAAACAATTGTTGCTGTTCGGGCGTGGCGGCGAACCAAAACGGGTGCCGATCAAACCAGAGCAGCAAATTCGCGACCTGGCGAAAATGATCCATGAGACTTTCCCCAAAAAACTGACACTGAATACGCGATATCCCGAAGATCTCTGGCCCATCCACGCCGACCCGACTCAAGTTTATCAGGTGCTTTTGAACCTGTCAGTCAATGCCCGCGACGCCATGCAGGAGGGCGGCACGTTGACCATCACCGCAGAAAATGTCCGGCTGGATGAACGCCTGGACGACCTGACCGGGCGGGCGAAACCCGGACCTTATGTGTTGCTCACCGTTCGTGATACCGGCAGCGGGATCTCGCCGGAGGTTTTGCAGCACATTTTTGATCCCTTTTTTAGCACCAAGGAGGTTGGCAAAGGCACCGGTTTGGGACTATCCGTGGTGGCTGGCGTGGTGGAAAAACACGACGGTTTTATCACTGTCAAAAGCACGGTCGGGCAGGGCTCGGAATTCAATATCTATCTGCCCGCGCTCCCCGCGTCCGCCACCGGCACAGCCCCCGTCGGCAAGACCGAACTGCCCAACGGCCACGGTGAACTGATTCTCGCGGTGGACGACGAGCCCGCCATCGTGGGAGTGCTCGCCAAAATTCTGGAGATGAACGGCTACAAAACCATCACCGCGTATGACGGCAAAACCGCCCTGAAAATCTTCCCGGAGCATCCCATCAGCGCTGTGATCACTGATTTTTCCATGCCCGGCATGGACGGACTGGCGCTGGCTGAAGCCCTGCGAAAAATCAAGCCAGCCGTCGGGATCATCCTCACCACCGGCGTGCAGGAACAGTTGGATACCGCCAAAATCAAGCAATTGGATTTGGCCTTCGTCTTGAAAAAACCGTTCACGGCCGAGACCATGCTCCGAGCGCTGCAAAAATTGCTTTCCGCCAGCCAAGTCCAAATTTACCTTCCTAAATAATTATGGAAACCTAGTTATGCATAAATCGGGCAATCTTCGACGGGATACGGAACGCGACTTACCCTGGTGTGGTGCATAACCTGGTGCGCCGGCTGGCCGATCAATTCCTGCACTTCCCAGCCGAGCAAATGGAAAAGCAACGTTTGCGCCTCGCTCTTTTCATCGCCGCTGAATTTGGCGGCGAACGCGGCGCAATTGTTGAAGCCCTGTTCCGGCGAAATTATGGCGGCGGATTGTGCGCGAACAGCGGAGCGGCGCCAATTCCGAGCACTTAAATGTGGCATTGTTTTGCCAACAGTGGCAATGTTCTCAAAAAGCCAACCGCAATGTCGGAATGACCTGCAAAGAATGCATCCTAATCCAACAATTCGCTGGTGCCTGGCAGCCATCATCACTTTGGTGATGGCGGAGCAGGTCTTCGCCCAGCAGCCGGGCATTCAGGATTTCCAAAAAATGAAGTATGGACTCTTCGTTCATTATGTTTGGGGCGGGACCGCGTATCGGGCGACCGTGAACACCAATGGCTCCGCGCCGGCGGGGCTGGATGACCTGGCCAACCGGTTCGACGCCACCGGTTTTGCCAACGACGTGTCTTCCCTGGGCGTGGAATACGTCATCTTCACCGCCTGGCATGCGAACATGAACTGCCTGTGGCCCAGCCCGGCCATGAACCAGTGGCTGACCGGGCACACCTCCCAGCGCGATCTCCTAAACGATATGCTAACGGCGGTTCGGGCCAAAGGCATCAAGGTTTTGTTTTACACCCATCCGCGCGATGGCCATGATCTGACCGCCGCCGAGCAGCTCGCCACCGGCTGGGGGACAAATAATCCCGCGAATCACAACTTCACGACCAATTACCCATCGGATTTCAACTACACCGTCTGGAATAATTTCATCAACGAACTCTACGGCGACTTGATCTCCCGGTATGGCAATGAGATCGAGGGCGTGTATATTGACGAGGGCGGCAACAATGGCACCTATGTGGACTACACCCGGCTGCGCAACACCATCAAGGCCGCCAACCCCAACCTCATCATGCTCCAGAACTACTACGGCAGCATTTACACCTGCGATCTGGGGGACATCGAGGTCAACAACTTCGGCACCACGGATGGCGATGTCTGGACGGCCCCGGCCATGCCTAGTTCCGTGGTGATGAGCCGCACTTGGTGGGCCAGCGTGGCCATCGGCCAGAATACGACCAAGTATTCGCCTGCGGCTATGTTCCGCTACACGGTGTTGAAAGCGGGCATCAGCGGCTCCGCCGGAGGCACCACCTGGGCCGCCGGTCCCTATCCCGGAGGCGGCTGGGAGACCGGCGTGCTGAATACCATGCAGACGGTCGGCGCTTATATCGCGTCCATCGGACCTTCCATCACCAACACCTACTCCAGTACGTCTTACGTGACGGCGTCAGGTGTCACCCTCACCAACTTGCCATGGGGCGTGGCCACGCGGTCCATTGACAATCAAACCGAGTATATCCATGTGCTCACCCCGCCGGTTGGCAATACCCTCAGCCTGCCGCCGCCGGCCGACCGCAAGCTGTTCGGTTCCGCCCGGCTGCTGGCCAACGGCCAGCCGGTCAGCCTGGCGCAAAACAACGACAGCGTGAGGCTGACGCTGCAAGGCACCAACATCTGGAATAGTCTGGACACCGCCATTGAACTGACGGTCACCGGCAGCCAGCCTTATTCCAACTCGACTTTCTACGATGATTTTTCCA
>Ga0316231_1003620_pt1 | contig 13432 bp, 9 predicted proteins | sample TBH18027metaG_FD_206002 | JGI IMG/M metagenome (GOLD analysis project Ga0316231, IMG submission 206002) | Freshwater microbial communities from Trout Bog Lake, Wisconsin, USA - TBH18027 | ecosystem: Environmental > Aquatic > Freshwater > Lake > Hypolimnion/Profundal zone | place: USA: Wisconsin...
TTTCCGGCGATCAAGACGGCGTTGCTGAAGGCGGAGACTGCCAGCTCACAAATTAAAGCGCAGATGCTCGTGAACGCAATCTCCGCCTGGTATACGACCTATGGAACCTGGCCGATCGTTGGGGTGAAAACAAACGTGGCCATGACCGCCAACTTTGTAAAGTTATTAGCCGGGCAAATCTCCAGTTGCTCAGACTCATGGCTCGGGACTAATCCAAATCAGATCAAGTTTCTCGATCTTGGGAAGAAAGATTTGGATTCGAACAACAATTTTGTGGATGCCTGGCAAAACATCTATCAGGTGGTGGTGGATCAGACCTACGCGAACCAGGTGACGAATGTTTTAGCAAATACTTCTTATCAGGCGAACATCTGCGTCTTTACCGCGGGACCTGACCATCAATGGGATAAGTTGGGTCTTGCCAGTACGAATAATGCGGACAACATTTTGATTTGGAAGTAGGTATGCGAAGCCAGAATCAATTTTTGCGGGCATTCACACTGGTCGAGTTGATGGTTGCGATTTCCATCATTGCGGTGCTGGTTGCGTTACTGTTCCCGGCCATTAAAATCGCGATGATCAAAGCGGAAACTGGCAAGGCGAAGGCGACGGTCATGAGCATTGCTTCGGCGTTCAAGGCAATGGACCGCGAATACGGCGGTTGGACAAACATTGCGACCAGTATTCCCCAGGATCTGGCGACGAATTTGTTTAACAATCCGCGCGGGATCGTGTTTCTCGAAATTGCCAGCAAAGACATCAGTTCCGATGGGTATATTTTGGATCCATGGAAGAATCGCTACCGCGTCGCTTTCGATCCGACGGGAGCCAATAGTATTGCCAATCCATTTTCCGGCGGGACACCAAATCCCATTCCGGACAACGTCATCGTCTGGTCGCGCGGTCCCGACGGACTGTCCAGCGATCCCGCCGACGGCGGATCGATAGCGAACGATGCGGACAATATTACGAGTTGGTAAAACTATGATTCGTCTCCAACATCGCGGGGGCTTTACTTTGGTTGAACTGTTGGCGGTTGTCGTTATTATCGGGTTGATGATCACGATCAGCATCCCGTCGCTGCATCGGATCACGCAGTCCAGTGCGCTGGGCAACGGCACGCGGCAGTTCACGGATCAGGTGGCCATGGCCCGGACGTATGCCATGGTCAATCTGAAGGATGTCTACTTGGTGGTCCCGTATTCCCAGACCTCGGCCCCGAACAACACCCTCTCCAATACCTATTGCTACTCTTCCTATGGGTTCTGTGTCTCGGCGCTCAACTCGGTCCAGCAATCAGTTTCTTCGTTGGCAGGGATGTTGACCAATGTCACCTACATCGATGCGATCCAATATTTACCGCAGGGAGCGGTTTTCGCCAACCAAATCAGTAACGTTTCGACGCAGCTCGTGCCGTTTCCGACGAGTACGAATACCGCGGTCAATATCTGGTGTGTGAAGATCAATAAGTACGGTCAGATACAGTCCCTGAGCCCTTTGATCCCGTCGACCGCTTGGCCAACCTTTTCCATGATGCAAGGTTTTTTGGTGGGTTCGAATTCGGTTGGGACTTATGCCGGCACCAACACCATTGCGATCAATCCATTAACCAGTAAAGCCCGGATCACAAAAAGTTAGTCTGGTACCATGAAGACGAAACGCTATCTCCTTCATCTTTTAAATCAGCGGTGCGTTGCCTGGGCACGCCCAACGGGCTGCCAGCCGGTGTCTGGTGCAGTGACTTCTAAGCCGGAATTATGCTGTTTATTTAGTGGGACAGTGCGTCTCGCCAGTCCATTGGGCAGTCTTTTCGAAGTCAACGGACCGGGTGAGGCTATTTCCCCGCATGGTGAGCCGAAACAGCGAGGCGGAGACGGGCGGCCCTTCGACAGGCTCAGGGTCCCGAACAAGGTCGAGGGAGACACCTGTCCCACAACGGCCGCAACCCACAACCGACTTGGTTTGCAACGACCGTGTTCCGTCACCGCACCCGTGGGCCGCGCGCCACGCGGATTTTCGCTGGTCGAAGTGACCCTGGCGATTGCGGTTGTGGCGATCGGGCTGGTGGGAATTATGGCATTGTTTCCGTTGGGACTGGATGCGGTTCGGCAAGCCGCCGATTCGACGCAGATGATGGCCATCGGTCAGGATGTACTTGCCGATTTCCAACAGGAAGCAGCCAATTCGAATTGCTATGCCCTCGGTTCGAGTGGGTATTCCACCAACGTAATTGATCCAGCGTCACTTTCCTATGGAAATTTCGCCAGCAACTCGAACGTCGATGGAATCTGGTACCGAGTCGAAGCCTGGGTTACGAATGCGGGGTTCTCAAACATTTCCGTGGGTGGCACGAATATGATCAGCCGCGTTTGTATTTTGGTTTTTCGTACCAACGGATCTTCGTCGACGACCCCTCTCAGCAGTACAAACTATTATTTCACCGAGGTGGACCGCTATGTTCAATAGGCGCGACAACCGGACGGCTTTCACGCTGATTGAATTGCTGGCGGCACTGGCGGTGTTGAGCATGCTCGTGGTGATGCTCTTCTTGGCGTTCACGAACTGCAACCGAATGATGGTGTTGGGCTCGAACCAGATGGAGAAAAACCAAGTGGTCCGGGCTGTCCTCCAGCAGATCTCTCATGATCTTGAGCGCACGGTGTATTACGGTACTACAGTCAATATCTATCAGACCAACGCGCCGGCCGAACTCATCGTCGGCAGCGGTATTTATACGAACACGTTGTATTGCTTGAGCACGCTTTCCACAGACGAAGGCAATGTCTTGGGAACGGTTGTTAATGTTGGCTATCAGATCGCTCAAGTGACGGCGACTAATTTTGGCGCACCAGTTTATAAGTGGGTCCTCCAACGTGGCAGTGACCCGTACGTGTATCCGTTCCAGTATCCTTCCGATCCACCCAATCCACCCGGCGGCTGGTGGAATCACCAGTCCAATCCGACCACTTACTGGCAAACGCTTTCCGATAACATTTTGGGAATATCCTTCCAGTTCTATACGGACTCGGTTAGCGCTGCCGTCAGTACCTGGAATACCATTGGGACGTTGCCATCATCGGTCGGAATCAGCATCTGGGCCATTGACAGCGATAACTACAATCGCGCGCTGACGCTCGATCCGAGCCTCAGTTCATCGAGCGCCATCCAGATCCTGACGAACAATATCCATAAATACACAAATCGAGTGTTTCTGCCGCAAAGCACGCAAAATAATTAGTGGAGGTTGTTATATGTTCTCCAATATTCGCCAACTGAATTTCCACCGCCGGCAAACCTCCGGAGTCGCGCTGGTTGTCACCTTGACCATGCTGGCGATTGTGGCCCTGCTGGCGATCGCGTTTGTCATGACCGCGCGCACTGAACTGAAAAGCGGCAGTGCCTACAGTGACCAGGTGGCTGCCAAGGGACTGGCCAAAATGGCTGTGGATCGTGCATTGATGGAGATTGTCCGTCAGAACGCGGCCTACATAATCTCGGGGGCGGAGTACTCCAATGTAATCGTTGGGGCGGGAGTTTCCACCAACGTTTTTCTCAACTATTTTACCAATAACCCGGCCATCTTGGGTAACAATGACTACAGTTGTATCGATAATTATACAAATGACGTGAATCCGCTCTATGGCATAACAACCAATGGCGCCACACTCATTACCAACTCGTTCGACTTTGTTGAACGCGATGGCGTGCTGGGCCGCTCCGCGATTGAGCCTTATTGGATTAGTGTCCGAAACGCTCAAGGTATTCTGGTCGGACGGTTTGCATTCGTTGGCATGGGTAACGCGGTTGACATCAATGCGATTGGCAATATTGCCGGTACTGGTGATACATACCTGCGCCCTGCTGACACCAATTTTGGTTACGGCTACATCGGGGCGTTGTCCACGAATGCTCTTGGCGCTACCAACTATACACGGGGAATCTGTGCGGATGTCAGCCTGCAAAAATTCCTGGCCAAACTCGGTTATGGCGGCGCCGGCAGCACGTACACGCCCGCCCAAGCCGCCCAGCGCATCCTCTGGTTCCGCTATGGGTGTCCGGCTGGATCGCTGTCGACGTTGTTCTCGCCCGGCACGTATATGGCCGGGGCCGGCAGTATCTCGAGCCCAATCGACAACAATAATGATGGCGTTAACAATAACCCGTCCGAATACACGGTGACGCCCAGCGTGGTGGGGGACGACCAAGCCATTGGCTCGCTCTCCCAACTCGATGCGCTGCCCAATCCCATCGCCCCCGATCCGGCCAACGGGAATTTGGCTGACTATGCGTTCGTCGGGCCTTCGGCGGATCCCAACCTTGTTAATCCTTACATTGGCGCGCGCGTGAACCTGAATGCAATGACGAACGGTACATCGGCGATTTTGGCAACGAATGTGATGATCTTGACTAATATTTTGGCGCAGTTTCCGCAATTCACCAATAACCTGATCCAACTCGCCCTTAATCTAATCGATTTTCATACCACGAATCTCTACCCATCGGTTTTCACAAATATAATCGTCGCCCCGCTGACAACCAACATCTTGACCGGTGTGAAGGCGACACCCTATCTCAACCAGATTCTCATTCGCTATGATACTTCATTTTACCGGTCGACCAATTTTGGGGGTGCTGCTGTTAACAAAACAAATTATTGGTTTACCACTTCCGTTACTGTGAGCAATGAACTCTGGAATCCATACAGTAATTATTTCCCGGATACCAACAACGTGGTCATCACCAACATGGCAGTGATTTACACAAACACGACGGCAGCCCAACCGGTGCGCGTGAGTTATGTGGTGAGTTGCAGTTTCACGTCGCCAGCCCCCGGTTACACAATTAATTACAGTCCGTTTGCCACCAATGTTTACAAGTCATCGGCGCTGGGGTTCAGTAACGTGCTGTGTACCGGGTATTACTCCAATTGGGTGAGCGGGTTGACAGTTCCCGGTGCCGTGGTTATTACCAATATCTTCGTGCAAGCCACGTTGTTTGGCACGAATGCAGTCTCGCCAACCAATCTAATTCAAAGAATTTCAACTCCAGTCACAAATATTATTACCGTGCCCTGGCCGGGCAGTGGCGTTGCTTGGAACGCTTTCCCGTGGAACGCCGGCGGCGCGGGCCAGACCAACAGTGCGGTGGTTACCAACTGCTACATCAGTTTGGAAGCCGATGATCCGCGCATGGGGATCCTATACAATCAGACGGCTGGCGGGCCTGGCTACGCGTTGGGCGGGCAGAACACGACCTGTTCGCCAACTGCCCCCAATGCATCCACCGGCTATCCGGATACCGGCAATCGAGAGGGCATCGCGAGCTTTTATGTTCAGACCAACGGCTATCTTACGGTCGGTGATATCGGCTATGTTCACCGCGGTGAACCGTGGACCACGATCCGCCTCCAGTCCTATTCGAATTTTGTCAGCGCCGTTTCCTATCCGTACGGTGATGGAAAATTGATGGATTATTTCCGTGTCAACGAACTGATCGATGTGGCCGGCCGAATCAACATCAACTCCGACACCAACGGGGTAGTTTACCCCGGTTGTTTTAACGGTGGTATCAATCAAAGCCCGGCGCTGTTTGCCCTTTTCAGTGGGATTACTAATTCGGCCTACCTTAGCCCCGGTAATGCGATCGACGGCAACGACGACACGAAAATCACGGCGATAATCAATGATATGGGTGCTTATCGCGCCGGTCTGACCAATGGGAATATGTTGTACATCGGTCAGATGTGTGCGCTCCCCAATCTCACAACCGATCTGAGTGGGAGCCCGATTCCCTATACCAACGATGCCGGTCGTGAGGCGCTCATTCGCGCCATCTCCAACCTGATCACGGCATGGAAGGGCGGCGGGACAACCCAAATAATTGGGTGGGGGCAGGTGGTCAAGGGGGGCGGGACCGGGATTTCCAACGGAGTTCCGGGCGCAGTCGTGGCGATTCAAGTTACATTCAAAAACGTTGGCGGACGGGTTAAGCTAACTTCGTACCAATATCTTTCGCAATAAGTTACCCGGTTGGCCATCCCGAATTCCGGAGCGATTCATATTTCAGTTTTTTGTCTCGGCGGCGTCATAATTTTGGAGGGCGAGCCTCCCGGCGAGTCGTTCCCGTTGTCACAGTGTTGCGGTTCGCCGGGCCTTCGCCACGCCGAAGCGGCTCTCGCCGCAGCAAAGCCTCTGGCGGAGCTTGGGTCGGCCACTCAGGCGGGGCCATGCGCGTGTCGAGTGGCTCGTGGCCGAAGGGCCGCCGGGCGCGCCGTCCGCATCCGCCTCGCCGGTGCTTTCAATCCACCCACCAATCCCATGGTGTGCTGTCCTGCGCCCAGCCGCCGGCGCCGCCGCTGGGGATGCCTTGATTCGACCATTCCTGATGACCGTCGATAAACAGGAGGTTGGCCCCGCCCCCATGGCGGAGTGCCACGTAAGTCTCATAGGCGTCATACCGGCACTTGTCAGCCGCTGCGCTGCTTTCCTCGACTCGCCCATCCATCAGGAGCGGGGTGGTGATCGGTTTCAATATTCCGGTAATTCGCCGATACTTCGGAGTGAGGTCGGCAAAGGTCGCGTTGACTTTGCCGATATTGTCACTGCGACCAACCAATTTTCGGTTCATTTTGATCGTCCGCCAATTCACCCGGGCCACTGCGTCGAAGGTCAGCCAGAGCGGGTCTTGTTTGATCAGGGCGATTTTTTGGGGCAGGGTTGCCGTGCTGGATGACAGTTGGTTCAGCACATACGGGTCGATCGCATAAATCCAGATTGCGGCTTCGCCATAATCACTTTTGGGATAGGGAAGGTAGTCGTCCCAGTCACCGGCATACAATAGGACGCCGAGGCCCAGCTGTTTCTGGTTGCCGGCACAGGAGGATTGGCGGGCCTTGCGCATTGCGCTGCTCAACGCCGGCAACAACAGCCCCGCCAGCAACCCGATCGTTGCGATCACGACCAAAAGCTCAATCAAGGTGAGAGCTGTGGACATAGTCCTGTGCCGGTTCATGTTCTTTGGTCGCCACGCGTCGTGTGTGGGAGCGCGCTGACCCTAGCACACTTGGTGCCGCATCGTGATAAGTAAATCGGCTTCTGCTTGGCATTGACCAGAGTTTTGTTATGCTCCAACCGTAGAAATGAGTACCCCAGATCCAACCGGTGCAGTGCACCCACTGGCAGTGGGCGACATGCTGGGCCAGTACAAACTGGTCGAGCTGATCGCCATTGGCGGCATGGGGTTGGTTTATCGCGCCTACGACCCGTCCCTCGAACGGTATGTAGCCATTAAAGTCCTGGCTCCGGAACTTGCCAGTGATCCAGAAATTGCCCAACGCTTTCTCACTGAGGCCCGTGCCGCTGCCGCGCTCAATCATTCCAACGTCGTTCACGTTTATACAGCCGGGAAACAGGCCGGGATCGTGTATTTTGTAATGGAATTGGTGACCGGCCAACAGATCGAAGCTCTGTTGGCACAACAACAACAACTGCCCGTTCGCGAAGCCGTTGAATTTATCCGTCAAGCGGCGCTCGGATTGCAACACGCGCATCAACACGGGCTGATCCACGGCGATGTCAAGCCAGCCAATTTTCTTGTCTCTGAATCCGGAGCCGTCAAGGTTACCGATTTTGGTCTGGTCCAGCGTGTCAAAGCCAAAGCCGGTCCAGCCGCTGAAACTTTGTACGGGACCCCCGGCTACATCAGCCCGGAAGCCATTGCCGGTCAGCCAACCGATCATCGCAGCGATATTTACTCACTCGGCGCAACCTTGTTTCACATGCTGGCCGGGCAACCGCCTTTTATCGGGGCCACTCCGGAGCAAACCCTCCGTCTGCACACCCAGGCCCCGGTGCCATCCCTTCAGACTTTTAATCCCAACGTGCCGGCCGCATTGGCGCAAATCGTTGGCCGAATGTTGGCCAAGGATCCGGCGGCCCGCTATCAGACCTATGCCGAACTCCTGCAAACATTGGACCGGTATCTTGACGAACGCCGGCTGGCCGGCCCCCGGCCGCTATTGCACGGCAGTGGTCCAAAATCTCCACCGGCCGATGTCCCGCTGCCACCCCCGAGTCGCGAATCACCCCTCAGCCTGATTTTCACGCTCATCTCCGTCATCGTTTGCGGATTGATCGTTTTCCTCGTGTATCGGACACAATTTGCCGGCAAGCACCCTGTTGTTGCGGCCCCAGCCCAACCCAAACCTGTGGTCGCAGTGCCGGTGGCGCCGGTGGCGGTCGACCGCGAATCGCAGGCGACTCAAGAATACAAAATAGTGAAAGCCGCCGCGGATGCGGCCGTTGCCGCTGGCCAACCCGGTCGTGCCGATGAGATTTATGTCCAGCAATGGCGGAGTGAGCTGTATGCCGGCACCCTGGCCAATCAGGCGGTTGGAGTCGAGCGGATCCGGCTGCGTTCGAGCGCCGAACAACAGTGGCATGTGGTGCAGACGGAAGTGAAAAAACTGGAATCCGCCGGAAAAATTCCCGCGGCCATTGCGGTGTGTGACCGGCAATTGAATGCCTGCACCGGGTTTGCTGATCTCGCCTCGGAGATTGCCGGGTTCCGCCATAAACTGGAACAGGAAGTGCACGCCAAGACGCAGGCAACAGCGGCGGCGGCCGTAGCGGAGGAAGCCGCGGCGGTCCAAGCCCGGCAAGCCCGCCTCCAACAACTCCAAGCCGAATTGCCCGGGTTGATCACCGGTTTGCAATGGGACAAAGGCCGGCAAATCGCGCTCACGGCTCTTGCCGACAGTAACGACGCCAGCCTGCGGCAAGAAATTAATCGGTGGCAAAATGAATTTGATTGGCTACTCGCGTTGCGCGCTGGCCTGAGTGTCCGATTGAAAACCTCTCCCAGCGCTCCCATCACCCTTACCACCAAGCGTGGCGATTTGAAGGGCCAGGTCACCAGTTTCGATCCCGACCGGATCACGATCCGACAGACGTTCGGCGAGGCCGGATTTGCCGAATTGACCGTGGCTTGGAATGAATTGACGGCGGCCAGCATCTGCCGGTTGTTTCGTGAAAGCCTTGATCCCAACCAACCAGACGAAGTCGCCGGTTATGCAGTCTTCATCGCCGAGCAGGCGCTCGCCAAACAAGCCCGCCTCGATGACGCCCGCAAGACTTGGCAGGCCGTCGTCGCCCGTGATCCGTCGCGCACGGCGGTCGCCCAGCGATATCTCGATCGATTGGCCGAGCAGGATCAACAGGAACAGGCAGTCGCGGCACAGATCGCAACGGTCCGTCAGCGAGAAGTTGAGGCGTTGGCACTTTGGAACCAATTACAAACCGCAACATCGCAAAACCAATGGCCGAAAGTCGCTGAAACACTCACGGCCTTAACCAATGATTTTGGAAATACTGAATTTGTAAAAAGTCGCACCAATGAGTTAATAAAAGTAACGCAATTGTACGTTCAATCAATTGCCGCAAAAGGGTTTATACCTTTGGAATTAGGTGAAGCATGTAACGCTGTTTTTTTAGAACATGGGGCTGCAGCCGGCAGCAAAAATGGGTTCCGCCCGGGCTCTCTTATCGGTGATTTACCAGAGAACGGCCGGGTGTTATTGCATGACACGGAAGCCGGCGGAGTTTTTCAATTGCGAATGGAAGACAAACCGGATGCAATTGGCATCACGTGGGCGACTGGACGATTTCCAACAGCGGCGACAGTAAAACTCCCACCACAGCAACAGCGGCGCTACTCGCAGGTGGCAGTTCTCAGCGCGTCAAGTGTCGGTGGTGCAACTATCAGTGTCCGACTTACTTACGACACAGGCGATCCCGAAGAACTGAAATTCAAGACGTTCGATTGGAACAATAAACATCCGCCTGCTGCGGCGAATATTGCACTCCCTGTGGTTGCTGTCACGCCGTCATCCAGAAATCCCGGTCAATTGTACTTCAATCTGATCGAAACTGATAAACAGCGCCGTTTGACATCCATGACCTTTACCTGGATTTCCGCCAGTACGGAACACCCGCAACACGCTGTCGGTATCTTTGCCATCAGTGGTCTATTGGTCGACCGCTAACCGCGTCATGGAACCGAATCCACTCAATATCATTTTGGTTGGCGCGTCGGGTGATTTGGCACAACGCAAAGTTTTACCGGCATTGTTCTCGTTGTTTGCACAGCGACTGTTACCGCCCAATCTGCACATTTTTGGATTCGCGCGCTCGACCTTGACCGATGCGGAATTTCGCGCCCGGACAGCGGAGCGATTACTGTGCCGGTATACTCCGGAACCGCACGATTGTGCGGCCTTGACGGAGCAGTTTTTGGCGCGCTGCCATTATGTGGTTGGCGAATATGGCTCACCGGAGTCTTTTCTCGACCTGGCAGAGCGCATCCAGCAGGTCAGTGGCGGGTTGGCCGGCGACCGGTTGTTTTATCTGGCAACTCCGCCGTCGGTTTTTTTGGATGTGGCGCGTGCCATTGGTAATTCAGGGCTGGTGACGTGTGACGATACCGAAAGCTGGACGCGGATCGTCATTGAGAAACCCTTCGGTCACGACCGGTTCAGCTCGGATGAGTTGGTGGCTGAATTTGGAAAAGTTTTCACCAATGAACAGACCTACCGGATTGATCATTACCTCGGCAAGGAAGTGATTCAAAACCTTCTGGTGCTCCGGTTTGCCAATCGGATTTTCGAGCCTGTCTGGAACCGTGATTTTATCCGGCAAGTCCGGATTGTTTGGAAAGAAACGCTCGATATCGGCAATCGAGCCGGTTATTTTGACGGCTTTGGCATCATCCGTGATGTGATGCAAAACCATTTGATGCAAATGCTTGCATTGATTGCCATGGAACAGCCGGACAGTCTCTCGGCGGCCCCCATTCGCGATGAGAAAGTCCAGGTTCTGCGTGCCGTCCGGCCCGTCGAGTTGGCGGACCTGGTGCTCGGTCAGTACAGCGCAGCGGAGGGTGATGCTGCCGGGCGGAAGTCTTACCAGGCCGAAGCCGGGGTGGCGCCCAATTCGCGGACGCCAACGTATGCGTCGGCCGTGCTCCGTATCAATAATTCACGATGGAAAGGGGTCCCCTTCATCGTCGAATGCGGGAAGGCATTGGATGAACAGCTGGCGGAGATTTGTATCCAGTTCCACGATGTCCCGCATAATATTTTTGCCGGCGAAATCCTGCAGTTGCCAGCGAATGAGCTCGTCATTCGGGTCCAACCCGATGAGGCAATTTTCCTGCGGGTGGTCAATAAGGTCCCCGGCCTGAAGATGCGGTTGGAATCCACGGAGTTAAATTTACGGTACCGGACCGCGTTTACCGCTGTGATTCCCGAAGCGTACGAATCGTTGCTGTTGGATGTCGTTGCGGGGGAGCGGAGCCTCTTTATCCGCGCCGATGAGCTGGCCGCGTCCTGGGATATTTTTGACCGGGTACTGCATGTGATCGACGACCGGAAAATTGTTCCGGAACCATATCCGCAAGGGAGTCGCGGACCCGCAGCCGGCGCCACTCAGTCGAAGAACCGGTAGCGGACGATAAACCAGAGGGCGGCCAGACCGTCTTTCCAGCCGATTTTTTTGCCTTCCGAATAGTCGCGACCCGAGTAATTAATGTCGGTCTCGTAAAAGCGATAATGGCGTCGTGCCAGCTTGGCGGTCAACTCCGGTTCGATGCCAAAGCGCTCGGCGGTCAGCTTCAGGTCTTGAACGCATTCCCGCCGGAAAACTTTATAACAGGTTTCCATGTCGGTCAGGTTCAGGTTGCACAGCAGGTTGGAAAGGAGCGTTAAAAACCGGTTGGCCAGGTAGTGCCAAAACAACAAAACCCGATGCGTTCCTCCAGTGAAACGAGAGCCGTAAACGACATCCGCCCGGCCGTCGAGAATCGGCTTGATGAGTTTGGGATAATCGGCCGGGTCATATTCGAGGTCGGCATCTTGAATCAGCAAAATTTCGCCGGACGCCTGTTCCAGGCAGGTGCGAATCGCCGCCCCTTTTCCGCGATTGATTGGATGGGAAAAACATTTGAGATCTGCAGCGTGTGCAAGGCGTTTGAAAATTTCCGCGGAGCCATCCGTCGAGGCGTCATCGACTAGAATGATTTCTTTGGTGAGTCCGCAGGTATCAGCGGCGCGGACGCGCGCAATAATTGCCTCGATGGTTTTGACTTCATTAAAAACCGGAATCAGGATGGAAATTGTGTGAAATGAAGTGGACATGCAACTGAATATAAAAATAATTTACTGATAAAACAACTCAAAAACCCAATAAATTCAGGGGTTTCGGAGGGGCGGCAAAAAAAAGTTAAAATTGTTGTTGCAATAAATGAGGGTGCCTAGTAGTTTGCACCTCCCTTCGCGAAAAGAAAGTTTTTCAAAAGAAGGTTGACAGTGAGTGAAGTTAGGGAGTAAGGTTAGACACGCTTGCGAGAGTGAGTCTGAGAAGTTCTTTCGGAACCGATACCGAAACGCCGTGTTGCGGAGCTATCCTGTCGAGTGATAGGAAGCAATCAGTGGTTAGTCATCAGCGTTCAGCCGACTGGCTGAGTGTTGATCAACTGAAAACAGATTGCGACGCCCCGCTGAAAGGTGGAGCGTCTTTTGTTCTTTGAGAATTGAAATGTGCGATGCGTGAGAGCCCACGTTTCCCCGGTGTAGATCGGGGAAACTTTGAGTGAAAGTATAACAGATCAATCATGAGCCTATGATTGATCGGCCTCGAAGCAATTTGAGGTAACTCAACGTGGAGTCGATCAGGTCTGTAAGGTCTGAATGATTCTTTTACGGAGAGTTTGATTCTGGCTCAGAACGAACGCTGGCGGCGTGGATAAGACATGCAAGTCGAACGGAAATCATCGGGTAGCAATATTCGGTGGTTTTAGTGGCGAAAGGGTGCGTAACACGTAGCTACCTACCTCGAAATGGGGGATAATCCCGCGAAAGCGAGACTAATACCGCATGTGACCGTAAGGTCAAAGTTGGGGATCGAAAGACCTGACGTTTCGAGATGGGGCTGCGGCCTATCAGCTAGTTGGCGGGGTAACGGCCCACCAAGGCAAAGACGGGTAGCTGGTCTGAGAGGACGACCAGCCACACTGGAACTGAGACACGGTCCAGACACCTACGGGTGGCAGCAGTCGAGGATTTTTCTCAATGGGGGAAACCCTGAAGGAGCGACGCCGCGTGAGGGATGAAGGTCTTCGGATTGTAAACCTCTGTCATCTGGGAACAATGCTGTTCACCTAATACGTGAACAGTTGATAGTACCGGAAGAGGAAGCAGTGGCTAACTCTGTGCCAGCAGCCGCGGTAATACAGAGACTGCAAGCGTTGTTCGGATTCATTGGGCGTAAAGGGTCCGCAGGCGGTCGGTTAAGTCGGATGTGAAATCTCACAGCCTAACTGTGATAGGTCATTCGAAACTAACTGACTTGAGGAGTGGAGAGGAGACTGGAATTGCTGG
>Ga0316231_1003627_pt1 | contig 13414 bp, 7 predicted proteins | sample TBH18027metaG_FD_206002 | JGI IMG/M metagenome (GOLD analysis project Ga0316231, IMG submission 206002) | Freshwater microbial communities from Trout Bog Lake, Wisconsin, USA - TBH18027 | ecosystem: Environmental > Aquatic > Freshwater > Lake > Hypolimnion/Profundal zone | place: USA: Wisconsin...
GTAATTTTTCACGGTGGGAAAAAACCGGCGTTGGAGTTTCCGCCGGCGAACCGGCGGCGATTTGAATGTTTGAACGGTGTTGTCAAAATGTCCCTGAAACTTGCGCTGATTTTTTCAGGCGGAAAAAATGTGTCAACGATAATCCGTCAAACCGGCGAAAATTATTTCCGGTCGTGGCCGAGTGCTGGCATAATTCCGGCCCATGGCCAAAAAAAATCCGCTGATCCGTCCGCTGGTTCACGACCTGCACGCGTATGTGCCGGGCGAACAGCCCAAAATCAAGGGACTGATCAAGCTCAACACCAACGAAAATCCGTATCCGCCCTCGCCCCGCGTGCTGGCGGCGGTCCAGTCGGCGGTGGACGGCCGGCTGCGCCTGTATCCCAATCCCACCGCCGCGGAGCTGCGCGAAAAACTGGCCAAATTCCACGGTTGTGGCGCAGAAAATATCCTCGTGGGCAATGGTTCGGATGAGGTGCTGGCGCTGGCCGTGCGCGGCTGCGTGGATCCGGCTCCAAACACTTCCTATTTATTCAACAGTGCCAGTGCCTGGCGGGTCGTGGTGCAATACTTCTCACCCAGCTATTCGCTGTATCCGGTGCTGGCGGATATCCATGGCGCGAGGAAGAATGCGCTGGCCTTGAACCCGGATTTTTCCCTGCCAGACCTGAAGGAGTTGAAGCGCGGCCGGAACTGGAATTTCAACGCCGCGCTGAGCTTGATCACCACTCCCAACGCCCCCAGCGGACGCGGCTACGCCACGGCGGACCTGGATAAGCTGTGCGAGGCGCAACAGGGGGTCGTGGTCTTGGACGAAGCGTACGTGGATTTCGCGACGGAAAACGCGCTGCTGCTGGCGCTTAAACATCCGAACGTACTCGTGGCCCGGACCTTTTCCAAAGCCTATTCCTTGTGCTTCCAGCGCGTCGGCTACCTGGTCGGCCATGCGGACCTGATTGCGGCGCTGCATAAAATCCGCGACAGCTACAATGTCAACGGACTCGGCCAGGTTGCGGCGGAAGCCACACTGGACGATCTGAAATATTACCGCGCCAATTTTCAAAAGATCATCGCCACGCGCGATTGGCTCGCACGCGAACTCACCGGGCTCGGGTTTGACGTGCTGCCCAGCCAGACCAATTTTCTCCTGGTCCGCCCGCCGCGGTTTCCCGCCGCGCAATGGCTGCAAAAGCTGCGCGCCCGGAAGATTCTGGTGCGCTGGTTTAGCCCGCCGGAGCTGAAGGATTTTCTGCGCATCACCATTGGCACGCCCGAAGACGCAGCGGCATTGGCGGCGGCGGCACGCAAAATTGCTGCTGCTCGTTGAAGCGTTGAAGCGTTGCACATTTCACGCCTCCCCCGTTTTGGGTATGGGTTTGCGCTTGCCCGCGGCGTGCGGGAACGGCATTTTTGGCGGATGAATCTTCGCGCCTCACAACGATTGAGCCTTTTTGCGGTTGCCATCCTCACCGCGCTGGCGCCGGGCACGCTGCCCGCCGCCGATCAACCGACTGCGCCGGCCGCGCCGCAGTTGCAAGTGGCCGATCAGTATTATCTCGCCATTCCCAAAGACGGCTTCGGCCGGGATTATTTGTTCAGCGCCTCCATGATTCCGCAGGGGCCCTCGCCCACCAGCCACGGATTGGCGGGAAAGATCGTGCGGTTTGAGCAGTATCCCGATGGCGTGGACATGTATGAGTCCACCAAGGGACTCGTGGTGACGGAGGATCTGCCGGCGCGGCGACTGCTGGCCACTTTTCCCATCGTGCGCCAGGAGGCTGGCCTCGTGGTGGTGGATTTCAACAAGGGCATGCGCCGAGTGTTCACGCAGTCGTGGACGGACGGCGGCGCGCTGAATTTTGAGTCGCACGACGAGGTGCTGGAAGTGCCAGACAGCCGGGTGTTTGAAATGCGCGCCGACGGCGGGCAGTTGATCATCCGCCAGAGCATCCAGGCGCGCAGCCGGGAACGGAACACGGATCAGGAGGCCCGCTTCGAGGCACGGTATTTCATCGCGCCATGGCAGCCGGGAATTTTTCAGGGCAAGGAGCCGAGCCTGGTGGATGGGCGGTACACGAAATTCTTCGAGACGGAAGGGCAGATCGAACCCGGCACGGGCCGCATTTCGTCGCGCATTGACCGGTTTGATTTGCAACAGCCGATTGTGTTCTATTATTCGGCCAACACGCCGCCGGATTACGTGGAGGCGGTAAAGGATGGTATTCTCTATTGGAACACGGTGTTCGGGAAAGAGGTGGTGCAGGCAAAGAAAGCCGACGCCGGCGTGACCGCGCCGGACGCGCGCTGCAATATGGTGCAGTGGGTGCCGTGGGACCGGGCGGGCTTTGCCTACGCCGACGTGCTGGATGATCCCTTGAGCGGCGAATCCAAGCACGGGCAGGCGTACATGACCAGCGCCTTCAGTTATCTCGGCAAAGCCCGGGCGCGGGCGCTGTTGCGCGCCATGGAGGAAACGGTTGAGGCCAAGAAAGACGTAAAAAAAGGCGCGGCGCAGTTCGGCGTGCCGTTCCTCAAGTCCGCCGTGTGCTGCGAATTGGATTCGCGCGCGTTCGCGGAACAGATGGCGCACGGCCTGCAGGAAATGCTCGCCAGCGATCAACTGACCGACGAGGCCGTGCTACGGGCATCGCAGGATTACGTCCGCGAAGTGGTGGCGCATGAAGTTGGGCACATTCTCGGCCTGCGCCACAATTTTGCCGGCAGCCTCGGCGCCACCCTGACCGCCAAGGAACTAGACGAGTGGTTCAAGGCCTATCTGACCGGCAAACCGCTGGACGCCTACACCAACAAACTCGCGACCACATCCATCATGGAATATACGATTTACAAGGGCGGCGTGTTCACCGGTTGGTGGATGCGCACGGGCAAGCAACCTTTGCCGCACGACCGCGCAGCCATCCGCTGGGGCTATTACGACAGCGCCGAGGCGCGCACCAACAAGCTGCTCTTCGCCACCGACGACGACACGATGCGCTATGGCGACGTGCGGACGTTCGACTACGGGTCGGAACCCGTTGTTGGCGCCTACAACGAAATGGCCCAGATCATCGCCCTGCTGCCGAACAGCGTCATTGAATTGTTCATCGCCGCCCGCGCGCCCCAGAACCCCCATGATCGCGTTCCGCTGGAACAGGTCGTCCTGCGCCCCTCCGTGGCCGCCGACGCGCTGGCTGGACAGTTCGCCGACGCCCTGATTTGGTTTCGCGCCGACACGCGCTCGTTGCGCGTGGAAAACCAGTTTGATTACATCGGGGAAATGAATCTCAAGGACCGTCAGCGGGCGCACTGGAAGTCTCTAAACGACCAGATTGAGGAGCTTGGCGGGGTGGATCGTGCGCTCTTTTCAGCTTTGCCGGCGGAGTTCAAACTGGATTTGAAAGAGGAGCCGGCGGGGCTGAACCTGGTCCAGCGCCTGGACGCAACCAACCTTACCGCGAAGCTGGAGCGGCTGCTGCTTTCGACCAATTACCTCACGTTCGTGGGTCTGGACGAGAAAAAATACAGCTTCACTCCGGCGGAACGCGAATTGATCATCAAACGCGCCAAGCGGTATTTCAAGGATGTGGAGAATGAACTGATCAAGCACGTTTGTCTGAAGCTGGAGGATGCCCCGCGCAATCTCGGCACCGAAGCCGTCGGCGAAATCGGCGAAGACGACATCACCGCCAAGCTAGAGCAGCGCATCATCGAAGTGGCCAAGACCGTCATCACGGCCCGGTTGGAAACCAACCGCATCAGCGGCCGGGTGGACAAGAGCTACGTCGAGGTGCCCGTGTTCAAGTTCAAGCTGGAAACCCGGCTCGCCGCCGCCAAGGCGCTCAACGAAAGAACCGGCTCCTTCAAAGGCTGGGCCGACGACGCCAAATCCGAGCTGAATGCGCAGTTGAAAAAGCAAATCGAGGAAGCGTTGAATATCTCGCATTTCAAGGATTTTCAGGTTTCGCTGCTCTCGCGGCCGCTGCGGAATTGGTATCAGGAGCAGCAGGAATTGCTGGCCCTGCTTCCGGTCGCGCCGCCGGCGCCCGGCGCCAGTGCGCCCCCGCCGCTGCCAGTGAAGTAGGACGGTGTCCGGGCGCGGTTCGCGGCGCGCCGTGGGAGGGTAGCGCGAGCGCCGTGGTGTTGGGCATCCCTGCCTGCCGTGGAGCCGGGCTTCCCAGCCCGGCGGGGAAAACCGCGCGTCGGCGAAAGCTCGTCGGATTTCTGCCACGCCATCACCAAGCCCAAGCCTGTTCCGGGCGGCAGCGATGCCGCCCTCCACATCAGGCAGGGATGCCTGACGCTACAAAATGTAACAATTTCCCCTTTGGATTCCGGCCTCCCGTTTCCTATGTTGTCCACACGATGGAATCTGTGCGCCGCGCCGTTGTTGATGTCGGCACGAACTCGGTCAAGCTGCTGGTGGCCGACGTGTCGGGCCGCGCGGTGTGGCCGGTCCATGAGGAAAGCCGGCAGACGCGGCTCGGCCAAGGCTTCTACGAAACCCGCCGGTTGCAGCCGGAAAGCATCGCGCGCACCGCGGAGGCCGTGTGGGAGTTTGGCGAAATCGCGCGCGAGAAGGAGGCCGAAGCCATCCGTGTCATCGCCACCAGCGCCGCGCGCGACGCCGTAAACCCTCGGGATCTGACCCAGGCGATCGAACGCGCGTGCGGCTTGCCGACGGAAATCATTTCCGGCGAACGTGAGGCGGAGTGGGCGTTTCAGGGCGCGGCCACGGACACGGAACTTGCCCGGGGGCCGTTGCTCCTGCTGGATGTCGGCGGAGGCAGCACGGAATTCATCCTCGGCCACGGAAGGAAAATGGATTTTTCACACAGTTTCCCGCTGGGCACGGTGCGGTTGATGGAAAAATTTCCGGCCAGCAACCCGCCCCGGCAAGCGGAGCTGAAGGCCTGCCGCCAGTGGGTGGAGAGTTTCTTGTTGCACGAAGTCCGTCCGCAGATGGAGCCGGCGCTGGCAAAAGAGCCGGGCGAAATCCGGCTCCTCGGCACCGGGGGCACCACCAGCATTCTCGCCCGCATGGAAAAGAAGCTGGACCGTTTTGACCGCGCAAAAATCGAAAGCACGGTGTTGACCTTTGACCAGGTGGTCGCCCATCGGAAAAACCTGTGGCGCCTGCCGCTGGCGCAACGGAAGGAAATCGTTGGCCTGCCCCGGCAGCGCGCGGACGTGATTCTCACCGGCGTTTTGATTTACGAATTGGTGATGGAGGAATTCGGCTTCGAGCAACTGCGGGTCAGCACGCGCGGCCTGCGCTTTGCGGCGGTAATGGTGTGAGCGTTGCATGGGGAACCAACGACGTCCGGCGAACCTCTGAAACTCGCTCGTGAATCCCGCGCGCTGCGACCGAGGGACCGGTCGCGGTCCGAAGACTGCGGACCGCGCGACGTCCCGGCGCGCAGCAGCCGGCGCAACCAACGACGTCCGGCGAACCTCTGAAGCTCGTGCGTGAATCCCAAGCGCTGCGACCGGGGACCGGTCGCGGTCCGCGGACAGGAATGTCCGCGCTCCATCGGCTTGCTTTTTACACCGGCAGTGGCACGGCGACCGGCGCGGGTGAGCGGCGGCGCAACCGTTGCTGAAAGCGTTCCAGGTAAAGGTAAATGACCGGCGTGATGTACAGTGTGAGCAGTTGCGAGACCATGAGGCCGCCGACGACCGCCAGCCCCAGCGCCCGGCGCGATTCGCCGCCGGCGCCCAAACCCAACGCGATGGGCAGCGTGGCCATGAGCGCGGACATCGTGGTCATCATGATCGGGCGGAACCGCAGCCGGCAGCCTTCATGAATCGCGTCGTAAGGCGTCTTGCCCTGATGCTGCGCCTCGATGGCGAAGTCAATCATCATGATGGCATTCTTCTTCACAATGCCGACCAGCATGATCAGGCCCACAAAGCCATAGATGTTCAAGTCCAGATGGAACAGCAGGAGCGTGAGCAGCGCGCCGAAGCCCGCCGGCAGCAGGCCAGACAGAATGGTGAGCGGATGGATGAAACTCTCATAGAGCATACCCAGGATGAGGTAGATGACCAGCACCGAAACGATGAACAGGGCCAGCATGCCTTTTTGCGAGGACTGGAACACGGCGGCAGAGCCTTGAAAACTGCCGCTGATGGTGGCCGGCAGATTCAGGCCCGCTTCTATTTCCTTGAGCTTCTCCACGGCGGTGCCCAAGGAGACATTGGGCGGCAGGTTGAAGGAAAGCGTGACGGAGGGCAACTGGCCAACGTGCGAAATGCTGGTGGCGCCGACGGTGCGAGACAGCTTGGCCACGGCGCTCAACGGGACCAGCTTGGGCCGATTGTTGGTATCGGTAAAGGCGCTGGCAATGTAGAGTTGGGACAAGGCGGATGGCTCCATCTGGTACTTGGGTTCCACCTCGAAGACCACCCAGTACTCGGCAATATCGGCATAAATGGTGGAGGACTGCCGCTCGCCGTAGGCATCGTAGAGGGCATTTTCAATCTGTGCCGGGGTGACGCCCAGCGCGGCCGCCTTGTCGCGGTCAATCTGCACGTTGACCTGCGGGGTGGCAATCTGCAAATCGCTGCTGACATCCTGAAACTCCGGCTGCTCCTTCATTTTTTGCATCAGGATGGGCGACCAATGAAACAGCTCCTTTGTGTCCGTGTCTTGCAGGCTGTACTGGTACAGGGCCTTGGTCAACATGCCGCCGACCCGGATGAGCGGCGGATTTTGCAGAAAGGTGTTGAAGCCAGGCACCTGCGCGAGCTTCGGCCGCAGTTCCTGAATGATTTGGTCCGCATTCAACTGCCGCTCCGACCTTGGCTTGAGGCGCATGAACATGCGCCCGTAGTTCAGCGTGGAGGAGGAGCCGCCCGCGCCAATGAACGACATGAAGCCGTCCACGTTGGTGTCGGCGGAGATGACTTTCATGGCCTCCAACTGATGCTGCTTCATCGCCTCGAAGGAAATATCCTGGGACGCCTCGGTGAAGGCAAAAATCTGGCCGGTATCCTCGCTGGGGAAGAAGCCGGCGGGGATTTTTATGTACAGCACCGCGGTGGCGATCAGGATGGCGAACAACACCATCACCGTCGTGAATCGGTGGCGCAGGACCACCTGCAAGGAACGGTCATACAACCCCAGGACAACCTCGAAACCGCGCTCGAAGGCCTGGTACACTTTGCCGTGGCGGCGGCCCCGCTCCGAATGCACAAACCGGCTGCACATCATTGGCGTCAGGGTGAGCGAAACGAATCCGGACACCAGCACGGCCACCATGATGGTCACGGCGAACTCGTGCAACAGCCGGCCCAGCAGCCCGCTCATGAACATGATGGGAATGAAGACGGCGGAAAGCGACAGGGTCATGGACACGATGGTGAAACCGATTTCCTGCGAACCTTTGAGCGCCGCCTGCAGTGGCGGTTCGCCATTGTCCATGTGGCGCACGATGTTTTCCAGCATGACGATGGCATCGTCCACCACGAAGCCGACACACAAGGTCAGCGCCATGAGGGATAGGTTGTCGAGGCTGTAGCCGAGCAACGCCATCACCGCGAAGGTACCGACGATGGACATGGGCAGCGCGAGGCTCGGAATCAGCGTGGCGGAAAGGTTCCGCAAGAACATGAAGATGACCAGCACGACCAGCGCCACGGCCAGTAGCAGCGTGAACTCCACGTCCCTGACCGATTGGCGGATGGTCTGCGAACGATCAAACAGGATATCCAAATGCGCGGCCGCCGGGATGCTCTCCCGGAACGCGGGCAGCAGACGCTTGATGTTGTCCACTACTTGCACAGTGTTGGCGCCCGGCTGCCGCTGGACCGCCAGAACCATGGCGCGTTGGTTATTGTACCAAGCGGCGATCTTGTCGTTCTGCACGCTGTCATACACGTTGCCCAATTGTTGCAGCCGCACCGGATTGCCGTTGCGCCAGGCGACCACCATGGGCCGGAAATCCGAGGCTTTATTAAGCTGGCCATTGGCCTGCACGGTGAAGGCTTGATGTGGGCCATAAAGCACGCCGAGCGGTTGGTTGACGTTGCCGGCCTCCACCGCCTGCTCCACTTGGTCAATCCCCAGGCCATAGGCGGCCAGCTTGTTCGGGTCCACCTGGATGCGCACGGCGTATTGCTGCGAGCCAAACACGGACACCTGCGCCACGCCGGTCACCATCGAGATTTTTTGCGCCAGCAGATTTTCCGCGTAATCGTCCACGGTAGACAGCGGCAGCGTGGGCGAGGACATGGCGAGGAACAAGATCGGGGTGTCCGCGGGATTGACCTTCAGATAGCTGGGCGGGGTCGGCAGGTTGGGCGGCAGTTGCTTGGCCGCCCGCGCGATGGCGGCCTGCACATCCTGCGCCGCCGCGTCAATGTTGCGGTCCAGCGTGAACTGGATGGTGATTTGCGACACGCCCAAGGCGCTGATGGAGGACATCGAATCCACGCCCGCGATGGTGGAAAACTGTTTTTCCAGCGGGGTGGCCACGGAGGAAGCCATGTTTTCAGGGCTCGCGCCGGGGAGGTTCGCTGTCACATTGATCGTCGGATAATCCACGCTCGGCAGGTCGCTCACCGGCAGCACCTTGAAGCCCACCAAACCAAACAACAGAATGCCCGACATGACCAGCGTGGTCATCACGGGCCGGCGGATGAAATGCTCGGGGATGTTCATCTTTGGATAAAACCCAACATCCAACATCGAACATCCAACAACCAACATCCATTGGTCAGCAGCAAGTCAGTTTGCATCGCGGGTGGGGTGGCGCCGTTCGGTGAGCGCGTTTCGTTTCGCGGTCTGGACACTGGAGTAGAAAATGCGGATCAGTTCTTCCGACCCGCTCAAGACAAAAAGCAGCGTGGTTTCGTCTTTCGACCAGCCTTTGCGCTGTAACAGCCGCGCCCAGCGGCGGGTTTCCCGCAATTCCTTGAGGCAGATCCTCAGTTTGTGGATGAAATCATCGCGCGACTCGGCGTCCGCGGCTTCCCCGTGGTTCGGATACGGCGAGGTACCCGAACGCAAAATCTGGCCGGCGATGAGATTGCCCGCGCGCGTTTCCGGCAATGTCTCCGAAAGATCAATTATCGCGGACGCAGATTCGAGGAGCCGTTCCTCCAAATTGAATCTTCGCTTTTCCCCGCTGCCTTCATTGAACTCCAAAAACTCGGTGCCCGGTTCACTGGATGTTGGATGTTGGATGTTGGATGTTGGATGCTTCTTCATTTTGTTCGTGTGCTGTCAGTAACGAGCACCCCCGGCGCGAGCCGCAGTTGCCCATCGGTCACCACTGTTTCGCCCGCCTGCAATCCCTTGGCCACCACCGTCAGGTTCTGATACGTGATGCCGGCCACGACGGGCCGCGCTTCCACGGTTTGGTCCGGCTTCACGACATAAGTGAACTGGCCGGCTTGACCGGTTTGCAGTGCCTGCGACGGCACCACGATCACATTCGTCAGTTCCGAAAGCGTCATTTGCACCTGAACATATTGTCCCGGCCACAACACGTCAGCTTCGTTCGTAAACGTCGCCTTGAGCTGAATCATGCCGGTGGTCGTGTCCACCGTGTTGTCAATGAACGTCAACTCGCCCTCTGGCGGCGCCCCCTCCAGACCTTCAAACGTCGCGGCGACTTTCAGCATTCGGGCGCGCATTTCCCGTTTGATTTCCGGCAGAAACTGCTCTGGCACGCCGAACTGCACATAGATGGGATGAATCTGTTTGAGGGTCACCAGCGCGTCGTCCGGCGCCTTGACCACGTTGCCTTGGTAAGCCAGCAGGCTCCCGGTCTTGGCGTCCATCGCCGCGCGTATGCTGCAAAATTCCAGATTCAACAGCGCGTTGGTGATGGCTGCCCGATCCACCGACACCGTGCCGTTCAATGCGTCCAGGCTCGCCTGGTTGGTGTCCAGTTCGTCCTGCGAAATCAGCTTTTGATCATACAGTTTCTTCTGCCGCACAAAATTAAGCTTCGCGTATTCCAACTGGGCGGCATCCCGCTTCAAGGCCGCCTGCGCCTGATCCAAGGCCGCCTGCGACGGCCGCGGATCAATCGTAAATAACAAATCCCCCTTTTTGACCTCCTGTCCCTCCTGAAAATGCACCCCGCTGATCAGACCGCCAATCTGGGAATGCACCGTGACGGTTGAACACGGTAGCACATGACCAACCGGCGCCGGATCCATCCGCACCAGTACGTTCGTAATAGCCGCCTGCGCAGTCAGCACCGGCACCGGCGGACGGGCCGCCTTGGGGGGATCCTTGGGAGCGCAGCCATTAGCCAGCAACAACGCCGCCAACAGAGCCCAACTCTGCATGGTAGCAGCCGACGTAAGGAGGCTCCGTATCTGCTTCAGTTTGAGCCGTATTAATTCGGCTGCCACGGGGTTGGGGAAGTGCCTCATAAACAAAGCTATTTTCATTTCCGGGACTTTTTTGCCTTGTCCGGTTTGAAGGCCGCCGCAAATTCCTTCAGGAACTTCCGGTATTGGGTTTGAAATTCGGGGTCGGACACGGATTGGCCGGTGGTCAGCCGCACCAGTTGCGGAAAGGCCGCGGGAAAAATGGTCAGCGATTGCATGGCCAGCGCCACGTGGCGGGGATCAAAGGCGGTGGTTAATTGTCCCTGCTGCTGCCGCAGGTGCAGGCGCCGCAGCCAGTCGGCGGAGGATGTGCACCGCGCCTTTTCATCAATCATATCTTTGGCGTTGCCCTGCAACGCCTCCCATTCGAGCAGCCGCACCCAGTCGGTGTCGCCACAGGCGTTCTGAAACCAGAACGGGAGCCGCTCCGCCATGTCATTGAACATGGCCACCGCCGAGGAACGCTGTTCAGCCACCTTGTGGCGCAGCACCGCACTGAACAGCGCCTCCTTGTTGCCAAAATAGTGATAGAGCATCCGCTTGTTGCCTTTCGCGCGGCGGGCGATGGCATCCACCCGCGCGCCAGCGAAGCCCTTGGCGGAAAACTCGGCGAGCGCGGCGGCCAGAATACGGCGGCGCGTGCGATCCGGGTCGCGGGTGGCGGGGGCGGGCGGTTATGCCGTTCTGATGCATGACGGACCACAAGTAACCGATTGGTTACCAGGCGGCAAGCAGAAAAAACGGCGCGGGTGGATTATGGACGGTTACGGAAGCACCGCGCGATAGAAGCGCTGGAGATAGTTGGTGGCGGCCGGATCGGTGAATTGCAACGAGCCGGTGGGGCTGGCCAGGTTGGTGGAAACCGGCCACCAGTTCACCAAGTTGGTGGAGACGTCAATCCGCCACCAGGTGTCGGCCACGGTGTTGAGCGCGAAGTGAAAACCGTTGGTGGCCGAGGCCGATTGCAGCGGTGAAACACGCAACAGCGGCGGGGGCGGGGGAAAGACCAGCACCAGAAAACTGCTGTCTGCGCTCAACGAATTGTCTTCCGTCACCATGACGTAAATGGTGTTGTCGCTCGCCGCCTGGGCTGCAGTGGGCGTCCATTTCAACACCCCACCCTTGGGCAGGTTGGAGACATCCAGATTGGTCGGTCCGAAGGCGGCGAACGTAAACGTGCTGCCGGGATAAGCCCCATTGGTGGCGTAATTCGTGACGACCAGCGGTTGGCCGGCGTAAATCGCCTGGGTAGGCGGAACGATTAAAGTCGGCGGCGACGGCGGCAGTACCTGGACGAGGAAATTGCTGGTCGCGCTGAGCTGCGTCGCACCGTCCACCACCATGATGATATTGGTAAAGATTCCCGCCGGCTGCGCAATGCTGGATGCCCAAATTAAGACGCCGGTATTTGTGTCCAGATGGACTCCGGGCGGATTAGTGGAAAGCAGCGCATAGGTGAAGGCGCTGGTAGAAAAAACAAGGTTGGAGTAATAGGCGTAGTTGGTGACAATCAAGGTTTGGCCGGCATAGATTGTCTGCTTGGGTGGAACGGCCAGCAGGGGAGGCGGTAGATTGGTGGAGACCACCACCACAAAACTGTTGGTGGCACTGAGCTGCGACACGCTGTCCAACACCGTGATGACATTGGTGTAGCTCTGCGCCGGTTGACTGGCCGGCACATGCCAACTCAACACCCCATTATTAGTCAAGTCCGACAAGTCCATGCCGTTCTGCGATGCGGAAAGCAGTTGGAAGGTGAACGTGCTGTTGGTTCCGTAAATGCTGCTGGCGTGATTGGTGACCGTCAACTGCTGCCCGGCATACAACGCCTGCCTGGCCGGCACGGTGAGTGTCGGCGGGGGCGCATTCGATACCACAATCACAAAACTGTTGGTGGCGCTGAGCTGCGACACGCTGTCCACCACCGTGATGACATTGGTGTAGCTCTGCGCCGGCTGACTGGCCAGCACATGCCAACTCAACACCCCATTATTGGCTAAGCCCGACAAGTCCATGCCGTTCAGCGACGCGGAAAGCAATTGGAAAGTGAAGATGCTGTTGGTTCCGTAAATGCTGCTGGCATGATTGGTGACGATCAACTGCTGCCCGGCATACAACGCTTGCCTGGCCGGCACAGTGAGTGTCGGCGGGGGCGCATTCGATACCGCAATCACAAAACGGTTGGTGGCGCTGAGCTGCGACACGCTGTCCACCACCGTGATGACATTGGTGTAGCTCTGCGCCGGCTGACTGGCCGGCACATGCCAACTCAACACCCCATTATTGGCCAAGCCCGACAGGTCCATGCCGTTCAACGACGCGGAAAGCAATTGGAAAGTGAAGGTGCTGTTGGTTCCATAAACACTGCTGGCATGATTGGTGACGATCAGCTGCTGCCCGGCATACAACGCCTGCCTGGCCGGTACGGCGAGTGTCGGCGGGGGCGCATTCGACACCGCAATCACAAAACGGTTGGTGGCGCTAAGTTGCGACACGCTGTCCACCACCGTGATGACATTGGTGTAGCTCTGCGCCGGCTGACTGGCCGGCACATGCCAACTCAACACCCCATTATTGGTAAAGGCCGACAGATCCATGCCGGGCTGCGGAGCGGAAAGCAGTTGGAAAGTGAAGGTGCTGTTGGTTCCATAAACACTGCTGGCATGATTGGTGACAATCAACTGCTGCCCGGCATACAACGCCTGCCTGGCCGGCACAGTGAGTGTCGGCGGGGGCGCATTCGACACCACAATCACAAAACGGTTGGTAGCGCTGAGTTGCGACACGCTGTCCACCACCGCAATGACATTGGTGTAGTTTTTCGCCGGTTGACTGGCGGGCACACGCCAACTCAAAACCCCATTATTGGTAAAGGCCGACAGATCCATGCCGGGCTGCGGAGCGGAAAGCAGTCGGAAAGTGAAAGTGCTGTTGGTTCCGTACACGCTGCTGGCGGAGCTGGTGGCAGCCAATTGCTGCCACGGATAGGCCACTAGTCTGACCGGAACGGTCAACGTCGGCGGTTGCGGCTTCAGTACTAACAGTTGGAAACCATTGGTGATACTTT
>Ga0316231_1003630_pt1 | contig 13411 bp, 12 predicted proteins | sample TBH18027metaG_FD_206002 | JGI IMG/M metagenome (GOLD analysis project Ga0316231, IMG submission 206002) | Freshwater microbial communities from Trout Bog Lake, Wisconsin, USA - TBH18027 | ecosystem: Environmental > Aquatic > Freshwater > Lake > Hypolimnion/Profundal zone | place: USA: Wisconsin...
GTCGTCGAAAGGGACCCCGGTCTCGTGAACTTTGCGGCCGGGAGCTTGCCCTGCGATGAGAATGCGGGCCGAAGGATCAAACTGAAGGACGGGCCGTGGGCCTAGGGGCAAGTGCTTGGAGCAAAGCGTGCAGCCTCGAATTTCCCTTAAGAACGCTGCGACTGTGGCCATGGAGGGACGCCGACTATGTTTGTTTCGTCACAGCGACGGCAGTCGGAGGGTGGCAGTGGTTTCGCTTCACGCAATGGTCAAAGAATCGGGCATCCCATCAGCGCGAGTCAAACCGAGACAGTCACAATGGAGCCGCCGCGGCGGCGCCCTGATACCAAACCGCAACCAAGCCTCGGATTACCTATGCGGTGCGGTGAGTCCTGTAGCGTCCGTTCCTAGACTCGTTCTAAAAAATTCAGGCAATTCTCTTGCCGGCCTCGGGCCCCACGGATTGGTCGTAAATTGAATCCACGGTAATTTTGACCACGTACTTGAGCGGAGGCATTACCCTGGGAGCCTTCTTCATCCACTCCGCCACCTCTTCAAATATGGGGCCGGCCGTCAGCATTTCCCCGTTACCTTTCAACTGATAGCCTTTAAGGCTTCTTTCTTCTATAACCGTGACGGCCACTTTCGGGTTCGCTTTCAGGTTTTCCCTGGTCTTGCAGGAGAATAGGTCGGCGAAGACCAGATGTTCATCATCAATCACCCGGACGGATCCCTTGGGGGTGGCATTTGGGATGCCATCCAGCGATGCCGTAGACACCCAGGCCATTTTGCCTTTGATGAACTCTTGGATTTCTTGCGGAATTTTTGTCATGTTAATCGAGGTTTCCCATCTGGGTTCTGTGTTTATGAGCAGGTCAGCATTCGGTGAATGCTAGCGCTTGATATTTTCTTCCTGGCACGTGCCAAAAGCGAGTTCCTTAAACGCGCCGGCTTAATCGTCACCGATGCGTTGCCTGGAGTTAGCCGGCTGCAGCCCTGGAAGCGCACCTTTGCAACCAAACAGCAACCAAGCCTTGAATTACGTCTGCGGTGTCGTGAGTCCTGTAGCGTCCATTCTCTCCACTCGTGGGGTCGTCACAGTGAGATACTGGTGGTGGTTCTCGCCGCACGTTTTACTTAGCCGCGCCCCGGGCCGGCCGCGGAAAGTGGTTCGGCGCACTTCGTGCGAGCAATGCCCAACCCAAGATCATTAAAACCGGGGCCGCCAGGTGAGACAGCGCGAACATCTTTTCAATCGCGCCTCGGTGACCCCAATCCGCCTGCTTGAAGAGAACTGCGATTGCCACTTCCACGAGCAGTTGGAAGCCGACTGCCAACGCGAGCATCAAGACCCCTTTTTCACGACGCATCATATAGGTCCTGATCGCAAAGAAGAGAGCAATTGCAAGGGCCCCAGCGACGACGGCCGGGTTTGCAAGGAATCCGAGCAGTTGATCGATGTGCATAAGATGTGTCGCCGAACTATGTTTATGACGTCACAGCGACGGTATATCCAAGGATGGATGTGGTTTCGCCGCACGCAAATGTAGAGAAACAAGCCATGACATCGGAACGATCTGAACCTGGGCAGTCACACTGGATCCGCTGTGTCGGCATAACTGTGCAACCAAACAGCAACCAAGTTTCGATTTACCTCTGTGGTGCTGTGAGTCCGGTAGCGTCCACCCTCTTTCGCCCTGCGGACTACTTGAAAACGTGAGTCTGACCGCCCGACAGTGCGATGGGCCTCCGGCCGGTTAGCTGCAGCGTGCCAGTGATGCCCGCGGGGAGCGTGATTTCGCCGGTGGTGGCGCTGGTGAGATTCACGCGGATGAGGCCGTGCGGAGTGGGAATTTCGCCCTTCGCCCAGGCGAGGTCGCCGAGTTGCGGGCGGATGGAGACTTCGCCGTAGCCGGGCGCGGTGGGCGTGATGCCGAGGATTCTTGCCGGCAGCAGGTGAGCCGGACCGGCGGACCAGCCGTGGCAATGGCTGCGGCCAGCGGGAACGATGTGGTCGATGCCCGGTTCGCGCCGGTCGACGAGTTCCCACGTGGTCGTTGCCCCGCTGCGCAGCATCTGGCCGTAATACGAACGCATCTCATCGAGCGCCTCGCGGACCAGTCCGGCATCGAGCCACGCCTGCAGCAGGTAGAATTCCATGAACCCGGCCATCGGGCGGCGGACGCCAGGATCGGAGTGCAGGAGCGGGTAGGCTGTGCGCAACTCGGCGGGAGTGACGGCGCCGGCGAGGTATGCGGCGGCGTGGGCATGCCAGCTGCGCGTGGCCGCGGCGGGGAAATCGTCGCGGCACAGGGCGCGCGCGGGATCGCCGAACTTGGTGACGGCTTGCGGCAGGCGGGTGCGATGCTGCTGGCGGTAGGACTCGGCGAGCGCGGTTTCGCCGAGGAGCTCGGCGAGCTTGGCGCCGTCGGCGAAGGCGGCGGCGATCTGGTAGGCGAGCGTGGAGCGGCTGCCCCACCAGTCTTTGTCGTCCGGCTGATTGTCGGTGATGAACGTTTTTCCACTCCTCGTGACGGCGAGGTCCACCTTGTCCAGAAAGCCGAGCACGCCGTGCACGACCGGGGCGAGTTCGCGCGCGAGGGCCCTGTCGCCGGTGTGGAGTACGTATTCCCAGACGCTGCAGACGAAGTCGGCACAGTAGTTGTCCAACACCCACTGATGCAGTCCGCCGGGTGTGGCGAGGTCGCCGAGATAACTGATTCGCGGAAACATGTGCCCGCCGGCGAGCAGCGCCACCGCAGACAGACTGCCGTTCTCATGCCGGCACTGGGCGAACATCTCCAGGCTGCGGCGGGCGAGCGCGGTGTCGCCAAAGAGGTAGTGCGCGCACAGGAACTCCACGCGGTAGTCGCCGATCCAGAGCATGCCGTCGCGCTTGATACCGTCCTCGTAGAAAGCCTGCATGCACAGCCGCATCGTGCGGCGGCTGATCGCCCACGCGTCGTTGAGCAGCGCATCGGAGCAACTGAATGAGCCGAGTTCCGTCACGGGCGCATGCTCGAGCGTCAGCGTCGCGAGGCGCAGGCGAAGCTGGCCGTGACCATGTGCGATCACGTTGACGAAGCGAAATGCGCGCCGACCCTGGTTCCGCACCGTCTGCGCGCCGGGCGCAAGCGCCAGCACATCGCGGGGCTGGTGATACCAATGGTCGGGCGCGAACGGATCCTTCAATAGCAACGCCTCCTCGAGGTCCTCGCCCTCGATTAGCTCGAGCGTCGTGGCCGCGTCCGCGGTCACATCGAGCTCAAGGACGCCGACGAGTTCCTCGCCGAAATCGAGCACCAGCGACGCGCCTGCGGGCAACAGGGTTTCGCCGCCCGTGAGGCACGCGGTGGGTCGGACGGCGCCGCGGACCTCGACCACCGCACGCGGCGCGTGCGGCGTGTAGACGAGCGCGGCGGGCGTGACGGCTTGCATGAAGACGATCAGCAGAACAGCCGCGAGCGCCGGACGGGCCCGCCCTGGCCCGCACCGGTCACGCGAAAGACGCCGCCCGCGATGCTCTCGGGAGGTTCGTCGCTGCCGCGCGCGCTGGTGACGAAGAGCTGGTCGAATTTCGCCCCGCCAAAACAACACGATGTTGGCCGCAACGTGGGAATCGCAATCGCCCCATCGACACAGCCGTCCGCTTGGTGGTGGACGATCCGGCTGCCATCCCAGCGCGCCGACCAAAAACCGCCCGCACTGTCTAGGCACATGCCGTCGGGAATGTCGGCGGTGGGCTGGGCCTGGTGGATGAGGCGCCGATTGGAAATCTCGCCGGACTCCACCGCGTAATCGAAGGCGTAGATCCGCATCGTCGTGGAGCAGGTCCAGTAGAACGTCCGCAGGTCGGGCGAGAAGCCCATGCCGTTGGACACCCCGGTGCCGCGGAAGAGCAGGCGTGACGAGCCGTCGGGATCGTAACGCAACACGCCGCCGGACGTTTCGTTGAGCCCGATGGTTCCGGCAAACACGCGGCCGCGCGGGTCGGCGGTGACGTCGTTGAAACGCTCGGAACCCTCGTCGCGGAACGGGATGGCCCGGGTGCAGCGGTCGTCGTCGCCGAGGCGAACGATATCGTTGATGCGGAACAGCGCGAGAGCGCCGTCGGCCTCGAGGGTGAAGCCGCCCACCTTCGGCCCCGTGTAGATGCGCCGGCTCTGGCCGGTGGCCTCGGTCCACGCGTGCACCTCGCCGGCTTCGATGTCCGTCCAATAAAAAATCCGCTTCGCGTCGTCCCACAGCGGGTTTTCACCGAGGGTGCAGCGCGACGGAATGAGCAGGGTGACCTCGGGCATGGGATTCATTCCAGCAGCCAGCCGCCATCGACGACGCAGTTGTGGCCGGTCGAGGCCCGGCTGGCGTCGCTCAGGTAGAACAGGATGTGGTTGGCCACATCCTCGCCGGTAATTTTCAGCGGCAGCGACTGGACGCCCGCGAGGTAGGCGAGGTGCTTTTTGGCCTTCGGGCCGACAAAGTATTCGTCCACCTGCCGCTCGGTGAAGATCCAGCCGGGCGTGACGGTGTTGAGCCGGATGCCCTCGGAGCCAAGTTCGCGCGCCAGGCCGGTGGTCAGGCCAAGGATGCCGGCCTTCGTCACCGAGTAGATCGAGCGGCGCGGCACGCCGAGGCGGTAGTTGATCGAGGAGACGTTGACGATGGACTTGCCGCGTCCACGGCGGAGGAGCGGCGCGCTCGCGCGAATCACGAGGTAGTAGGCGCGCAGGTTGAGATCGACGATCTCCTGCCACTTGCGCTCGTCGCCGTCGGCGAGGGCGATTTTTGGGTCGATGCCGGCGACGTTGACGACGCCATCGAGGCGCGGGAACGCGGTGCGGACTTTGCGGAACAGCGCGTTGATTGCCGGGGCGCGGGCGAGGTCGCAGCGGAACGCGCGCAGGTTGGCGTGCGCGTAGGGCAACGGCGAGCGCGAGATCGCGAGCACGGTGGCGCCGTTGGCGAGGAGGGCCTCGGCGGTGGCGCGACCGATGCCGGCGGACCCGCCGGTGACGAGGACGACTTTGCCCGCGAGGTCGGGCAGCGTCACGGGTGTGGCGGGAGTGGTTTTCGGTGGGGCTTTCATGGTTACCAATCCACGACGGCGCCGTCGGGGGCGAAGCTGCGGCGGGGGAGTTCCTGCGCGAACGGATGCTTGGCGATGGCGGCCTCGTTGATCTCGACGCCGAGGCCGGGGCGGGTGCCGGGATAGACTTTCCGGCCCTTTTTCTCGACGCGGAAGCCCCAGGAGACGATCTCGTCGCGCCACGGCACATCCTGATGCACGGCTTCGCAAATGAGGTAGTTGGGCGTGGCGAGGCCGAACTCGATCGAGGCGGCGGTGCTCACGGGGCCCTGGGGATTGTGCGGCGCGATGCCGATGCCGTGGGCGTGGGCCATGGTGGCGATGCGGCGCGCCTCGCTCAGTCCGCCGCAATGCGTGATGTCCGGCTGCACGATGCTGGCGGCGCGCAGGGCGAACAACTCCTTGAAAGCGTGGATCGAGGTCATCCGTTCGCCGGTGGCGATGGGCGTCTTCACCGCGCGCTGGATTTCCGCCATGCCGTCGAGGTGCTCGGGCCAGCAGGGTTCCTCGAAGAAGTAGAGATTGTAGGGCTCGAGGGCCTTGGCGAATTGCAGGCCCATGCGTGGCGACGGGCGGGCGTGGCAGTCCACCATGATGTCGATGCTGTCGCCGACCGCCTCGCGCATCGCGGCGACGCAGGCCACGGCGTTTTTGATGGGTTGCACGCCCTCGATCATGACCTGTTCGGGCACGGCCATGGACTTGAACGCCGTGAAACCGTCCGCGACCGCCTGCCGCGCGAGGTCGCCGAAGCGCTTCGCCTCCTCGACCGGCGTCGAGTAGAAATCCTCCATCTTCCCGCCGCCGAGATGGCAGTAGAGTCGGATGTAATCGCGCACGCGGCCGCCCCAGAGTTGGTGGCAGGGGACGTTGAGACTCTTGCCGAGGATGTCCCAGAGCGCGAGGTCGATGCCCGCCATCGCGGTGCCACGGACGATGCCATTGCTGTGCCAGAAGTGCTGCCGATACATCATCTGCCAGAGGTGCTCGATGCGGGTCGGGTCCTCGCCAATGAGCAACTCGCGCAAGTCTTGGATGGCGCCGAGCACCGAGCGCGTGTGCCATTCGAGGGTGGCCTCGCCCCAGCCGAAGAGGCCCGGTTGGTCCGTGATGACCTTTACAAAGATCCAGTTGCGCATCCGGGCGTTGCAGACGCGGGTCTCGATTTCGACAATCTTCACGGCGGCGAGGCTGGGTCGGGCGCCGACCGAGGTCAAATCGCCAAAGGCTGTTCGCGGATTTCCCATCGGCAGGGGAATTTGAGCCTGCGGGTCAGCCGCGCGGCCGAGGATCGTTTCAATGAACTCGACTTTCGTTCCACCAGATTCGAAAGCTTCGAGGCGATGCCGGCCGTTGAAATCGAGGTGAGGACGTTCAAATGGCCGCGACGCCCCACGTTTGCGGCAGTGACCGAACTCTTGGGTGAAGATCAATATGGTCGCTGGCTGGGCATCCAGCGCGGAAACCGATGGTGGGCTGTTGACGGGTCGAGGGCAGGTTTGTTCGAGCGTTCGTTCGTGAAGCTAGTCCCATCTGGCACGTTTTGGACCGCTTGCTTCAACCCGAATGAGCCGATTGTTGACGTAGACATAGTCCAACCTGTGACCTGGCTCGACGGCGCGCTGGAGGAAGTTGACCTTGAGCTAGATGTGCTGCGCTCCGCGGGTGGTGCGGTGCACGTGCGCGACCGCGAAGAATTCATGCGAATGCGGAAGGAACAGGACATGCCAGACGTCCTGGCCGCGAAAGCGGAGGCGGTGTGCAAACACATGGTCGACCAGCTCGAGCAGAATTTGGAGCCGTTTCGATCAGTAGGGCGGACGTGGCTCTCCCGGCTTCCGGCTAACTAACAGAGGGCGCGCGGAACCGGACAGCTTGGCGCGGGACTGTGACTTATGGCCCACCGGGTGGGACATCCCGCCCGGGGAAACTGGGGTTACCGGGCTAAATCCGCGCCCGGGACTGGCGCGGCTTATGCGACGAGGATTTTACCATGGACTCCAACAAACTCACCCAGATGTCGCGCCAGGCCGTCACCGACGCCCAGGCGCTGGCGCGCCGGCTTTCGCACAACGAGGTCGACAACTGGCACCTGCTGTCCGCGCTGCTCGGCCAGGAGAACGGCATCGTGCCCGGTCTGCTGGAGAAGATGGCGATCACCCCCAGCGCGCTGCAGCTGGCCGTGGAGCGGGAGTTGGAGCGCCTGCCGAAGGTTTCGGGCAACGTGGACACGTCCAAGATCTACGTCACCCAAGCCTTCAACGAGGTCCTGACCAAGGCCGAGGATGAAGCGAAATCGCTGAAGGACGAATACGTGTCGGTTGAGCACCTGTTCCTCGGGCTGGTCGAGGTGGGCAAGCCCGACGCGCTGAAGAAACTTTTCAAGAGCTTCGGGCTCGACCGCGGCAAGCTGCTGAAGGCGCTCAAGGACGTGCGCGGCAACCAGCGCGTCACGACCGACAACCCCGAGGTCACCTACGCCGCGCTCGAGAAATACGGCATCGACCTCGTCGCGCTCGCGCGGAAGGGCAAGATGGACCCCGTCATCGGCCGCGATGAGGAAATTCGCCGCACGATCCGCATCCTTTCCCGCAAGACCAAGAACAACCCCGTCCTCATCGGCGAACCCGGCGTCGGCAAGACCGCCATCGTCGAGGGCCTCGCCCAGCGCATCCTGCGCGGCGACGTGCCGGAGGGGCTGAAGGACAAGACCATCTTCTCCCTCGACATGGGCGCGCTGGTCGCGGGCGCGAAATACCGCGGCGAATTCGAGGAGCGGCTGAAGGCTGTGCTTAACGAGGTGAAGCAGGCCGAGGGCCGCATTATCCTCTTCATCGACGAGCTCCACAACATCGTCGGCGCGGGCAAGACCGAGGGCGCGATGGACGCGGGCAACCTGCTCAAGCCCATGCTCGCCCGCGGCGCGACCACGCTCGACGAATACCGGCAACACATCGAGAAGGACGCCGCGCTGGAGCGCCGCTTCCAGCCGGTGGTCGTCGACCAGCCGAGCGTCGAGGACGCGATCTCGATCCTGCGCGGCCTGAAGGAGCGCTTCGAGCTGCACCACGGCGTGCGCATCCAGGACAACGCCCTCGTCAGCGCGGTCATCCTGTCCAACCGCTACATTTCCGACCGCTTCCTGCCCGACAAGGCCATCGACCTGGTGGACGAGGCCTGCGCGATGATCCGCACCGAGATGGACTCGATGCCGCAGGAGCTCGACGAGCTCACCCGCCGCGTGCTGCGCCTCGAGATTGAGGAGACGGCGCTCGCGAAGGAAAAAGACGACGCCAGCAAGCGCCGGCTTGAGTCCCTCCGCAAGGAGCTGGCCGAGGCCCGCGAGAAGGCCAAGGGCATCAAGCTGCACTGGGAAAAGGAAAAGGCGTCCGTCGACAAGACCCGCAAGCTCCGCGAGGCCATCGAGCAGGTGCGCCTTGAGATGGAAAAGGCCGAGCGCGCCTATGACCTCAACAAGGTCGCGGAGCTGCGCCACGGCAAGCTCCCCCAGATGGAGGGCGAGTTGAAGAAACTCGAGAAGGCCGGAAACACCACGACTTTGTTCAAGGAAGAGGTTTCCGAAGAGGAGATCGCGCAGGTCGTTTCCCAGTGGAGCGGCGTGCCCGTCACGCGCCTCGTCGAGGGCGAGAAGGAAAAGCTCCTGCGCCTCGAGGAGGTGCTGCACGAGCGCGTCGTCGGCCAGGACGAGGCCGTCACGCTCGTCACCGAGGCGATCCTGCGCGCACGCAGCGGCATCAAGGACCCGCGGCGTCCCGTCGGCAGTTTCCTGTTTCTCGGCCCGACGGGCGTGGGCAAGACCGAGCTGGCCAAGACCCTCGCCGAGACGCTCTTCGACACCGAGGCCGCGCTGGTCCGCATCGACATGTCCGAATACATGGAGAAGCACAGCGTCGCGCGCATGATTGGCGCGCCCCCGGGTTACGTCGGCTACGACGAGGGCGGCCAACTGACGGAGGCGGTGCGGCGCAAGCCCTACGCCGTGATCCTCTTTGACGAGATCGAGAAGGCGCACCCGGACGTGTTCAACGTCCTGCTGCAGGTGCTCGACGATGGTCGCATCACCGACAGCCAGGGCCGGACGGTCGATTTCAAGAACACGGTCATCATCATGACCTCGAACATCGGCTCGCGCTTCCTGCTGGAGGGCGTCACCGGCGACACGATTCCCGAGGGCGTCCGCGAGAGTGTGATGGCCGACCTGCGCAAGACGTTCCGGCCGGAGTTCCTCAACCGCATCGACGAGACGATTCTTTTCAAGCCGCTGACGCTGGAGGAAATCACCACGATCGTGGACCTGTTGCTGGCCGACCTGAACAAGCGCCTCGCCGAGCGCCGCGTGACTGTCGCGCTCGACACGAAGGCGAAGGAGTGGGCGGCAGAGAAGGGCTACGACCCGGTGTTCGGCGCGCGTCCGCTGAAGCGTTTCCTGCAGCGCAACATCGAGACCAAGCTCGCCCGCGCGCTCATCAGCGGCGAAATCACCGAGGGCCGCGAGGTGAAGTTCACCGTCAAGGACGACCAGCTGGTGATGAAGTGATCGCGGGACCGCTGAAGTACGGACCTATCGCGCTTCCGCGATGGGCCTGGTCCCGGGATTTTCTGCTTTGCGCCTTGGCGGCTTTGCGTGAGCCTAGCCCACCACATGTCCGCCGAGCCGATTCGCTACTTCGATCGCTACAAGCAAACCGTTGAGACCGAGATGGTCTACGGCGAGAAGTGGCTGCGCTGGGCCTACGAGACTGCGCCGGGCCGCCTGACGGTCTGGCTGGCGGCACGCCGGGCGTGGTTTTCGAAATGGTACGGCTGGAAAATGAACCAGGGCGAGTCGCGCGCGGAGGATTCCGCGGTCGTCAAGCTGCTGCGCATCATGTTCGGCGCGGGCAACAGCTCGAATCGCATCCTGCCATTCATCGCGAAGTATAACGTCGACGTGGACGAGTTCACCCGCTCCGCCTTCGACTACCGGACATTCAACGAGTTTTTTTACCGCGCCCTGAAGCCCGCGGCGCGACCCATTTCCGCCGGAGATACGGTGGCGGTGTTTCCCGCGGACGGGCGTCACCTGGTTTTTCCCAACGTGGACACTGCGGAGGGATTTTACGTCAAAGGCGCAAAGTTCACGCTGGCGGAGCTGCTGGGCGACGCGGCGCTGGCAGGCCAGTTTGCCGGCGGGTCAATGCTCATCTCGCGGCTCTGCCCGGTGGACTATCACCGCTTTCACTTCCCGGTGGACGGCACGCCGGGCGAGTCGCGCCTGGTCAACGGCTGGCTCTATTCCGTCAGCCCGATCGCGCTGCGCCGCAACGTCCGCTATCTGGTCGAGAACAAGCGCGAGGTCACGCTGGTCGAGTCGCCGCAGTTCGGCACGGTGGCGATCCTCGAGGTAGGTGCGACGAACGTCGGCACGATCCGCCAGAGCTACGTCCCCGGCCGCACGGTAGCAAAGGGCGCCGAGAAAGGTTTTTTCGCCTTCGGCGGCTCGTGTGTGATCACGCTCTTCCAACCCAGCCGCCTGACCTTCGACGCCGACCTCGTCGCCCAGAGCGAGCAGCAGATTGAAACCTACGCCCGGATGGGAGACCGGCTCGGCGAAACGCCGAGCCGGTAGGTGATTGGTCATAGGTGATGGGTAATCGATTGGTTATCAAATGGGTTCTTCATCGCCTATGGCCGATAACCCATAACCCATGACCTGAACCTCGTTCCCTCTTGCGCCCGGGGAATCGAAAATCGAAAATCGAGATTCGAAAATTATACCCCCGCCCGGGTGGTGGAATTGGCAGACACGACGGTCTTAGAAGCCGTTGCCGAAAGGCTTGCAGGTTCGAGTCCTGTCCTGGGCACCATCCTTCGCCAAGGCTACGGATGGCACGGTTCTTCGTTTGAAATAGAAGGTCTCCCCTGGGCTCGGTAGGGGGTATCAAGCGGAGGGGCCCTCCATAACTTTAGCGACGGAGGGTCGCATCAATTTTGAAGCGGGACTTCGAAGAACACGGCCCTCCTTCGCTCACCGCGCCAGCACGACGAAGGCGGGGGAGGTGGGTCCGATGGGGCTGCGGTCGAAGTCGCCGTGGATCGTCACGTCGGTGAAACCGGCGCGGTGCAGCAGGTGCTCGAGCTCGTAGCGCCAGAACCAGCGCATGGACAGGTGCACGACCGACTCCTTCACCGCGCCGCCGCCGAGTTCCTCGACGTAACGCATGGTGATCGAGATGAGCTGTGTCGTTCGGTCGCGGGTTGCGCCGACGTAGCGTCGAACCGGGCGGCCTTCATAGGTGAAGCTCAGGTCGAGCGTCTCCGGCTCGACCGGTCGGGCCATGTTTTCCAGTTTCGGGTTGAAGACGTCGAAGGCGAACAGTCCGCCGGGTGCAAGGTGCGCCCGCACGCGCGCGAGGCAGGCAAGCTGCTGTTCCACGGTGTCGAGATGTTGGAACGCGCGGAAGGCGGAAAAAATGAACGGGAAACGTTGTGCGCCGAGGTCGAACGACTCCATGCGTGTGCAGAGCAGGTTGATGCCCGCCGCGCGGGGTTTGCGGCGAAACTGCTCGAGCATGGCCGGCGAGAGATCCACGCCGGAGCAAGCGAGGCCCTGCGAGGCGATCGACAGGAGCGCGCGGCCGGTGCCGCAGCCGAGTTCCAGCACGGGCCCGCCGCTCGCCACCGCGAGGTCGCGGTAGAACTTCGTGTCGGTGCGCTGCGCAGACAATTCCTCGTAGGCCGCGTCGTAGTAGCGGGCCGCGTATTCGTAGGACTCGGTCGTGCTCATGCGCGGGCGGGTGGGGTGCACCAGACCGCCACGCAATCGCCGTCCGGTCAATCGCTGCCGAATGGAGCCAGTGCTCCAAGCTCGGGCCCGGGCGCCGCCTCCATGAGGTGACAGGTGGCCGGTTTTTCGCCGCCCCGATGGTGAACGGCGCTTCCGCCGCCCGCCAGGAGTTCAGGCGCCGTCGTTGCCGATCGAACTCGTGGCGCAGCCCGCGAGGATCTCCTCGACCTCGGCGATTTCGTCGTCGGTCACCGGCTGGCGAATGACGAAGGAAAGTCCCTTGTCCTCGTTGCGACCGAAGATCTGGGGCGCCGCGACGCGGCATTGATCGCAATCGATGCAGGACGCATCGACATAATAGCGGCCCGTGACGTTCTCGGGCAGTCGTTCATTGAGTGAGGCCATGGCCAGACCCTAACACCCTTTGACGCGCCTCGCTCATCGTCCTTTGGGCAAAATTGCGCATTTATTGCGGCACTTTTTTGTGCGCCCAATCTGATTCCCCCGATTTCGCAATTCGCTGCAGGGGAAAAGTTAATGCGCAAGAGCGCCGCTCCGCCTGGGGTCAATCAGGCGAGGTCGCGGGGGTCCAAGCTGACTTTGGGGGAGGCAGCTGGCCGATTTGCGACGGACGGGTTCCGGCGGAGCGAGGTTTTTCTCCACTGAGAGCGGGTGATCGGCACGGATTTGGGGACGGAAAACCGGGCAACAAGCTACGCGCAGAAATTGCCAATAAACGGTGCAGGTTGGCGATTGAGCCAGCTATCGACAGCTGCTTCCTTTATTTCATCGTCTAATCCATGAGCGAACACCCCTACGCTTTTCTTGCTCTGTTCCTGGCCGTGGCCTTGGCGTTCCCCCTGGTGTTGCTGGCGGTGTCGCAGCTTTGGTTTCGATTTTTCCAGCCGCCCAAGCCGAGCGCATCCAAAACCGACGTCTATGAATGTGGCTTGGCGTCCTCGGGCGACTCTTGGATCCAATTCAAGCCCCACTACTATCTCTACGCCATTCTGTTCCTGATTTTCGACGTGGAGATCCTCTTCCTGCTGCCGTTCGCGGTGGCTTTCACGGGCCTGCCCACCGGCGCACTGGTGACCATGCTCGTTTTTGTGCTGCTGCTTGCCGAGGGCCTTGTGTGGGCCTGGCGGCGCGGGCACCTGGAGTGGCGCTGACATGGACCAGATCGCCCCCACCATCGTCCCCATCTCCGACGCCGAGCGCGACGAGCTGCGGCGGCATGGCATTCTGCTGACGGGCCTCGAGGAACTCTACAACTGGGGTCGCAGCCGTTCTGTCTGGCCGCTGAACTTCGGCCTCGCGTGCTGCGCGATCGAGATGATCGCGGCCTCGATGGCCAAGTTCGACATCGCCCGTTTTGGCTCCGAGGTCTTCCGCCCTTCGCCGCGCCAGGCCGACTTGCTGATCGTGTCGGGGACCGTGACCAAGAAGATGGCCCCGCAGGTCGTGCGGCTTTACAACCAGATGCCCGAGCCCAAATACGTCATCGCTATGGGGGCGTGCGCCATTTCGGGCGGCCCCTTTCGTGAGGGCTACAACGT
>Ga0316231_1003635_pt1 | contig 13406 bp, 14 predicted proteins | sample TBH18027metaG_FD_206002 | JGI IMG/M metagenome (GOLD analysis project Ga0316231, IMG submission 206002) | Freshwater microbial communities from Trout Bog Lake, Wisconsin, USA - TBH18027 | ecosystem: Environmental > Aquatic > Freshwater > Lake > Hypolimnion/Profundal zone | place: USA: Wisconsin...
TCATGAAAAAGCGTGTGCCAGAACGAATCAATGCGGTCATACCGGAGTGAGAGCGCGACAACTGGCTTGCTCCAGTCGTCATCCTCTCCAAGCCAAAGGGCCGCACCGTCAATTTTGCTTTTTGGCAAATGTTCCACAAGCACAAATCTAATTCCCATTTCGCCTAAGACTCGCGGTACTTTCCTGACATTCTCTGGAAAATCTGTGAGTAGTTGAAGCTGTAAAACACCTTCTTCAAACGATTTGTTAGAGTATTTTTTTGCCGGGACAGCTTTAGCCAATTGGAGTGCTCGCACGCACCATGCAAGTTGTTCTGGAGTTAAGGTGCTTCCATTTTGCACGGAGGCCCTCGCGGCTACTCTAAGATTTGAAACTTGGTCTAGCGAAGGGACTTCAAAAAATCTTATCAATTCCTTTTCTGTATCTTCGGGCGAATCAAGAACGCGAATCCAGCCTCGCTTTTGCATGTCTCGAACTGGCGCTGCTTGGAATATTTTCGCCCGATGCTCAATAGGAATGGTTTCAGTGGCGACTTTGGAAAGACGGTATGCGTTTTCCAAGTTGAGCCAAAACTGAGGACTTGTCCCGAATGCGCTTGCAAGTTCGACAGCGATCTCCTCTGAAAGAGCTTTTTTTCCGGCTATAATGGAACAAATTGTTGAGTCTGGCCTGCCTGTAATTTCCGCCAGGTTGGTTTGTGTCCAGCCGCGCTCCTCTAGTTCATCGAGGATGAAATCCCCAGGCGGGAAAACTTCTGCTGGTATTCGATTGCTCATGTTCAGTGATAATCCTCTATGCTCATCACGACGATTATATTTTTTGGTTTCGATGCCTTTATTTCGATCACCAATCTCCACTGGTCGTTAATTTTCATTGAATATTGGTGCGATCTGTCACCTTGCAATTTTTCAAAATGATTACCCTTGACGGCGCGTAAATCGCGTTCGTCATTGGCAGCCCGAATCGCCTGTATCCGTTTTCGGTATGCCTTGACAATTTCTTTGGCATAATCCGCATTATATTCTGCCTCGGTTTCCAGTCGGTCTAGGTCATCGGTATGGAACTCAATTTCCATTTAACCGCATCAAAATAGACCTTTTACAGTTTTTGTCAATGGCTTTTTAACATTTTTATTAAAATGAATATTTGCCATTAACAACGCTTGACCGCTCAAGCATGTTATACGCATGAATATAATTAAGCTTTGAAGAAAAAGTTTGGGTGCTTGCCTGCTTGGTAGAGGGTAATTCATTGGTATCCGTGTAGCTAACCCGTCTAGGCGGCGCGGGCGGGCGGGGTTAAACTGCCAAGGATGTCAGGATTTTTTCTGCGCGGCTTTCCAGGCGGCGGGGGTCAACTCCGCGACGCGGTTGCTGGGCCACTCGCCCAGCTTGGGCAGCACGTCGCTCAGGTAGGCGCGCAGGTTGATGTCCAGGCGCCGGCAGGTTTCGACGATGGAGGCGATGGCGGCCACTTTGGGGCCGACTTCCGGGCGGCCGATGTGCAGCCAGTTTTTGCGTCCCAGCGCCAGCGGGCGCATCCCTCCTTCGCACCAGTTGTTGTCAATTTCCACCCGGCCGTCTTTCAAGTATTCTTCCAGCCGGCTCCATTGGCCCATGGCGTAGTCGCAGGCTTGGGCCAGCTTGCTTCCGGGCGGGATCTGCTGGCGGATTTCCACCAGCCTGGTTTTCAATGCCGCCATGACCGGGACGCTTTGTTCCTGGCGCAGGGCCAGGCGTGGCTCCGGCCCCAGGCCCGCTTGACGGGCTTGGTCTTCCACCTGGTAAAGCTGGCCGATGCTTCCGAGGATTTCCACGGGCAGCGGATTCAGGGGCGCCAGTTTGGACGCCTCGACAAAGCCGCGCCGGACATGGGCCAGGCAAGCGACATAGACGATGCCTTCGCCCAGTTTGTCATAGACACGGTAGCCGTCGCATTGCAGCTTGCCGGCGAAGCCTCGCAGAAAAGTTTCCGGCCCTTCGCGTCCGCGCCCCATTTGAAAGTCAAAGACAACCGGCCCGCCCGGCTGGCTGAATTGCCACAGGTAGGCTTGATGGTTGCGCCCGGTTTTTTCACCCGTCTGCACCGAGACGGTTGTTTCGTCGGCTTGCAGATAGGAACCGCGGATCAACTGGGCCGCCTGCGCCCGGACCACCGCGCGCAGCAATTCCCCGCCGGCCAGAATGCTGTCGGTCACCGTTTTGCGGCTCAGGTCGATGCCGTGATTGTCGGCCAGCACGGCGCACTGGCGATAGACGGGCAGGTGTTGCTGGTATTTCCGGGCCAGCGCTTCGATGATGAATTCGTTGGAGAGTTTGCTCTTGGGCACGATCTTGGCCGGGGCGGGCGCGGTCGCCACTCCTTGCTCTTCCAAGCAATGGGAGCCGCGCTTTTCCCGCTTGGTCACGCGCACGTAAAAGGTGGCCGGCTCGCACACCAGTTCCTCGCTGGTGTCGTAGCCGATGACCGGGAGCTCGGCCCCGCATTTGTCACAGTGGCAGTCCCGGGGACGGCAGGGGATGATGACTTCGCGCCGTTCCAAATGTTCGGGCAGTTTTTCCCGTCCGGGATGGTTGGGGCGGGGCGCCTTGGCTTTGGGCGGCGGGTTTTCTTTTTCCGGTTCCGGTCGTTGGGCTTCCTGTTGGACTTCGGCGGTCGTGACGCTGGCCTCCTGGAAGAGCAGCGCGGTTTGGGCCGGGGAAAGCTTTTCGCCCTTGGGTCCCCAGGCGCGGAGGTTGAGCAGGCGGATTTTTTCGTCCTGGATGTGGAGGAGCTTGTCCTGGTCGTGAATGATTTTGTCCTGGTCCTGAATGACTTGCTCCAGGCGCGGGTCCGGGTTTTCTCCAAATCAATGCCGCTCAGCAACAAGGTCAATTCCTCCGCCACGATGCGCAAGGCTCCTGGCTCGGCGGTTTTGGGCCAGGCAAAGCGGCCCCGGCCCAGCAGGCGCTTGGCGCAGACCCACACCCCGCTGCCGTCATTATGGGACCGGTCCCATAACGGGGGTTATCGGAACTCTGAGATTATGGGGACGAGGTCAATCGGTGCCTGTGATTACAAGGAACAATCGGCGTCTTGAGACTGTTTGTATTCCCATAATCCATGTCCGTTCTGTCAGCAATATTTTGTTTTTTTATTGCGGCTGACGGACGATGGGAGCATGAGGAAACATGGCGAACTGTTGGGCGGCATGTGCTCGTTCGACAGCTATGGCCAAAAATATTCTTTTACACGGGCGTTCGGGAAGTCCAAGAGGACGCGCGGTTGAGCTGGCGCTTATCGGAGAGGGATTTGGCGCCTATTTGAGGGGCCTCGGTTACTCTGCGTTCTCGATCAACAGGTATCAGCGACGGTTGGCACGCTTAGCGGATTGGCTTCGCTCTCATCGGTGTCGCCGACGTTTGAACAACCTGAACCGTCACCTTATACCTGGCTTGTTGAAGGAGTTTTTACCTGACCGCTCGATCCGCACGATATTTCTGTATCGTCAAGTGCTACGTCATTGGCTCCGGTACCAGGGGCGGTTCAACGCGCCAACTCGCAGAACACCGTGGCGTCCCTGGCTGGATAATTATCTGGATTTTCTTCAGTCCCATCGGGGTGTGGGGATTTCGACCATCGAACATTGCGCCGCTGACGTTGAAGCTTTCCTGCGCTGGCAGTTTGGCCGAGGCGCTGTGATGTGGTCGTCGGTGACGGCGGAAGACATACGAGACTTCGCCCTGCGACGTGTTCGAGGAGTAAAACCAATTTACGCGAAGGCTCGATTGGGTCGCTTGCGGCGATTCTTGACGTTTGTGCATATGCGAGGCGCGTGTTCGGCACAGCTAATGGCTGCGGTCCCCAAAATCGCGACAAGACCTGAAGCGCGTCGTCCAGAGATCCTTTCATCAACACAGTTTCGTCAACTGCTGAGGTCCTTCCCACGGACCACACCGGAAGGCCGACGCGACTATGCCATGACTTTATGCATGCTGGAACTGGGATTGCGTGGCGTGGAAGTGATCAGCTTACGCATTCAGGATGTCGATTGGAAGGAACGGCGATTGTCTGTGCCTGCGACCAAGACCGGAAGGGGAAGAGAACTGCCGATTCCGGATCCTGTGCTGGCCGCGCTGCAAAATTACGTCAGAAAGGGCCGACCGGAAGAAAGCCAGTTTGATTTTCTGTTTTTGCGCCATCCTCGCCGGCGTGGACAACCGCTCACACGTCACATTCTCAAACAAACGGTGGAGCGCGCTTACCGTCGATGTGGGTTTCCAAGATGTTGGCATGGAACCCATCGGTTGCGTCACACCTTCGCCACGCGGTTGCATCGCAGTGGAGCCGGCGTCAAGCCGATCGCCGATTTGCTGGGGCACCGGAAGTTTGACTCCACTACTATCTACACGCGGATTGAATGCGAAGAACTGCGTCCTTTGGTTTGTCCCTGGCCCGCCCGATGAAACTTGCCTCAAAAACCTTCCGATCCCTCGCGCGCGATTATCTTGCGCACCGCCGAAGCTTTGGCTACAGCCTGCGGAGCGCCGGCTATATGGTTTCGGCTTTTGCTCGGTTTGCCGACCGTGCTGCCCCTGGAGAACCCCTCACCATCAGGTTGGCGACACAATGGGCCATGCGCAGACCGGCATTGCCCGTGACGATTGCCAGTCGCCTGGGCGCGATTCGTGGTTTTGCTCGCTATTGCGCCTCGCTTGATCCCCGGACACAGATTCCGCCCACGCACCTGACCCGCGCCGTGGCCCGCAGGCGGGTGGCACACATATTCACACAGGCTCAGGTCCGCCTTATTCTGCGTCGCACCCAAGGACTCGAAGCTTGGCGCACCAATCTGCGGCCGCAAACTTATCGCACCTTCATCAGTTTGCTTGAATGCACAGGTCTTCGCCCTTGTGAAGCCAGGCGACTTCGCGACGAAGATTTTGATCCGGCAACTCAAACGCTTCGTATTCGCGGCGTCAAATGCAGCCCTGCACGGACCATTCCGCTGCACCCATCGACCGTGCGCGCCCTAAAGTCATATCAACAAACCCGGCAGGCACGCTTTCCGTTTACGCACCAGTTCTTCGTCGGCCCATTCGGACGTCCTCTGCAGAGTTGCGCCGCGGCATGGACTTTTCGCCGATTGGTGCGAGGCATTCCCAGCAACGGCGCCCGTCCCCGACCGCGGCTCTATGATTTTCGGCATACGTTCGCCACACGGCAAATCGCCCGCTGGGCACGCCAACAGGTTCCGCTGGCGCATCACTTGACACTGTTATCGCGCTACCTTGGGCACAAGTATTTTCGCCACACTTATTGGTACGTGCAGCAAGAACGGTTTGCATTGCGGGCCGCCTCCGACCGATTCCGGCGTTATCGCGATCTAGCATAATTGACTAATGGCGTCTTCTTTTCCAGTCTTGCCGCAGTGCTTTTTTGAAAACCTGCGTTCGGCGCAAGAGTCCAGCCCACACACCGTCGCTGCTTACCGCGACACCTTCCGCCTTCTGCTCCAGTTCATTGCTCGCTCGCGGAAGAAAGCCATAGACCAAATTACCTTTGACGATTTCGACGCCGATCTGATACTTGCCTTTCTCGACCACTTGGAAAAAGACCGACAGAACATGGCGCGGACCCGCAACGCGAGGCTGGCGGCCGTTCGGGCGTTTGTTCGCTTCGTCCTTGGCCACACCGCGCCAGACTTCCTCGATCGAGGCCAGCGGATCCTTTCTATCCCCGGCAAACGCACCAACCGCCCTGTGCTTGGCTTTCTGACGCGCCAAGAACTTCAGGCGATTCTCGCTGCGCCCGACTTATCCTCTTGGACCGGACGTAGAGATCATTTGCTCTTTTCTCTTCTTTACAATACCGGTGCCAGAATTTCGGAGGCATTGCGGCTCACCCCTGGGGACGTGACAAATCGTGTCGTTCGCCTTCACGGAAAAGGAAGGAAAGAACGCGATGTCCCTCTTTGGCCGCAGACGCAGCGGGAGCTGCGGCAGTGGTGTCATGACAATAAGATCACAGTGGCACAGTTCATCTTTGGTAGCCGTAATGGCCGACCGCTTTCACGCCGCGGGGCCGGTCGCCGTTTGGCTCTCGCTATGCAGAAAGCAGCAGCCGCCTGCACGTCACTGCGCGCCCACAACATCACCCTTCATACCTTCCGCCACACTACCGCGATGCATCTGCTCCAAGCCGGTGTTTCAATGGAAATTATCGCGCTTTGGCTTGGCCATGAACAGGTCAATACCACTCACGCCTATATTGAAGCCGACCTCGATATGAAAAGAAAAACCCTCGACCGACTGCGCGCGCCCAACCCTTGGCGGCGATACGCCAAGAACCCTTCCTCCCACATTTTGGACTTCTTGGAAGCACTCTGATTATGGAGCCGCAAGCCCGGCAGCAAAGCTCCGTTCTCGCTCGACTTTCGACCGCTCAGTTTCGAGCCCGTCCCATAATCTCAGAGTTCCGATAACCGTCGAAATAAAGCAACTTGACGCGATTTTTCCTCCGATTGGCGAAAACATAGAGATGGCCGCTCAGGGGGTCCTCCTGGAATTGATGGGCCACCAGGTCGCTCAATCCCTCGAAGCTCTTGCGCAGATCCGTCGCGCCCGAGGCCAGAAAAATCCGCGTGGCCGGACTCAGCGGGATCACAGGGCCGGCAGCAGTTGCAGCAACGCGGCCAGTTCCTCGGAGACGAAACCGGCGCGAACCTCCAGACTCAAACCGCCCGGCCATTGGAGACGATAGGCGGGCGGGGCCGGCGCGGCCGGCAACAAATTGGGCACGGCCACGAAAGCGGAGCCGGTCAAGGCTGGACGGCCCGGCGCCATTCTGAGCCAAGTTTGCAGCGTCGAAACACTGATGCCAGCTTGAGTGGCGAATTCCTTCTGAGTCAACTGACTCCCGCGGTAGTCCCGGAGAATATCTTCCCGCTGGGCTGCGGTCCGATGTTTGCGAACAGATCTTGAGTTTTGCATCGCCGCCATTCTGCCATCGCGCCCGCCGCGCGCCTAGACGGGTTAGCTACACGGATACATTCATTGCGCCCACTGTGCGGATGACGGGCATTCATCGCGCCACGATTTAGAAATTGCTGGTGGAGTCGGGCGCGGCCCGCTCCTCGTATCAGGACAACGTTTTTCGCAATCTGACGCTTGCCCGTTTCAATGTGGAAAGATTTGGGCCTGGGTGTTTCCGATCACGTTTGGAGCTTGGAAGAAATCGTGAGGCTATTAGACTAATGCCATGAAATTCCAATATACGTTATACAGATTAAACATGAAAGACCCGCAAAAGACCAACGCAGACCTCAAAGAGCTTGGCGAAAAAGGCTGGGAACTGATTGTGATTTGGCCGGACACCGAAACCGAAGGAATTGCTTTTTTTAAAAGATCAATTCGTGAATAGTGAAACTGTACCACCCCGGAATCGAGGGGGGGCTTGACAAATGGGGCGGGGTTTGTTCTATTAGACGGAGTTGAATGAATAAAACGCTTCATATTGAGTCTATTCGGCGCGTCCGCGGCCTGTGCATGGCCGTCTGGATGAAACGCGCCTCCCGGCTGTCCGGCATCGTGGAACCCATTTTCTGAGAAGAAGGAAAATCACTTTTGAAACCCACGATTGCCAGTCAATCGTGGGTTTTTCGATTTTTTGGAAGCGGTTAAGAAACATGAGAATTTTGAGAGGTAACATGAGAAAAGGAAATAGAAACATGGTCGTTGAGACCCGGTTTGGGCCTGAGACTCGTTTCGAGATCAGCCCGCTGGCGCCGGTGCCGGTTCGGGGCGCCGGGGAGAAGGAATTGGAACGACTCAAGGCGCGGCTCCTGCGGCAGTTGCTGGAGGCGGCGGAGGAGCCGGAGTTGAACGCGGCGTTGGAACGCGCGGCGAACGAAGCCGCCAGCGCGGCGTGGTTCACGCCCTTTCCGCTGCTGTTCTTCCCAACGCTGTTGGAGGAGAAGGCGGCTGGCGCGCGGCGCCAGGAGGAGCGGCGGCGGGAAATCCGGGAACGGACCCGCGGATTGCTGGCCATCGCCGAATAGGAATGAACGGTGTATTCTCCCACGCCATGGATGATCCTGCCATTCGGGCTGTTGCTGGCCTGCATGGCGGTAATTCCATTGCATTGGCCCGTTTGGTGGGAGAAACATCATGCCAAAGCGGCCCTGTCCCTGGCGGCCGTGACGGTTGGCTATTATGTTTTCGTTTTGCCGCCGGCGGCGCTGGAAACAGTCCGTCATGCCGCGCGGGATTACGCGGGGTTCATCACGCTGGTCGGGGCGCTTTACATCGTCTCCGGCGGCATTCACCTGCGCGCCGGCGGGACGGGGGGGTCTGGCTGGAACACGCTGTTTTTGGCGCTGGGCGGGCTGGCCTCCAATCTGCTCGGCACGACGGGCGCATCCATGCTCCTGATACGTCCCTGGCTGCAAGTCAACCGGCATCGGATCGCGGCGCATCACATGGTTTTTTTTATTTTCATCGTGTCCAACGTGGGCGGATGCCTGACGCCGATGGGGGATCCGCCTTTGTTGATGGGTTATTTGGAAGGTGTTCCGTTCTGGTGGGTGGCGCGGCATTGCTGGCCGATGTGGCTGGTCGCGATGGCGTTTCTGCTGGCGATATTTTACTGCGTGGACCGGCGCCATGACGCGCGCGCGCCCCGCCCGCCCGCCGGGACGGAACACCGATGTCATTTCGCCGGACTGTGGAACATCGTGTTTCTGGCCCTGATCGCCGCGTCCGTCGTCGTCCCGATGCCGGCGCTGCTCCGGGAAGGCATCATGGTTGGCGCGGCAGGCGCGTCGTGGTTCCTAACCGGGCGGGCGGTGCATGAGGCCAACGAGTTCAGTTTCCGCCCCATCATGGAAGTCGCCGTGTTATTTTTCGGCCTTTTCGCCACCATGATGCCCATGTTGGACCGGTTGCGGAACGTGGGCGGAAGCCTGACTCCGGGGCAGGTTTTTTGGTCGGCCGGAACGCTCTCGGTTTTTCTGGACAACGCGCCCGCGTACCTGGCGTTTTTCCACGCGGCGGCTGGCCACGGGGTGAACGGGCTGTCTGCAAAACTTATCGCGGCTTTGAGCGTGAGCACGGTCATGTTCGGGGCCATGACTTACATTGGGAACGGTCCGAATCTGATGGTCAAATCCATCGCGGACCATCAAAAAATCCAGTCCCCCTCCTTTCTCGCGTACTTGTTTAAATGGGCCGCGCCGGTCATGCTTCCCCTGTTCGCGGTGTTATGGCTGGCGTTTTTCATATAACGGATGCGAGTCGCGTATAATATATTGTTCGTCCTGTTTTTCTGGCTGAGCGCGCCCTGGTATTTTCTGAAGATGTGGCGGCGGGGGAACTGGCGCGCGGGTTTTGGCCAGCGGTTTGCCCGCTACGGCGCGGACTTCCGGGCCGGCCTGAACGGGCGTCCCGTGCTCTGGCTTCACGCGGTGAGCGTTGGCGAGGTGGGAGTCTGCCTGCAATTGCTGCGCGCGCTGGAACCGGTTGTGCCCGGCTGTCAATGCGTCGTCTCCACCACCACGTCCACCGGCATGGGGGAACTGCGGCGGAGGCTGCCTCCGGGCGTACAGGCCGTTTATTATCCGGCGGATTTTCCGGGCGTTGTCCGGCGGGCGCTGGACGCGCTGCGGCCGCGGGCCATCATCCTGGTCGAGGCGGAATTGTGGCCCAATTTATTGTGGCAGGCGGAGGAGCGGGGGATACCGCTGTTTCTGGTCAACGCCCGGATATCCGAGCGATCTTTCAAGGGGTACGGGCGTTTTTCCATTTTGTTCCGGCCCATATTTTCCAAGTTTCGCGGCGTCGGCTGCCAGCAAGCCGGGGACGCCGAACGCCTGATCGCGCTGGGATTTCCAGCCGGGGCGGTGAGGGTGGTGGGAAACATGAAATTCGACGCCGCGCAGCCGGAGAAGCGCCCCGGCCTGGACGTGCCGGGGATGCTGCGGCAAATAGGAGTGAGCGCGAACACGAAGCTGCTGGTGGCCGGCAGCACGCACGACGGCGAGGAGGCCGCATTGGCGGAGATGCTGCCGAGGCTGCTGCGGCGTTTCCCCGAATTGTTCCTCATTCTTGTGCCGCGCCATTTTGAACGCGCCCGGCAGGCGGGCCGGGAGTTGGAGGCGCGCGGCATCCAGTTCGCGTATCGGAGCGAAATCAACGGCGGAAAGACGTTCGAGCCGGGGCGGCTTGAATGTCTTCTGGTGGACAGCACCGGGGAATTGAAATTTTTTTACGAACAGGCGGCGCTGGTGTTCGTGGGGAAGAGTTTGACCGCGAAGGGCGGGCAGAATCCCATTGAACCGGCGGCGCTGGGCAAGGCGATGGTCTTCGGCCCCAACATGCAGAATTTCACGGCGGTCGCGGGCGCATTTTTGGCGGAGCAGGCAGCCATCCAGGCAGCGGACGCGGCGGGATTGGAAGAAGCCATCGGCCAATTGCTGGGGGACGAGCAACTCCGTCTGGACATGGGCGCGCGGGCGTTGGAAGTGACGCGGAAGAACCTCGGAGCGACCGCGCGCACCGTCCAGTTCATCACCGAGCGGCTGGGTTAATGCGCGGCGACGCCGGCACCGGATGGTTTGACTTCTTTAAGCAGCCAGACACCAAGGGAACAGGCAAGGCCGATCCACATAAACCAGTAAAAAAGCTCAATGAAAGCCCAGTAGCCGGTTTGCTGGTGGACGACGTTATAAATCATGTCCTGGGCGCGCAGGCGCGCGTCAACGGGGCTGAAATGGGATTGCAAAGCGACTTGGACCACGCCGAGTTTTTGCCTGTAGATGGGGCTTAACTCGGAGACGCGCGCGGTCATGAAAACCTGGCGCGTCTGGGCAAATCGCTCCAGCATGGTGGCGACAAAGGAGATGCCGACGCTGCCGCCGATGTTGCGCAAGAGGTTCTGGATGCCGGCGGCATTGCCGATTTGATCGTTGCGCAAGGTTCCCAAGCCGACGGTGGTCAGGGGCACAAAAACGAAACCGGCGCCAAACCCGCTGACGATATTGGGGAGAAGAAGATTGCTCTGTGCCATGTCCAGGGAAAGCCGGCTGAACAAAAACGCACTGAGGGAAAAAACCACAAATCCGAAAGCCGCCAGCCTCCGCCCGCCCAGCTTCGCGATCAACGCCCCCACCACGAACAGGGCGCAAAAAGCGCCGACGCCCCTGGGCGTGACCGTCAACCCGGCGCTCAGCGCGGTGTAGCCCAGCAGGGTCTGGAGAAACAGCGGCTGCATCGTGACCAGTCCGTAAATGGCCGCGCCGAAAAGAAAAAACAAACCGCACGCGACGGCAAAGTTATGATTTTTGAAAATGCGCAGGTTGACAATCGGGTCCTTCACGCGCAATTCCCACCAAACGAAGAACAACAGAGAGCTTGCGGAAATCCCCGCCATCCACCGCATCCAGAGCGAGCCGAACCAATCCAATTCCTGCCCCCTGTCCAGCAGGATTTGGAGAGTCCCCAGGCCGAGGGCCATGAAGCCGAGGCCAACCGTGTCCATGCGTCCCGGTTTGGCCTCGCGAATCCAGGGCGGGTCGTCCACGAAGATCGAAATCATAAAGACAGCCAGGAAGCTGACGGGGATGTTGATGTAAAAGGCCCAGCGCCACGACCAGGTGTCGGTCAACCAACCGCCAAGAGTGGGTCCGAGGATGGGGGCGCAGACGACGCCGATGCCATAGACGGCCATGGCGGTGCCGCGTTTGGCCGGCGGGAAACTTTCCAGCATGATGGACTGGGCCAGCGGTTGGAGGGCGCCGCCGCCCGCGCCCTGGAACACGCGCGCAATGATGAGCATCGGCAGGCTGGTGGCGGCCCCGCACAGAAGGGAAGAAAACGAAAAAACCAGGATGCAAAAAATCAAGAGCCGTTTTCTGCCGAAACGCTTGGAAAGCCAGCCGCTGGCCGGCAGGACAATGGCGTTGGAAACCAGGTAACTGGTCAGCACCCAGGTCGCTTCCGAAGGCGTGGCGCCCAGATTTCCCCCGATGTAGGGCAGCGCGACCGAGGCGATGGAAGTGTCAAGCACTTCCATAAACGTCGCCAGCATGACCGCCGGAGCGATCAACCAGGGGTTGACACGCGGACGCCAATGCTCGCTCATTGAATTCTGATCTTGGGCACGACCGACATGCCGGGAGCGATGTCGAGTCCGGACACGTTGACGGGTTCGTCAAAAACAATTTTCACCGGCACGCGCTGCACAACCTTGACGTAGTTGCCCACGGCGTTTTCCGGCGGCAGCAGGCTGAAGCGCGCCCCGGCGCCGGCCTGGAGGCTGTCCACCCTGCCTTTGAATTTGCGCTCCGGGTAGGCATCCACGCGGATGAGGACGGGCTGGCCGGGACGAATCCGATCCAATTGCGTTTCCTTGAAATTGGCCGCCACCCAGATGTCGTCCGGCACCAGGGCCAGGAGGGCCTGGCCGGTTTGGACGTAAGCGCCCAGTTCCACGGTGCGGCGGGTGACGCGTCCGTCTCGCGGCGCGACGACCGTGGTGTAGGAAAGCTGTAATTGAGCCTGTTGCAACCGCGTCCGCGCCTGCTGGACCTGGGCGCGGGCGGTTTCGACGTCGGCGCGGTCGAGAGCGACTTGGGCGATGGCAGCCCTGGCTCGATTGCGGGCGACCTCCACTTCCGCGTCGGCGGAACTGGCCTGTGTTTTGGCGAGGTCAAGCTGGCTGCGCGAAACGGCCTGGCTTTGCACGGATTGGAAGCGGAGGCGGTCGGCCTCGGCGCGGTCGGCGTTGGCCTGGGCGGCGACAATCTCGGCGTTTTGCTGATCGGCCTTGGACTGGTCCACGGGGATCAGGGCCTCGGCCTGGAGGACGCGGGTGTTGGCCGCAGCCAGATCGGCCCCGGCCTGGTCCACGAACATCTGATAATCGCGCGGGTCCAATTCCAGCAGCACGTCGCCCGCCTTGACACGCTGGTTGTCGGCCACGAGCAACTTCACGACCGGGCCGGAAACGCGCGGACTGACAAAGGTGACGTAACTTTCAATAAAAGCGTCGTCCGTTTCTTCGTAAGGCGCGATGAAGCGGATGTAATAAAAGGCGGCGGCGGCGAGCGCGGCCAGGGCGATCACGATGAATACGATCAAGCCCGGCCCAAAGCGCCGGGCTGGCGGGGTCTGCGGCGCAGGAATCGCCGGGTTCGTTGCAGTCTTTTCTTCCATGACATGTCCAATAATAATGGCCGGGCGGTTGCCAGCCAGCTTGGAACATGCCAAGAGCCTTCCCCAAAGAAAAGCCCGCGTTTGGGGCGCGCCCCAATCCTTAGCGACTTTGAAAACAGCGCCGGGGCGGGCCGTGCGGGGTCTCCGCAGGGCTCTCGACGGTCTGGTTGAGGGCGGTTCTTGAGATTTCATGGCTCGGATTCGCCGATTTTCAAG